>Ga0209208_10007170_pt1 | contig 15196 bp, 14 predicted proteins | sample S1TSphfallax_3_FD_187694 | JGI IMG/M metagenome (GOLD analysis project Ga0209208, IMG submission 187694) | Host-associated microbial communities from peat moss isolated from Minnesota, USA - S1T2_Fd - Sphagnum fallax MG (SPAdes) (version 2) | ecosystem: Host-associated > Plants > Peat moss >...
AAAACGTTGAAAACATAATAACCTTAACATTATTACACATGTATAAACACATGTACATACATACACACATACACACATACACATACAAATAAATCACACAATAATGTATGTATTTGTATACATACATAAATGCACATATATGCACATGTCACATGATGTGGACGACACGTGACAGCCATGTGTCAGTGGACGTGTCATTTAGATCACGGGCAGTAACGGGCAGACAATTTTTCTGGGTTATTTTTTTTAGGGTTTAGGGATCTTCTCTCTCTTTCCTTGTTTCTGTGCGCTTTGTTCCTGCCACGCTGCGTCGTTCTCTTTGCTGCCGCTTGCGGAATTTGCGCCATCTTCCTGCTTTTGTCTTTGTAATTTTTTTTGGTTTGGCTTTCGCCTGCAAACACATCATTCGTACTTAACTTCTGAGAAGCTTTTGAAGAAGTTGCCTTTTTTTCTGGGGGGGCTGCTGCGCTGCAATTTCGCATCAGCCTGGTCTCTCAACCGATTGTCGCCGGAAGTCAGTCACGTGTGTGCTTTGCTTGTGAGTATCTCTGCTACGTGATTCTCGTTTTTGTGACGTTCTTGGATGTTTTGAGTTTGCAAATCATCTACCCCGCGAAATTATCTTATGCCTCCTTTCCTTGCCTGCTCTCTTGTTTCTCTTCTGTGTTCTTTCTAAGGAGAATCTCGCTCCCCCCTAGTAGGTTACGTTTTGGTGTTCTTTTTTTTCCTCTAGTTGAACTTGCTTCTGTTTTCTACCCCGACATTCTCTGCTGCAGTTGTGTCATCGACTTCATGTCTCGTATGTGTAACGACATTTTAAGTTGCGAGTCTGTATTGTCTGCGCATTCGGGACCTTATCCTTGTTTGTAGAGTAGTCCCCCAGTTCCTGTTGCTTGCATCCCTGGCTGATTTTGGGTTCCATCTTCGTCTACCAAGCTTATGCTTCTGAACCAGTCTTCTGGATCTTGTCATTTGTTTCTTTTCCTCGTTGTTCTCACGTAGATAACATCCTCGGAAACCTTTCTTATGTGCTCTTAGAGGTTCAGACTCTTGAAGAGTGATCATACCGTTCTGACAACAGATTAGATATCAGGTGAAACCCTAGAATTGCTGCAACCCTGATTTCGAGACAGCAACAAGTTTCTGTTCAATGCTCAAGCGCATCTCATACTCCAAAACTTTGCAATTCGATACTATCAGCACTGGAGCTCTTACGGGTGACACATCATAACATTATTATAGGCACTTTGGTTGTCTTCTCTTGCAAGTGGTCTTTTCCTCTGCATACTCTATCCATGAGCACTGGGCATGAGCTTCCAGGATCCAATCTCCTGAATGTGGAGGACAGAAGGGCAAGCACACACAACGATACAGGTAGCCATGAGGGATGAAGGAAATAGAGAGATTTTTGTGCTAGTTTGCTGAGCTTCTAAGGTGCTAGTCCACTGTAGTAAGGAGTGTCTGTTCTCGGCTTTAGTAAGGTTTAGGGTTTGCAGTAGTTCATCTGCGCATGAGAATAACAGTAATTGGTTTGAGCAACACCTCAGCAATTTGGTGGAAGTGATTCTGCAGAGCCAGGGTCTGGAGTTGAGGAAGAGTTGCCAAATGTGAAAACCATGGACTTCATTTCCAGCAACCCTAAATGTCCACTAGAGATTGTACATGAGAGTTTTGTAAGTCACCTCACACATGCCCAACAGAACTCTGGACTTTCATATCATCTTTTTCCACTTTGCAAAATTGGTTTACTACTTCTCTCCCTAGAGGAAACACAATCAAGATAGCTCCACTTGCAAAACTGGCTTACTCTCCTCCTTAGGAAACACAATTAAGATAGCTTTACCATGGGTGTATTCGGATTTCTTGTGAGGGACTATGGAGCTCTTCTTCTTACCCATCTTCCTTACATTTCATCTTTACAGTCTAGTTCTGTCACCACTCCAACAGCAAAAATTGAGTGCTATGAGTGTGTTACTGCACAAACTTTCCCTGTTACCTTAGGAGAACCTTCCACTGATATGCAGGCTCCATATTCAGATGATATTTAACCCCATGTTCAAGAGTTTAGAATGATGATCCTCAAACTATCAAGGATTGCAGACATTGTTCTGGCTTTGTACGAATTGTGGACTCACACATTGTGGGTGGCAGGTGTTTGAAGGGAGCAGCAAAGGTTCAGATGATATGCCTGCTATGCAATTCTCTTCAGATGATATGCCCGCTATGCATTTCTCTAAACAACCTCTTGGTCGACTACAGCTTCCAAGGATGGAGGTGAATAAATTACTTGCCTTGAGTTGACAAATAACATGAGATCTGCATAGTGCACTGCTTGTGGGTCACACCAAGTAACTTCTAGGTCAGGTGGAGATGTCTGTCCTTGACTGGGTGAAAGTTGTGAGAAAATTATCCTGTACAAATAAACTGCAGTATAACCACAATTATACATCATGTATGTGGGGAAAGATTGTTCTTCCAGGTGGGTAATCCAAAATCATTCTGCTTGTCTTTCTGCACTTTGCCTGCTTTATTCAAGTCTGTCTTCTGCTGTCCCTTTTCTTTGTCTCTCAGGTGGTCAGTCTTATCATCCATCTGAAGAATAAAGGCTCACATCTAAAGATTCTGTTAAAGAGGACTAGAGGATTGCTCAATAAATTCTTACAGATGACTTTGTATAGAGTCTTGCAAGTGGGGAACTTCCTGTAAGCTCACTTGGTCTATGTTTTTTCTCTGTAGTCTGTTTTTCTATGTTTTGTTTTCCTTTTCTGTGCATCTTTTGTTTTTTCCTCTTCTTTTCTTTTTGTGTTTCTCCTTTTGTTGTTGTTTGTTGCCAGCCAGTATCATGGCTGAGTCTTTCTGTTGCTTCTGGACTTGCAACAGAAAGTCAGTATGCAGGGTAGTGATTATGCTGGCCTATGCCCACTGTAGGGAGCTGATAAAGTCAGTGGGGAAGTTATGATAGAGAAGTTGCTACATGTTACTGTTGATGGTCCCTGAACAAGCGAGAGACTGTCACTTTTGTTCATACTTTACGTGAGTATTTTTGGTTTTCTTGTTCTTCTCTTGTCCCTGTCATATTGTTCTTTCTTCCCAGTTTTGTAAGGCCTTGTTTGGAAGTTTGTCTTTGACTTGAATGAGAACTTTTAACCTTGTTTTCGCTTTCTTAATCTTGAGAATGGAGATTTCTTGATTCTTTTGAGAGATATTTGAGGATATTTTGGATTGATGTCACCAAACATTACATGTAAGGATCCATGCTGTCTTGTATATGGTTCATATCTGTGTGGAGGACACTAAGTATACTGTCATTGTGTGCAGAGATATGCTTTGGATAAAGTGCCATCACCAATCAAAGTGCGTGCAGAAAGGAATGCCAATGGGGCATCAACTAGTGACCTTTCTCCACCATCTTCACCAAAACGGAAACGAGAGACAGACCATAAGCAGGACCTTATGGATGTTGCATTTACAGCTGTCCTACCTGCCAAGGTTTCAAACTTACCACGTTCACACTCAACATTCTGACTTTCAGCTCCTGCTGTGAGAACAATTGGGTGACCTCTTCCTGCTCATTGTTCCATCTACACGTATGCCTCAATCATGGTTACTGTAAGAGTTGGTATTTGCACACACCCTTGCCATGAGTTAGTGATGAGTATATGCTTCAGTTCTTGTGAGTTTGAAGTGGAAATGTGAGCCCTGGATTCTTGAGGAGAAAGATCTAAGGTGCAAGCATTAGTCGTCCTATATTGAGCAAAGATACTAGCACTTTGCTGTATAGCTGCTGAGCTGGTAATGTCCTCCAATCAATGCATACAACTTGCTGATGCATTGTATCCTCTTGAATCATGATTTGTAATCTCTCTGCATTGTCTGTAATAGTTGCTTGGCAAGCACTTGGCAGTTCAAGTGGCTACCATAGTTTAGAGGAATGTATATGTCACCGTGGATGTGCTGTGAAGCATGGTAGTTGTAAAGTAATAGAACTCGCTGTAAACAGTCCTTCCCTAAAATGTGGAATTATGCAAAATTTGAGATTTGATTTGGACTCTCTAATCACGTTCTCTGTGTAGAGCAGATAGGTGTGCACTGGACGTGCTGCCATGTATATGCTGCCATTCAGAGTAATGAACTTTACTGGCGGAATCCAGAACTTTTTACTCACATGACATTTTCTGTGTTGAAAATGTATCATAATCCAATTCATATACTTCGGGTCACAGACAAAAATCAGTACCAACATTAGAGAGAGTACATAACCCAAAATGGAGTAGTGAAGTTAGATATAACCTTTGCATTTAGTGAGGAGGGTTATTCCTAGCTTTTTGGAATGTGCAAATTATGTATACAATTTGCAGCACTTTCTTGAAAACTGGTGCATGATTGTTATCAAATGAAGGTTTGTGTATTTGGATGGTGGTAACAAAGCTTTTGCCCAGAAGTTGGACTCTTGTGAAGGATATTGGAGGTTGCAATCATGTCTGCCAGCAGAAAGAGAAGCGGGGGTGATTTTCAATCTAGAACTGACACACTGGGTTACACAAAGTGTTTTGTGGAGTTATCTCTGCAATCTGATGGATATCGTTTAACAGTTTGAAGGATGTTGGTAACATGACATATGTTTTGGCACTGTAGATATGAGTTGTGGTGCAATGTTTATGGAGAAAGGCTAAGGGTGTACTAATAAGCTTCATTGAAGCATTATAATATAAGGTTCCTCTGTAGTTATACATGTCTTACTTCCTGATGTATCTCTCTTTTCAAGGACAATCAAGCAGTGAGTTGAGACCACAAGTGCTTTTTGCTGTATGAACCATTGACAGCAACCAGGAGGTGACCTGAACAAGTTCAGCAGAAGCAGCAGCAGCATTGCTTGTGCTTTACTGCACCTGGTGTGATTCATGTTTCTGATGGGGTCATTATCTTTTTGTACTTTGGCAACCTCATGGAGGATCCTTGGTCTCTTTCATCCTTGCAGCCAGTGCACTGACAGTCATCTACAGTGGCAGTGGCTGTAAGTGACTTTCTGATGTTGGGGTTTTCTAAGTTAAAACTAGGTTTATTCGTAGTCCATAAGCTGCCATGCTCACTTGCCTCTTATTCTACTTTTCAATGTCAAATTGTGTCTTGTAATAAATGTTATGGTTTCTGTGTTTCTGAACATTCAATATTCCTAATTTCTAAGCTTTTTGATGCTCACTGGGAAATCTTGCTCCAATCTCCTGTTGGTACATATGTGGTCTCCAATTGTGCCCAATCTGATATTCTGAAATTTCATCTCTCTTTTAATAAGGCTCATAATTTTAAAGGTGTTAAGTGTGGCCCTCGTCTCTGGTTTCTTTGTGCTGTTCGGAAGTTTCATAAAAACCCAATTAAACCTAGATTTATCTGTGCAGCCAGCTCTACTTCTCTGTCTGATGTTTCTAAGTGGCTGTGTTCTTTCTTCAAAGCTATGGGTGTCTAAACTCAAAAAAGCAAATATTCCTTGTAATAGTAGTTGGATTCTCAATGACTCTACAGGAGTGGTGGAGGTAATAAATAATCTTAATCTTTCAAGATCTGAAATTGATAAAGCTTCCCCACAGTCTTTTGATTTCTCAACTCTATACACTAGAATTGACCTTGTGGATCTACATGCTCATATGAGAGTTCTGATAAATAAAGTGTTTAATTGGATTCTGAAGCTTCATTGTTTTAAGTTTTTGATGGTTCAAATATCAGCTTTGAACTTTAGCTTTTTGTGGCTGAAAAATAAAGCAGAGATCAATTTGTTTGAAAATCTTCATAGCTTCAAAGTTGCGGAGGCTTCAGATTTGATCTCTTGGCTGGATTTCTTATTAGACAATTTGTTTCTTTGTTTTGGTCAAGGTGTTTATAGACAATGCAATGGTATCCCCATGGGTACTAATTGTGCGGTCTATTTGGCTAATTTCTATCTCTTTACCTATGAGTTTGACTTCATTAAGCATCTCTTGAAGAGTAACACATGTCCTGTTGTGCTTCATAGTTTGTCCTTGGTTCATAGGTTTGTGGATGATCTTTTTGTTCCTGAATTTCCAGATTTTTAGAACTTCATATACCTTACCAAGTCTCTTTTGGTAGCAGCATATGCCCAAAAAAAACTTGTGAGTTGAATTGTATGTCTAAAGGCTTCTCTTGTAATTTCTTGGATCTAACTGTGAGACAGAGTCCTCAAGGTTTATCCTGTGACATTTTTGACAAACACTCTCAACCAGAGTATGCAGGTATTGAAATGATTAGAGTGCCTCATGTTCATTCCAATATTTCAAATGACTGTGAAGCTGGGGGTTATCAATAGTCTATTTTACAGGTTCTTGAGACTTTGTAGTTGTAAGAAGTTTTTGTCTTCCAGATGGTCAGTCTTATTGTCTTTCTGAAGGCAAAAGGCTAGCCTTTAAAAGTTCTTCTAAAGAGAACTAGAAGGTTGGTTCTTAAAAAATTCCTGTTTGGAATTTCAGCTTTTGGCATTTTCAGAATGATTTTACTTCGGGTCATGTAAGTGGGGAGCTTCCTGTAAGCCCACTTGTTCTTAGTCTTTTCCTGTTCTTCTCCCTTTCTGTCTTTCTTTGTCTGGTCTTTGTTGTGGGGTCTGTTACTAGCCAGTAGTATGACTGAGTCTTCCTGTTGCTTCCGGAATTACAGCAGAAACTCAGTTCGTAGTATGGTGCTCAGTTCTTAGGATGGTGCTTGTCACCAGCCTTTACCCACTGTAGGGAGCTGATGAAGTCAGTAGGGAAGTTGTGATATTTAAGTCACCATCATACATACTACTGTTGATGGTCCCTGAACTGAACAGGTGTGAGATTAGCTGTTTTGTTCATATGGTGTGTGTTTCTTTCTTTTTTTGTTTTTTGTCTCCCGTTGTTTGGTTCTTTCTGTGGCTTCCTGAGGAAGTGTTAACCTTGCTGTTTCTTCTTCATCGTGAGAATGGAGATTTCTCTATTCTTATGAAAGATATTGCTCCATTCTCCTGATGTCAAACATGTTTTTGTTGAAAATGCTTGTGGTTTTGATTTTTCTGAAAATTGAACATCCTTTTGTAAGCTCTACCATGCTTATGAATCTGTGTCCAACTTGAGAGCTTCTGATGTTGGATCTTTAGGTACTGTGAATATGTTGTAGTTCCTCTGTTTTTGTCAAACTTCAATACTGTAATTCATAAGCTGCTGTACTGTAGCCAATAAAACCTTCTGACATAAATTTTATCTTTATTGAAATGTTTTGGTTTGTCTGGTTCTTTAAAAACCTTCAACATTTGACATTCAACTTTATGGTGTCAACTTTTGGGTTTAGAGCAACTGAAAATTGAACCCTGGAATTCCGGAATGGAGATTTTACAGGATTTTCGGTGTAAGACAAGCTTACATGGGATTTGCTTGCAAGACAATTCCACAGCCTTTTGTTTTCTCTTTCAGCAGGCAATTGTATGTTATCAGACCAAGGGAAAGATTGGAAACCCTAAAGTAGTTTCCCATTTCTTTATAGAGGGGAAGGCCCCTTACCTCAAGCCTTCCTGGGGTTGAGGTGATGGTGTAGAGGGTGTTAACAGGAGAGATAGGAGACTTCCCCCATTACACAGAAAACAAAGCATGGGGTGAGATGTTAGCTCTGCCAATATAGGGATTCGAAATAATTATTCATTTCGAGATCATTGTTGAGGATTTAAATTGTCTTTTGAAGTATCCTTAAATTACCTTATTGGTAATCCATTTAGATTTCAAATCCCGTTCCTTGGGATAAAGGATCATCCATAGGTATAAAACAACAATAGAGGTAAGTAGGAAATAAGAGAATTGTTAGTGTTGTAATAGGAAATGACTGAATCTGCTGCCACCACTACTGATTCTGCCCTTTGAGACACCTGGAATCATGTGCAGAATAACAACCTATAATCCTTTGCATGTATAATAGCATCTTTCCTATCACAACTTACCTGATAGCAATATCTGCTCTAATAGTGTTGGGTGTAGGCCAGCATAAGCATGAACCTGCATCCTAGGAAAGAGTTGCAAGCCAAAAAATTGTACATGAATGAACAAACATCAGTGATGACAAAACATAACCCCTCGAACTGAAAGTATTATTCCAACATCCTGCTGTTCATCAACAATCATATTTATCAACCAGATAACAATCAGTGTTTCTTAAACATTTGTGCCACCAATAGACCTACAACTATGCTGTATGTCTACAAGCCTAAAAGGAAATACTTCCCCAGCAAGCCCAGCAAGACAGAATCCTTGAACTCTACAGTAATTTAAAGTGCAAAATGTGTGCATAACAAATAAGGCAAATATTGTAGCATTGTAAATCATATGCATGGCCCTTTTTTGCTGCATTGTCTTAGATAACAAGACTCAACTCTATTGAGTGTAAAAGTAAACTTACTTCAACAAGGCAGTGCACCAAGCCTGGAACCATGATGAGGGCATGCATGCTTTCTTCCTCACCCATGCAAGCAAATGGCACATTGGAAGAATTGTATGTTTTCAGTTTTCTAGACTAGTCCTCAGAACCAGTAATGAATGTCCAGCTTTCAGGCACAAAAAATAAAAGCTTCCTGAATACAGGTAAGCTTTACATTAGCTGCAATGCCACTTGGAAAGCACAGAGTGACATTATGTTCTGATCCTTCTAGGCTGAAAATAAGAGAACACGTGTTGTGGTGACAATCAGTGTCTGATAAATTGTCGCTTCCAAATCTTGGTGCGCCTTTTGCTCCAGATTTTGGGAAGGAGCAGCTTGTCAAGACCTATGCGATCAGGCTTCATTACCTGCACAGACATGCCATCCTTATTTTAATGAAGTGTCCTTTGCAGCCAAAGTTACACAAAACAATTCATCATGTGATTGTTTCCATCATCAACACCAAGAACTTCTGCAGTATCACCACCTTATTGTGCCATGGAAGGGACTATGAACATACCATCTTGCAGTATTCAAACAATCCAAAAAATAGAGCTGACATAAGCGACACATGTAAGGCCCGTGCACCCTGCAAATCAACACAATAAAAAGTATATGACAAGGTAAGTTTAAAAGAAAAAATTCAAACCAACCTGTTGATGTTGGAGGATTTTTTGAGATCGAAGTACACAAGATGTGTAATCACTGATCCCCAGTGGATTATTCTCTAGTCAAGAACTACAAATTTGTGTCTATCAAAGCAAGCAAGAAAAATGAACTTGCATTAACATGCACATACCAAGCCAGTGAAGAGACCAGCAGCTCCCTTCTCCTCCATAACAGACATAACTATCCTTGGAATGCCCTGACCAATCCCGCACTGCTGATGTGTCTTCACAAGATCCAGCTGTTACAAAAAAAAATGCACATTCTTTATCACCCTACCAATACACATTGGGCTATTGCAATCTGCCATGCCAATATTTTCTGCTTAAAATTTCATGTACATTGTGACCTCTTAATGGCATCTCAAAGTGGGGTGATGGATGCCTCCTAAGACCTTGTTGAGTTCTGCTGTTCCTGTGCTGACTAGTTGCATTCATTCCAGCATCCAAGAGCTCACAGATTAAGACAGGATCTAAGAGAAAAAAGTGTCATACTGGCATGGTAATTGTGGCTGCAATGGCACCTGCACATGCTCCCAGTGCCAAATGTTCTGGGGTCCTGCAAAACAAGATCATGCTAATGGTTTAACTTCACTGAAATAATACAACTTTGAATTCATGACTTGGAAGAAGTCTCCCAACAATTTATTCTGGTCTAGGAAAGGGAAAACGGGCATTGCCCTCCATTTTCAGTAAGATTGTGCAATGTAGGAGATCAACTCACACATGTAAACACTCATTTGGACACTGATCCACAAAGGCCCAAGCTGACTGAAGACAAAGTGAATATGTAAGAGACATACGTAAGCTTGGTGACATTGCGCTTTGCCTGCACCACACCTCTCAACTTCTCATACACACCAAACTGCAAACCATTATCCAAAACCCTTCCACCTTTGTCAGTTATTTATAGAAGCCTATCTTGACCATAGAGGTTGACAAATGTAAAACTCAAAAGACAAATCAAACACAGATATAGCCCAACCCAAACCTGGAGAAAAATCCAGTTGTCCCTTGCAAAACTCCCAATCAACAATGTCACGAAACAAGTCGGAAACAAGCATCCACACATGCAAAAGGAAGTCATTTCCCATCTGGCTATCAGCTTCTGTATGAAGGGACATCATGTGCAACATAAAAGTCAGGGTATGATGTGGGGACTTGCTAGAAAGTACCTGTATGGCTATTTCAGGAACATCGCGAAGAAGAGTTGGCCAAAACCCTTTGTACAGCCCACCAATACCCTCAGCTGTCACCACTGACCGGAAGGCTTCAAACACTGCCAGCCAACACACCCACAATCAGACTCAAAGCAATAACTAGCTCTCCAAAGTCTTGGACAACTTGTTTCATTGATTGCATTGGTCACAAAAAGAAAAATTCTGGTTCTGTCACATTAAGCACAGCTTATACAAGCAATCTTTCTAGAAATGCCACAGGGTTCCTGTTGACACAAATTTATCAGAGAGGTCATAGACTTACCATTTGGATGCATGTAAGCTTGGACACGGTGTTTCAGGGTATCCGCAGGAACCTATGACAGGCCAACAAGAACGAACAGTTAAAAAACATGAATGAACAAAAGAGATAAATGAGATGGACAGGTCCTCAATATGGATAAAAGAAGAATTGCAACTTTCCAGCAATGAGTAAGATGCACTACTCAGAAAAATATAGAAGGAATTTCAAATCATGTAATTGGGTATTAAAAGGAATCAAGTTAGAGACATCACCCGCACTATGGAAGCTACAATGGTACCCATAGAAGCAGACACCACATGAACAGCTCCCTTTGGCAGATATTTCTCAAGCTTTGATGTTGAAACTGAATAGCACAAATGTGACACAATTAAGCTCTCAATATTATCAAAATTATGTGTCATCTCATTCTCTCTCCTTCTGCAAATAGTTCTGGGCTTGGCCGAAAATAACTAAAAATCTACCAAAGGTCATCATGATGTTAACACTCCCCATGTCAATGCAATATTGGATCATTGAGATGGAGACACTTGACTGACTAATGATAATCCTAGCAGACTTAAGCTTGAAATCCAAAACTCTTGTATGTGGTTAGGAATTGAAGAAAGCATACTTTCATATACAGCAAAATATAAGAGTGCATTTGGCACAGTGCCAAGGATAGCCCCTGTCACTCCACGATACAGATCTGCAGGCCCCTTAAAGAACCAATTATCAACACCAACTGGACCAAGTCCAATATGCTTTGAGACAATTTTCCTCTTCCATTTGCGAAGCTTCTTTGTTGGTTCTCGTATCTGCATTCTCGTCTTCACAGTGTCCACAGGATGGCCACAAACCTGCAACAGAGATGGGATCCACCTGTTACTAAACCAGGGAAGTCAAAAACTGGAACCCCTAGAATATTCTACAAACTGCAAATCTTCATTACAGAAGTAAAACAATATCAGGGGTTCCAGATAGTGGCAGTGTACATTGCACTTGGAGTTTTTTGTTAACTGGATGAACTCAGGAATGTAAGCAGTTTCATCAAAAAGGTATTCAGATCAAAAATGATCTGTGGCATATGCATGGTCCCAGTCCACATGAGCCATCATCATCTTCCTTTGAGCTGCAGCTCTGCCATGACCTTCCTTGGATTAGAGCCAAGAATTGTGTTCCTCCCAACTTCACAATTAGAATATTTACAGAAATCTGCTGTGCTTGACAAAAAAAAGATTTGAATTTTCAACTTTTGAACACAAGATTTTGTGTTGAAAATTCATTCTCAAGTTTCCACTACCAGATTGTGCAACAACTACTAAATTCAGGAAAAAACCCATATTACAGTTCTGGAGACAACCCAAGAAGAAATTCAAGGTAGGGACACAGATATATCGGTGCACCAAAAACCAGGACAGACACAAGATGTTGCCACAAACATCACAACTCTAAGAGATCATCAGATCAAAAGACATGTAATAACATCATACCTGAGACAATGTCCTGGCCATTGTTCCTGCAAAGATGTGATTGATAGCAGTGTTGGCTGCCTCCGAAGAAACAGTGTCATCTAGACAAGGAATTTGTATCTTTCCCATGAAGTTTTTCAGCAACAAAGCGGGTTCACTGTTGCCAGGGGACAATACACTACTACTCCTCTCCATGGGCATCACAGAGGGACACTGTATTGCTGCTGCGAAGGAAATTCTCACATTTTGGTAACCACCAGAGGAGGAGGAGGAGGAGGAGGACCCTGCTGCTGCTCCTCTGCTGCGTGGTCTAAAACAACTATTCCATCGCTGAAATTGCTCAACGAGGCGGCTGTGGTAATGCCTGGGATTTAGTACACTTTCCCGAATGAAAGAGAGCTCTTGTAGTAAGACCTTTAGGTGATCATCTCCTCCTCTCTCTGATCTGCTTACTCTCAACAAAGCAGGCGCCATCAGAGAAATTGTGACAGATTTTTTTTTTCACGAGAATGGCAAGACACATTCATGTGCGACCCCGCAACAATAACAACACACAATTCAAGACAGACAGAAAATCCGTCGTAGTAGTAGTAGTGTCGACAAATTCGGTAGAGAGGAAAAGAAATGCTCAACGGCTTTGCAAGTGCTTTTTCCAAACGACTCGCCTCCTCTCTCTCTCTCTCTCGCGTTGTAACCTTCCACAGTCCACGAAGATTGCAGAAACATGTTCCTCCTCCTCCTCCTCCTCCCTTCTTCTTTCTCTCTCTCAGCAAGAGACTTCTACTGCTACGAACCCTACCTATTCACGAAAACAGAACTAGGCCATGCCGCAGCCGCAAACACATACACACCATGGCCGTTCCAAAACCTTGACCATATCTGGTGAAAAAAAGTTCTCAAAACCGGGAAAAAAAGCAGGCTACTAAACGCGCATCGTCACTCTCTGGCGTCCAACCACTGCGAGGATTCACGAGAAGCGAAAAACCAAAAAAAAAAACAATAACACAAAAACACAAAATCTGTGCGGAAATTCGCTGCAGAGAAAAAGCGAAAGAGAAAGGAAAAAATAGGCGAAGCGCAGGGGTTTCAGCGAAGGCTCCAGTGCTTCGGGTCACCCCACGTCTCTGTTCCAGATTTCGCCTCATCCTTTTCCATTTAGGCGCCGGGCGGCCCGAGAAAAAAGTTGGCTCCATCTCAACCGTTAAAACTTCCCCCGAACCTCGCCTCCGCACCTTATGACTCCACTTTGTCTCTTTCAACGGCTGCGATGACTTCCGCATGCAACACGTGGTTCGTCTTTTGATGACTGGTCAAACACCGGACGTCTCGTGTTGGGACGGTGCCAAACACGTGGGAAACAGTACCATTATTTGACGACGTGGCGTGGCGTGGCGTGGCGTCGTGGTCGGGGGCGGGGTGCGGCGGGAGTGAGGGGTTTCTGGAATGACGTGGAAAGTATTGCACACTAATTAATTGACGACGTGGCGTGGTCGAGCTGCACTGAGGTGGCACATCAATGCACACACTTCTATTTGATGATGTGGCGTGGTCAGATTGGAGCAATGTGGAAATTCATGCACTCGAAACTTGCCACGCACACCCAGTCCGGAGCTCAGGTCTGATGACGTGGCGAGGTCGAGTTCTGGCCACTGGGTTTATTGAATTTGCCCAAAACTTTTCCCCTCGTTTTGTGGCTAACTCAAATTGGCCGGCGGATTTAATGGCGAGAATTACTTCCGTAATTCTCGCCATTAAATCCCCCCCCCCCCAAACCTCTCAGTAACAAGTTGACTAGAGGTAGGGTAGTTTTGGAGTGGTCTCGAGGGCAGCCCTCTTTTCTTCTGAGAAATGTCGCATGGTTGTGAATTTTTTTATTTTTTTTAAATATTTTTTTGGGTGCAGATTCTATGATGTTTTGAAATTTTTTTTTGCCTAAAATCACCAAATTTCTCTACATGGTCAAGTGGGAATAATTATATAAGGATGTTTAATTAATTAATTATTATTTTTTAAATAGCCATATTTGACTAAATCAGCTTATGGATATTGCCACCTTGGCTACATCACAAAAATTGAAAAAAAGGAAATAAAAAAAATTTCTTGAGAGATTTCAAATTTTTCTTGCATTAAATCATTAGGTTAAATAACTCTAGTTTATAATATGATTTATTATTAGTCAATTTTCACAAATTATTTTAAACAATCGACTCAAGATTGCTGCCCATAATTTTCAGATTTTCTGGGTTGTACAAGGCCTGAATTTTTTTTTATTTTTTTATTTTTTTCTGGTCTGCCCACACTTTTGCCCCAATATCCACTAGGTTCCATGTGTTGAAACAATACCAATGGCAAACACACTACTAAATAGATCCAATATTTTTCAACAAAAAAACCCCAAAATCCTAGAAACTTGGATAATAGTTTTTGGGATGGTGGCCAAATGAGAAAAAAAGTTATTTTTCTAGGATTTAGTAGAGCAAAAATCATAGTAGTAGCTCTACTGGGAAATTTACATTTTATAAAGAAAAATTATAGAATGAAGGTGAAAATGATTTTGTTACAACACATCTAGACTTTGATTATGGTAGGATTGTTGCAATAGTTAGTGCTATAGTAGTGATCATTTTGATAACTAAAAATAAACACTAACTCTCAAGGAAACAAACAAGAAGCAAAACCACCACTTACATTATTGTAATAATATAATAAGAATCAATCAACAACTTGAAATCAAAATTATTAATAGTGTTGTGCTCACATTTGTTCATTGAAAAAATCACCTTCATAACCTCATATTTTAGAAATAACAACACATCAATACATCAAAGGTCCATTATTGGTATTTCAATGGTATTTCAATCACACTATCATAACAACACACACCACATTACCAAGTTTTCACACCTCACATACACACCAAAAAAAACCCAACCCCATACCCAAACATCATCACCTTATCCCAATCACTCCACCACCTCTAAGTAGTTAACCACTATCACAATTAGTGTCAATTACTTTAGTGCAAATCCACTAATTATTCCTAACCTCTTTCCCCTACTACCATTCTAATTAGTTTTTCTTAATGATTAGGGGAAGAGGTAACAAGTCAACCTTGTTTAATATTAATTATTTATTTATCTATTGTTACAATAACAACAAATTACTTTCCACCTT
>Ga0209208_10007171_pt1 | contig 15193 bp, 10 predicted proteins | sample S1TSphfallax_3_FD_187694 | JGI IMG/M metagenome (GOLD analysis project Ga0209208, IMG submission 187694) | Host-associated microbial communities from peat moss isolated from Minnesota, USA - S1T2_Fd - Sphagnum fallax MG (SPAdes) (version 2) | ecosystem: Host-associated > Plants > Peat moss >...
TAGGTGGTCATCTGCTGGTTCCACTTTTGGTTGTACCAATTTTGAATCAAGGCTGGGGAACACACTAGTTATGTTCTGAGAACAGGCCATGGTAGAACCTTGTTCTACCTGACAAAATGGCATCTCACCTTACGGGGCTTGACACATTTCTATGTGGAACATGCCCTACTAGTTCCATTCCGCAGTAGAATCCTTTCCCACCTGACACAATGGCATCAAGCCCAGTACTCACCCTACGGGTCTTGATGGATTTATAGGTAGAATGGTTCCCACCAGGCCCATTCCATAATAGATAATATTGCAAACTAAATAAAATAGAAAGTAGAGATTTATCTAGCGTCTGCATAGTTTATTGTCAGAACTGAAAAAAATCTTTTTTCTGTCCATTTGTGCTCATACAAACTTCTCGCCATTTATTATGCTGCACCCTGAGTCCCCATGTCAGCCTTTCTTCTGGAAATTCATCATTTTTACTACCATGAGCCAAGTGATTGTTATCAAAGTTTTTTTTTGAGGAAGGATCCTGTTCCCACTAGCTCACGGCCTGGTTGGCCTGCCATTTTTACTGGAACTTCATGGAAATTATTCTGATCCATGGTTAGATGGTTGGATGTGAGATTTATTTCATGAGGAACTTGTGCAGATGGTTCAAAGGTTTGCGAAATTTTTGCTTTGTGGAATGTGGAAGGAACTTACAATAATATGTGATGTTTTATTCCTTTCAAAAGGTTTTTTTTCTGACATGGGAAGCCAGCCAGAGAGGTTCCCCCCCATCTCATGAGTACAATAATTCAAAGACTTTTCGGACCCATTCCATTTGTTATTTTTTGCCTCGCTCTCCCAAGACAATGCAACAGTCATGCTTCTTGAACTGACTGGTTGCTTGAAAACCAAGTCTTCTGGCTACTTTCAAAGTGGGTTCTTGCAGCCTTCCTTGGAACACCAAGAAAATTTCCTCAAAGTTTAGCTTGCTTTCTTCCAGAGCAGCCTTCCTCAGAACAACAACGAGAAAATTTTATCAAAGTTTAGCTTGCTTTTTCCCAGAGCTTCCTTGAATTGGCCTTACCTGACAAGGAAAGGATATTGTGTTTAGATTCATTATAGAGTGTAGTAGTTTAAGGGATTCTGGCCCCTATGTAATATAATAGGTCTATTAGGATTTTTGAAGATTATCTTTTTGCATGGTGAAACATTTGAGTTTTCATATTTCTTCTTTTGCATTAAGATACTTTTGAATGTAAATGGCAAGGCCACAGTGTGACACACTCCTTGTTCAACCTTGCTCCAAGGGGGTAGGACTCTGGGGTGTGAGGCGCTAAATACCCCCTAACGAGCTCAGTGCGGCGCTGGTTTCAGGCCTGGCAGTGCAGCCCTGCGGAGAACTGCGTTGTTCTGCCGCAGGGTTTTAAAATTTTTGCCCTTTTTGATTTTGTCTCTGGACTAAACTTAAAAAATAAACCCTCTTACTCAGCGTCTGATGCTATGCTAATGGATAACCCTATCCTTCCTGCAGGGGTAGATCGTGGGTTCAACCTGCGCCTGCATGCCAAGACATGTGCCCAGAACATTGTGGCAATGAAGACCAGCAAGAAGGAACGTTCTTCATTTTTGGAAGAAGTGAAGAACATTGAAAACCGGGTTGCATGGTTTCTTGCAGAACTGTGCAAGGGCGAAAAAGGTCTGCAAAAAGACAAGCGAAACCAGCGCAGGACAGAGCTTGTAAGGGGTGTGTAGCTGCTCGCCAGAGTCATGAGCTGGGCACTGGGCAGCATTTCTCGTAGATAAAACTGTTTTAGCAGTTTATTTTCTAATACTTTAGAGGATCTCCACCCCAAAACTGTAAACAACTCCTTTATTTTAAAATAGAATACCGTTTAATGATCACTGTCCCCACCCACAAAATGCCATAAAAGTACCTTTAAACACTCAAAGATCACTTATGTCTTTACATCTGGATGAGTAATAGTCAATGTCCAAATCATAGTAGAAAATAATCTTTTAAAGGGATTGAAATGACCAGTCAAAGATCACTTATGTCTTTACATCTGGGCGAGTAATAGTCATTGTCCAAATGCATAGTAGAAAAAAATCTTTCAAAGGGATTGAAATGACAACTGTAAAATAAACCATCACTACCAGAGAGCAGCAGGACTTGCGCTATACTGCTGCAAGATTTAAGAAAAGGGGTGTTTGCCAGTGTGGTGAGGACATTTAAGAAACTGTATTTTGAATTCATCTCTAAAATGTTGCAGGGGATTATGAGGGATTAAAGTTGTTAAGGCATAATCAAAACTACTAAAGCTCATTAAAGTTTTATTGAAAAACCTTATTAAGGTTGTTGTTAGAGCTAATTCATGTTATTTGGAGCTTGATTAAGGTAGTTTTAGGGCTGAATAAAGTCATTTCGGTGCTGATGAGACTACCCCTAGCCTGTTCCAATTCTAGTTTGATTACTTATTCAATCATAGTCCCAGTTTGGGTTCCTATCATCTCAAGAAGATGCCATTGTTTTTGAGGTCTAGTTCTATAGAAACTATACTTTTGGGTTTTGTGCGATCAATGTGGGTTAATTTAACTAAATTGAGATTAGGTGCTTTAGTTTGCAACCATGTAAATCTATGTTTTATGTGCAAGCAACAAGAATCATCACATGGAAACAAAAAAATATTTATATATATAAACTAATATTTCATTATCATGCTACATATATTTTTTAAACCAAATATCAAACCATTCCAAATTCACCCCCTCACATACAAAAAAATAAAGAGAAAAACTAGAGCATTGTGATTTCACTTGTTGCAATGACTATTCCAATTGAAATGACTATTTCCATTGTGGCTTTGACTATTCTAATTAAATGAATACTATTTCTGATTATGGCTTTATATTAGTTATGATGATTATTCCAATTACAATTATTTAACAAATGTATCATGCATGACTTTGGTGTTATAGTTCCACTTTACTTTCCATGGTATAAATATGTCCAAATTTATAAATTTTAGATATTGATATGAAAACAACTAAGGAGGAGACCGATACAAGGAACATGAACAATTAAAGAAATTAAACCTTGAAATATATTCAATTTCAAATTAGTCACAATAAATAATCATTTCAACTATAGAAATAATCCATGATAAATGAAATCTAGAATTATATTTAGACTCAAATAACCAGCCTCTTCTAACACACAACAAAGATGTGGGTTCTCTCAAAGTGGGTTGAGAAATGGTGAGGTGAACATATTATAGAAGCCCCTTTTTTTCCATAAATTGACCAAATGAATTCGGGTTGGATGGTGGGTGAGTGGAAAACATGGAAATGCTACTCACTGGAAACCAAATCTTAATAGTCTACTACAGTCTACTATCGAGTCTAACTCATACGAGCTGTGAAAGGACAAAGAGGTTGCAGATGATGGCAAGTACTAGAGATAGATACTTTAATGAGATTCAACAGCGTGTCATTGGTTGCAGGCGGATTCATAATGTTGCATATTGAACTTCGATACCGGCACAGTCTTTGCGTTGACGCCCTGTAGCCGCATAATAAGACTGTAGACTGATACGGGGACTGGTCCTCCTTGACATCATTATTTATATACGATGTCATGTGTTTGGGCGGGTACCAAGAGGACTGGTGCTGATCCTGGTATCAAAGAACTTACGCCATATGTCACCTGAGGCATATCACTACCTGCCTGACGGGCGCATGAGGTCATACCAGCCTCAAAACTAGTACCTGCCTTGTTGGGACTTGAGGTAATACGAAGTATATATATACAAAATCTCAATACCCAGTATGTAACTTTCACATGTCAGCCAAAACTCAGCCTTGAACCCTAATACCAAAGACCAGTATCGGTTTGAAATTCTTACAAAGATCCAATACCAGTAACGTCCAATTGGTGTGAAGATCTTTTTTATAAAAAAAATCCCAATACTAGTACCAAGCTGTGGCATGAAGTGAGTGGTGGAAACCCTTGTTGACTTTTCAAACAAACCAGCTGGTCCTCATGTGAAGAGGTGTTTTTCAATAGTGGGCCGGTACTGCTTAAAAAACCTTTCATAAGAGTCAGGTCCGGGATCCCTGGTAGGGTTTAGGTTCCAAGACTGACTTTTGGGTTTGTATGACGCAATTAACAATTCCCTGGTATTGAAATTGGGTATGAAAGGGTGGTATTTGGGTCAACGCCTACCCAGCTGCTTAGGGTCCTTGCCACCACCATCAGTCCTCATACCAATTTTGATACCAGGAGCACACCTACATACATACGCAAGGAGTGACCCCACCAAAACAAGCATCACATTTTGGTATTTGCCTCAAGTTGATGCCCTCAACTCAACTCAACTCAACTCAACTCAACCCATACCAGGAATTTTTTTTTCTGGCTATATACTTTGGAAGCTGACTTTTGTAAAAAAGTCCAAATGGCTAAAAATATGTCTTTTTCAGTTAATTTCTAGTAACTTCTTTTGTTCGTCAAAAAGAATTTTTTTTATAAAAAAAAGGCGCACATTAGTTGTCAAATTTGGTTAACTCTTCTTGTGGATGATTGCCAGTCCAAAATTGAAAATAATAATAATAATAATAGTAATAAGAATAACACTGGTATGGGTCCGTGCCAGCACCAGTGGTCACTGGTGATACAAATGTTGATAGCTACCAGGTGCAATGCCTAAATTACTGCGTACATACGCAAGCAGTGACCCCAGCAAACACAAAAGCCCTCACACAGAAGTGTGTATTGCCACGCTGACCCGCCGCCACGAGGTGTGAGGGCCCGCCACAGCGCAGACCAAAAGCAACCCGGCTCCAGTACTCCCGGAGTCAAAAGGCAAAAGCGCGGCTCACGGTCGTCGTCGTGCGCGCTCGTCGACCCGTCGTTAGAAAGAAAGTAAAGCTTCGAGCCGCGCACTCCGTCCCACCGAGGATCTTGGTTCTCTAACCACTCGCAAATGGCCACCAGAAGAAAGAAGGAGGAAGAACCACCCAACAACAACTTCTCTGCTTCTGCACTAGACTTTGCTAAAGAAGATTCATCGGTATATACATAAACAGCTTCGGACCGCTTCTGCTTCTTCCAACTAGTGTTTTCACGCGGCGTTGCATCCCAGCTTGACGGCGCGAAGATTTATTTTTTTCCTCATACAGAATCCTCAGAAGTCAGCCCCTTCTTATATCTAGACAGAATTCTATATTCGGTGCAACACATTCGGGGAATCACGAAGTGAACTGAAGAACATCTCGAGTGTCTGTATTCCTAGCAGGTCATCTGTTTGTGACTAGTGTGTGTCGCTGTGTGTGTCTGACTCTCTCTCTCTCTCTCTCTCTCTCTCTCTCTCTCTAGTCCCGATTTCTTATTTGTTTTGTGCAACAAAGTCGACTTGCAGCTCCAGCTTGATTATCGATTATCTGTAGTTGTTGTCGGGTGTGGATTCTAGTTTTGTGACTAGCTAGGTAGGTAGGTGTTTTCGTATTTTGCTCCAATGTGCAAAGCTTCAGCTATTGATGGCAGTACCTGTCTGTTGGGTGAGGAATAATATTGTAACTACGCAGCTGTTGCCGATGATAAGCAGAAATTGCCTACAAGGTGGAAGACACTAAGGGGTTCTAGTATCAGAAAAAGTAAATTCAGTAGAGTAGTCACTTGCAGGGGTTTCGTGTGTGTGTTTGATCTCCAAGGTTTGTACAAGTGTTTGCTGCAGTGAACAGTTGCAGAGTGGAGTGATGTGCTACTAGCGAGCTTGTCGATGATTTGAACGTAGTTTGGTGCTAGCTGCTGCGGCAACTCGTTTAGCTACCTGCAAGCTGCGCCTCCTGTTGGCAGCTTGATTAAAGCGGAGATCACAAGATCACAAAACCCAAGCTGCTAGCTAGATATATAAGCCAGCTGAAGATCCAAGTCTCCGAGTGCGCCAGTGTCGACGATCAGGCACTAGTCAGTAATATTATACAAACTAGCTGCTGCTGCTACTGCAGAAGCTGGAGTCAGGAGCTCAGGAGACGTAATGAGGAGACTGTCATCGAAACCGGATGAGGATGTTCGGAAAGGAGCGTGGACCGCGGAGGAAGACAACAAGCTTCGAGCTTACGTCGAAGCCAATGGCACTGGCCACTGGCGTAGCGTCGGGAAAAAAGCAGGTAGGGTCCAATGCTTCTCCTTCTTCTTCTTCCTCTAAGTTCTTCTTGTATTATGCTTAGCCATTAGAGCAGCTTCTAGCCCTTTGCAGCGGCATTTTTCTCGTTCATGGTTCCAGTCTTAGTATAAAGCTGGGCAGCTGCCTGATGCGTTATATATAATCAACAGGGTTGCAGAGATGCGGAAAGAGCTGTCGATTGCGGTGGACGAATTACTTGCGTCCTGATATACGCCATGGAAGCTTCACTTCTGATGAAGAAGAGCTCATTATCGAGCTCCATGCCACTCATGGCAGCAGGTAGCTAGCTGGCTGTTACTCGACACTACTGAATTCATTCCTGAGCTCTCAATTCTTCTTCTCGTGCAGCAGCTGGTGCAGAGCTTGCTAGCTTGTTCGAGCTTAATCTCATCTTCATGTGCGTTTGATCAGGAGTGGAAGTTCTAGATGCTATGTATGCCGGTGATGGTACTGAGTTACTTACTAGATTTGTGTGTTTTGTTTTCTTTTGTTGATGGCTCTACTAGATGGTCTCTCATAGCTGCCAAGATGCCAGGACGAACCGACAACGATATCAAGAACCACTGGAACACAAGGTTGAAGAAGAGGCTGTGCGATATGGGCATTGATCCTGTTAGTCACAAACCCATTTCAGAGCTGCTGTGGGACCTTGCAACTAGAACTATAGCTCACTCGCCTGGAAGCAATAAGGTAATAATATTGCTGCAGCATTAGCTGCACTCACATGATCAGCATCATGTTGCAGCAAGCTTTGACGTCAAATCCTTTCCTGTCCAGAGCTAGGTAGCTATATCTGTGGCCTGCTACTTCCTTTGGTGGCACTTGATGAAGTCAAGACACCAGCTACCTAGCTACATGCATGTATGTGAAAAAAGAGATTGTTCAGGTTTTCCTCTCTCTCATGTGATGCATCCATGGGTGCTTTTGTTGTGCAGGTAGCAGAGCAAGCAGCAAAGAGATGCTTCAGTGACAGCCTGCTGAACAAAGCTGTCCGCGAGTCATGCATAAGACCTACAAGTACTACTGGTCTTTCGTCCTTTCAGTCTGAAGTCACGGACGTGAAGAATATTATGATCAGCAACAAGGGGGAAGAAAAATATTATGATCATGCAGCACCTGCAGCTGCTGCACTTGTAACAGCAGCAGCTAGGGATGATGTTGATGATGATGAGGCATTTCACGTGGGTAGAAATCTAGCTCAAGAGCTTGTAGATCGGCAGGCGGAGCACTCCAACAACTCGGGATCCAACTATAGCATGGGTGAGAGCAGCTGCAGCGAGGCTGCAAGTTTCTGTAGAGGAGGCTCTCATCGTCGTCATCATCATCACCAGCAGCTGGGAGATGGCTGGGAGAAAACTACAAAACTACAGAAGAAGTCTACTCTCTCATCAAGTGCACCAGAAGCTCAGATTACATATACTACGTCTTCGGCTGCTTTCACAGGAGCAGGAGCTTCAGCTGGAGGCGAAAGTGAATTCTGTCATCATGATACATCTGCTGCTGCAGACAAGAAACGTAATCAATTTCATAGAGGAATGGATCTGCAAATGATCAGCTCTCAATTCACCATGCCTGCATCCACATCATCCAGTTCAAAGACTAGCAACGAAATCCAGCGCATGGAGCAGTACGGGACTTTGCTGCATTCACATTCATTGGCAGTGCCACCCCAATTTGGAGATCATGCACCGACAAGAACAGCAGCAGCAGCAGCAGCAACAACAACAACAACGACTCCTGTCATTAATGCTGGGCAGTCTTCATCGCCAAACAATGACTACTACGCAAGATACTTAGCCGAGTTAGCTAGAGTAAGGAATGGCATGCTTCGTTTTCCAATCATGGAGAATCTGCAACAATTTGCACCCGAAGTCAGTACAACCACAACAACAACAACAACAACAACAACAACACAGCCTATGCAGATGATGGGTCAGGCTGCTCAGGGGAGCGGGATGATGATGATGATGGGTGGTCACGTTCAGGATTCAGAGGATCAGGAGTTCAGGAGCAGCTGCCAAGATGAAGAAGAATCCAGTCATGATGTAGAAAGAAGTATACCTCAGGAGCTGCAATTCCTTCAAGAATATTCAATGCAAGATCATTATCAGGCTGCTGGTGCAGCAGCTCAGATTCAACAAATAGCGCCTGCAGCTGCAGCTCATGATGAACTCTCTGCAGCTCCTGGAGGGGTTTTGGGTGGTTCTTCTTCTGCCTCTGCTTCTCTTTCTTCTTCTTCGACTTCCCTTGTACCTGCATTGAGTTTCTTAGCACCCAACAACAGCAATAGTCCTGCATCACAACAAAGTCTGAGCATGTCTGGCACTGGCAATGCAGGTTCTTCATCTTCACCGACGATGACTGGTGGACCTCTTGCTAATTTCAGTGGGCCTCTTGCTAATTTCAGTGGGCCTCTTGTTAATTTCAGTGGGCCTCTTGCCAATTTCAGTGGGCCTCTTGTTAATTTCAGTGGGCCTCTTGCCAATTTCAGTGGGCCTCTTGTTAATTTCAGTGGACCTCTTGTTAATTTCAGTGGACCTTTTTCTAATTTCAGTGGACCCATTGGCAATTTCAGTGGACCTCTGACAACAGGACTGAAATTGCAAGATTATGGTGATCTTCCCAGCCCACGTATGGTGCAGCTGTGGGATTATCATGAACAGATTTGATGCCAGGCTGATGATCCACAGTTGATTTAATTATTGTAAATCAAACCCATGTACTTACTAACCCCACTAATTTGCTTCTGTATTGATAACTCTGCCTCAAAAATCCTACCCACCAGGGTAGCTTGTACTGTCCCTCAAGGAGCATGAGGAGAAGAAGGGTTCGAGTTGGGATTTGAACTCCCAAGCACATGCTGGCCATACAGCCTCACCCTTTAGCTGCTAGAGTAGCTGAAGTAGTGTTCTCCTAACCCACTAATTTGATTGACTGATGTGCAACTACTCAATTTCCTCACTCAACTTTTTGAGGAGCTCTAATCGATTACTCATCAAGATGAATTTGTTCATGTGTGCGTGAGCTCCTCAAATGATTTTTGTAACATTATGGGTCTTCTCTGCTGATTTTCAGAGCTTCAGATGCCTGCTCTTCTGAGCTTTTGGGTTTAAATTAATATGTTCCTAATTCTTCTAGGGCCTGGATGATGTAAGATATTGGGTAGAAGATGAACTGCTCCATAGGTTACCAGAAATTTGGACATCATGTACCAACAATGAACACAAAGGTCTACCTGAAAGCCTAGCTAGTTCAGCTTAGAAATTGCATACAAAGCATAATCTTAGTTATTTCCAGGTAAATCTCCTGTAAATCCAATATGCTTTTTATGGCAATTTCAGCTGTTCAAGTTTTTCTTCTTCTAACATTCACAAGATTGTGCTACTTGTGATGGTTATTTGTGCCTGAATGTCCCTTGTCATGTGCTTTGCAATTCATAATATGTACTAGGAAGTGGGCAGGGTTTGGCCAATTTTTGCCCTTAGTGAGGCCACCATTCAGAAAATTTAGCCAAACCTTCATAGATAAAAGCACATTACCATGGACTTTTTGGATATTCACATGCTCATTTTTTGGGTTTGACACTTCCTATGTTACATAATTCTCCAAATGAAACATGAAAAAAATAAGAGAGATTTAATTTATTAAAAACTTATGAATTAATTTTTCAACTTTGGAAAAATTATACCAAAACCATCAATATTTAGTCAATGGTGAACTTTTCAATTCAAGTATGCTTAGGATCCCCACTCACTTATGGACTTAATACTTATAACCATTTTATAGAAATTATTCTCAAGGCTTTGGAACATGTTATTTCAAAAGTTTGTGACATTTTAAAAGACAAACCCATCCTTTGGTGGTACCCCTAAAAATGTCATATCCCAAAATTTTGAGACCCACACAACATCAAGACAACATAGGAATCACTTAAGGAAAACAAAATCATTTCAAATTTTATATTGAAAGATTACTCAAGTCATGTAAACTTTGAAATTTCAATTGGGTTTACAAAAAAATTAAATTTAATGTTTCAAATGAATGGTCAAAACAAAAGTTTCAACAAACTGACATTTGGGATTTTTTTTAGAAACACAAAAGGAACATTTTTTTTTAACATATTAATTTCCAACTATTAATGATAGAAATGGATCATTATGTAGTTAATAAAATATTTCTTTGCAACTAAATTTATTAATTTGGAACAAATTTTGAAACTTTTAAGCAATTAATGATTGCACAACAATATTATTTTACAACTTATTACTAAATTAATAATGGTAATATTATTTGTAGACTACAACTTATGCAAAATTAAAATGATTATGATATTCATTAATAACTTTGTAGATACTATGATCTCATCTCACCATTCTCCATCATCATGTCCAATAAATCTTTCAAATGCATCATAATTGTTCAAATTGTATTACATAATGTAGAATAACATTCAATCGATATTCATAAACAACACATGAAATTGACTTGAAATTGTATACATAGGGGTCCAAGTGACATTTAATGAACCAATTCATTTACTTTGCATTTAGGACTATTCATAAAGAGGAATTTTCAAATGAAATATTTTGGAACTTATTATTTATTGTATTTATAGTTGCCCTAATATGTCATTTTAAAAAAATCAATTTTGAATAAATTTGATTGTTTGAAAATGTATAGATTTTGCCAAATGTTTTGTTTCATCTTTAAAAATGTCACAATCTCAAATCATACCAAAACATGTTAACATTTTTAGTTTTAGTTTTTTGTATTAAGCTATAACTTTTCTTTAAATGACATATGCATTGCATCACATTTGGCTGAAAACACAATCAAAAGAACCAAGGGTGCCAATGTAAAAGCCCTTTCCCAGGACTACACATGACACATGAAATTTTTGTGTTGGTTTCTATCTTTAAATTATTTTTTTCCAAGTACCCCTTTAACACTACTCTTTAATTATAAATACATTTTGATTACAAATTGATTTTATATCATGTATATTATGCATTCATGTCATTTATCACATAAACATGAACAACTTTTGTTAAAGACATGACATTTTCAAGCTTTAAAGCACTTTTGAACCAATTGTGCTCAAATTGGTTATAAAAAACTAATTCATTAGTTCAAATCCTTTTGCCCTTTTAATCATCAATGTTAAAATCCTTTCCAAATTTTTTAAAAAGATGGTGCACATTGGGTACAAAAAAGGACATTTGAAAAGAACAAAAACTATCCACTTTCAAAGTTTGAATGCTTTGAACATGTAAACTTTGTAATTAATGAAAAAATTCGAAAAACATTAGGACAATCCAAATTATTATGCTTCATTTGTGATCTTTCAAACATACAAAAATGTAGTTTTAAGGAATGTCCACTCACTTGGGTGGCTCCTTTGATTGTGTTTCTACACATGTACATGTTGTAAAACATTCATGAATTTTAAACAAACTTTAAATTTCAATACACACAATTGAAAAAATATGAAAATTTTATTACTTTTTAGATGTGCTTAATAATACCTTATAACTATAAAAATTGAGGATCAAAGAAATTTAATTATGAAAACTAAGGGGCCTCTTATGAAAGTAATGTTATTGAATATTGAAGTTATTCATACTTTGTTCAAACCAAACCTTGATATTGGAAAATTTTGTAACGCATTTTAGATTTTTCAATATTCATATTTTCCATCATTAACATGCCATTAAAATGGCACCACATAGGGATATGTATCGAGAATTGCAAAAAAATTGATGTTTTGACAAAGGTTTTGGCTAGTTTATACTCATCCACATCCATTGACATTCAAGGTTGGAAATATATTACAAGAACATTTTTAAAGATTTTCATTCCTATTGAAACACATTTTGATTATGTATCTATAATATTATCTAATTACTTATAGCAAAGGTCCTTTTATTCCATACCCAAGGTCAATAATCAATAATCAAATATTGTCATCTAAAACTTAAAAATTGTATTTCCATATTGTGGGATGCCTTCCCCTATTTTCTTGCCATGGAACAACCCACAATTTTTTCATTCCACTTTGTTTATGTTTGAAATTGCAATAACTTTGTAACATATTCAATCTTAGATGTGAAATTATGTCATTGACACATAGATAATGTTACATGTCCATATCATCAACTATTTTGCAATTATAATGCAACTAATTCCATTCAATTGCAACATACATGAATTTCCATAGCTAACATATCATTAGAATATAATTCCCATGTGATATATATTATTAGTAATTATATACAATCTAAAGTCCAATCTACACACAATGATGGTTTTCAAAACAAGATGCATTAAATACTTAAAGCATGGAGATTCGGTTTCAACATGTAATTTGGTCTCTTGCCACATTTTCCCTCCACCACCTTGTCCACTTTGAAAATTTCCATATTACAATTTGACATCACATGTGAAATGAATCCAACATGTAAATATTGTAATTAACAAAAAAATTGGATGTATTGTCTACTTAAATACAATTATTCTACAATTGCAATGCCATTAACTTTGCACTAACAAGCACCGTACATGAAATGCAACATAGCACATCAAATTATGACTTGAAACAAAAAAACCTACAACATATACTCTTACACAATGGTGATTGCAAAACAAAATTGGAGATGCATGAAACAATTAAAATATGGAGGTCAAATTTCATCACATTTGATACCTTACTTCACCAGATTGTTTTATCATTCATTTTTTTACATGTTTTGATTTGGTTTACTACATAACAAATAACAACAAAATGTTTAGTGGCATATAATAATCAATAACCTAGCAAAATTATATCAAATCATATGCATTTTCTCTTTAAGTTATATTATTTTAGCAAGTAAAGTTTTCAAACCAAATGTGTTCAAAGAAAATGCATGTTATCTTCACACCAATTTTTTTCCAATATACAATCAAACAAAACAACATTCATGGACCTTCATGCTTCCATGTTTTCTAATGAACAATAAAACTTGCAACATTGTTTTTCATCTTTAGTTCTAAATTGAAAACAAAAAAAATGACAAATTGGAGAGGATTTTTAAATTGATGATTAAAAGATCAAAAGGATTTGAATTGAGAAATTTTTTTATGTAACCAATTTGAGCACATTTGGTTCAAAAGTGTTTTTGACCTTGAAAGTTATGAATTTTCGAAATGTTGCTTTAACAAAAGTTGTTCATATTTATGTGATAGAATGCATAAATGAATAATATACATTATATAAAATCAATTTGTAGTCAAAATGTATATATATAACATGTAGTGTTAAATGAGATCCAAAATATAAATTATAAAATTATAAACCAACACAAAAATGACATGTGTCATGTGTTATTTTTGAAAAAAGATTTTTACCTTTGTGCCATTGGCTCTTTTGGCTGTGGGGTGAAAGTATGATTGGGTGGTACCACAAGGAACATCACACCTTAATTTTTCAAGACCCATCAAACTTTAAAAAGATATAGGAAACACATAAAGAAAGGTTTTTAGTAATTTTTTTTGTTGAATACATTAACTAGGTTGTATAGATTTTGAAACTTCAACAATTCAAGAAATATTTTGAATTTTTTTGTTCCTATTCATTACATTCACACAAAGTTTCAAGAAAATAATAGTGGTTATGTTCCTTAAACTTTTTGGTTAAGAACATTTTTCAAACAAGGTTTGGGGTTTTTCTTTTGTGGATATAATTTTATGAGGTACTTTAAATGGTATTTTATTTGATATTTTTATTGGGTAATTATTTGGGTAGGTATAATTCAATTATTAATTTTTAAAGTTTAAAAACTTGATTCCTAAAGGGGCCACATCAATATGGAATACAACTTTGTAACGATTTCCACCTTTTTTTAATTGTAATGGAAATTTCAAGCCATATACTTTGGCATGCAATAAATAAACATGAAAAAAAAAATTATAATTATGATTTTTTTTTAAAAAGAGCCCAAAAATATTATTTGGCCAATTTTTGTTCCTTGATTGTCCTTTGAAGGTGTTCCTAATGGGTCCACTTAATCATACTTTCACCCTGTGTTTTCACCCATATGGAGACACATATTAACACACCAAATAACACAATGAAAAATTAGATGAAAATTATAATAAATTTCAAATCACTTGGCAAGCGCCAATAGAAACAAGATCATAACTAGAAACCATAGCCATAATTACATAGAAATTAAAACTATATTAAATTAGCTAACATAAAAAGTTATTAACATAAATTTCAAATGACTAAGTGGCCACCAAGCCTTTTAAAAAGTGAATTCATTTCATTTCCTATGGTTTCATTTAATCGATTGCATTAATCAACATTTGGATTACCTTAAAAAATGTTGAAGCATGAACAAATAAAATAGGTTCACAAAAATCTAAGTCCTTGAAAAGATTCACAAGGATGATGAGAATCTTGTTGATTACACTAAACATTTACACATAAATTGACATATTCATGGATCTCATTCCTATTAAATCATTGAATTAATTTTCCAATAATTAATTGCATGCACACTTTTGGTCATATAAGTCACAAAAATTCATTTGATTTGATTCACAATTGACAACCTTATATTTATCCTTGAAATTTATAAAGATTCAACTTTTTTGGAACTTCAACATTTCTTAGTTCCATACCAACCTAATTCTTCATTTAGTTTTGATTGATTCCCATTGGGTTAATCCTAGATGGTGATGCAATTGATCTATGTTGACATGACAAATTATGAGACACCAAAACTTCATCATCAATAGTTGCATTTGGATTTGCTTGAAATAATTGCTTAGATTTCTTTTGTTCATTAACCACCTTTGCCAATTCATCATTTTTTTCCATGACAATTCACTACAACAATAGGGGGCTATTTTGCAATCCGAATATCATCGTAAACAACAAAGAAAGAAGTTTCCAAAAGCCCGCTGTTGCGAACCATAATTCCTCGCAAACTCTTAAGCTTTTGCGATACCATAACATTCGTACCCGTACAATCGCAAGTCCT
>Ga0209208_10007172_pt1 | contig 15192 bp, 13 predicted proteins | sample S1TSphfallax_3_FD_187694 | JGI IMG/M metagenome (GOLD analysis project Ga0209208, IMG submission 187694) | Host-associated microbial communities from peat moss isolated from Minnesota, USA - S1T2_Fd - Sphagnum fallax MG (SPAdes) (version 2) | ecosystem: Host-associated > Plants > Peat moss >...
ACGGGATCTGGCGCTGCTGGCCGCGCCTGGCCTGAAGGCTGCGGCCTTGCCGTTGGGCGATTCGCGGATGCTGCGGCCCGGCATGCCTGTGTTTGCGGTTGGCAATCCGCTGGGATTTGTGGGCGCAGTGTCGAGCGGCGTGATTCAGAACACTGGCATGCGGCGCTGGGTGTGCGCGGATGTTCGTCTAGCGCCGGGAAATTCGGGCGGCCCGCTGACAAACTTTTCGGGGCAGGTGGTGGGAATTAATGCCATGGTGATGAAGGGCGGACTGGCGCTGGCCATTCCAAGCAACGCCGCGGAGAGATTTCTGAAGCATGAGGATGCGCGGAATCTGGGTGTGGTGGTGCGCGGCGCAAAGTTCAAACATGGTTTTGGCGTGCTGGTGACGGGGATTATCGCGGGTTCGGCAGCCGAGCGCGCATCGCTTATGCCGGGCGACATTCTGACTTCGGCAAACGGCATGAGGTTCTCGCATCCGGATGATTTGACCGATGCCATCGACAATGCCGCTGGCGGCTTATTGCAGCTTGAGTTTTATCGCGGCGACACTTTTGCGGCCCGGCACGTGACTGCGAATCTTGTTTCCGGGCGGAGCGAAAGAACGGCCGCTTGATTCGAGTTTTTATAGTGGCCGATGTCAGCGAACGGGCGGACGCACTGGCGGCATTGCTGGAGGAAGACGACCGCTTTGAAATTTCGGAGATAGAACGGGCCGATGTCATTTTGGCGGCAGGCGTTCCGCTGCGCCGTCTGCCATTGCGCGGCAAGCCGGTTGTTGGCATTGGCAGCGCGGCGGATGAAGACGCGCCGTTCGATGAGACATTACGAGCGTGGCTTCCGGCAGGTGCCAGGATAGAAGATATTGGCGCCGCACTGGGAGCGGCCGCAGCCGGATTCACTCTGCTGACTCGGCAGCAAGCGCGGCGCACATTTCGGCGCGCATCTATCGATGAAAGATCCGCTGCAGAGCCAGAGACTCTCACCGCGCGCGAATTAGAAGTGCTGCAACTGATGGCTGCGGGACGCGGAAACAAGGCCATCGCCGCGCAATTGAAGGTCAGCGCCAACACCGCCAAGTTCCATGTGCGCCAGATCATGGCCAAGCTGAACGCGGAATCGCGAACAGAAGCGGTCTCGACAGCAATTCGCCAGGGACTGGTTCCCATATAATCGACTATCTTCTAGTGATGACGGAAATCCCAACAATTGAGACCGCGCGCTTGCGGCTGCGCGCGCACTGCCAGCAGGATCTGGATGCCTGCGCGGAGATGTGGGGCGATCCGGCAGTCACGAAATTCATTGGCGGAAAACCTTTCACGCGCGAAGAAGTGTGGGCGCGTATGCTGCGCTATACCGGACACTGGAACTGGCTTGGTTTTGGGTTCTGGCTGATTGAAGAACGCGAAACAGGCCGCTTTGTGGGAGAAGCGGGTCTGGCCGATTTTAAGCGCGACATTGATCCGCCGCTGATCTGCGGGCCGGAAGCGGGCTGGGCGCTGGCGGCGCATGCGTTTGGAAAGGGCTTTGCCACGGAGGCGCTGATGGCGGTGACGGCGTGGCATGAAACGCAGCGCAAGCCGCAAACCATTTCGTGCGTGATTCATCCGCAGAATGCCGCTTCCATTAAAGTGGCAATCAAATGCGGTTTCCGCGCCGGGCAGCGCGCCGTTTATAAGGGACAGCCGACCACAGTTTACGTTCGGCCCTGCTAGGCGTTTACTGTTTCCAGTTGGTGCTGGCCGTAGCGTTTGGCGACGTAGCTGTCGAGGAGATCGCGGAATTCGGCGACGATGTGGTCTCCGCGCAGGGTGGTCGCCAGTTTTCCATCGATGTAGACAGGCGCGACGGGCGTTTCAAACGTGCCGGGAAGCGAGATGCCAATGTCGGCGTGCTTGGATTCGCCGGGGCCGTTGACGATGCAGCCCATGACGGCTACTTTCAGATCTTCCACACCGGAATATTGGTCTTTCCAGACCACCATTTGTTCGCGCAGATAGGTTTGAATCTGGTCGGCCATGTCCTGGAAGAAGGTGCTGGTGGTGCGGCCGCAGCCTGGGCAGGCGGCCACTTGCGGCGTGAAACTGCGCAGGTTCAAGGCCTGCAGAATCTGCTGGGAGACGATGACTTCGTCCGTGCGGTCGCCATTGGGAAGCGGGGTGAGTGAGGCGCGGATGGTGTCGCCGATGCCCTGCTGCAAGAGCACGGAAAGAGCGGCCGTTGTGGCCACGATTCCTTTGGAGCCGAGGCCAGCTTCGGTCAAGCCGAGATGCAGCGCGTAGTCGCAGCGGGCGGCGAGTTTTTCGTAGACATCGATCAAGTCCTGGACGTTGCTGACTTTGGCGCTGAGGATGATCTTGTCGCGCGACAGGCCGTGGCGTTCGGCGGCTTCAGCCGAGCGCAGAGCGCTTTCCGCAATAGCGCGGCGCGTGACTTCCATGGCGTCCAGCGGCTCGGAAAGGAGATTGTTTTCGTCCATCATTTGGGTGAGCAGGACGGAATCGAGCGAACCCCAGTTAACGCCGATGCGGACGGGCTTGTTGTATTCGATGGCGGCTTCAATCATGACGCGGAAGTTGTCGTCCTGTTTGCGGCCGATGTTGACGTTGCCGGGGTTGATGCGGTATTTCGCCAGGGCGCGGGCGCAGGCGGGATATTTTTTCAGCAGCAGGTGGCCGTTGTAGTGGAAGTCGCCGATGATGGGAACGTTGATGCCGAAGGAGCGAAGGGTATCGACAATGACGGGGACGGCCTGGGCGGCTTCGTCGGTGTTGACGGTGACGCGAACGAGTTCGGAACCGGCGCGGGCGAGAGCCATGATCTGGTTGACGGTGGCGGCCGTGTCGGCGGTATCGGTGTTGGTCATGGATTGGACGACGATGGGGTGACCTCCGCCTACGATGACTCCGCCAATATTGACGGCAACGGACTTACGACGCTTGGCTGTGGGCATAAACTTTGATTTTACCGTGGTGGTGCGGCTGGGCTTGGTTGCTGAGGGCAAGAAGTGGGCCGTAATCTGAAGTGGATCTTTAGATCAAGCGCTCGGCCAACCGTCTGTCAGATTGCCTATGAACATGTGTCTTCGTAAAGAGGCACCGCTTACGGGTTTATTGGCTTGGTCTAGCTTAATATCGGCGGCACTCTTCTTCCCCATCGCGGAAAGGACCTGAGCGTGAAAATTGAGGAGCCCCTTCAAGACCCGAGTGTATTGTGAGCTCATCGACTGGCCTGCTGGACCGCTTAGGGCGCGGCGTTCGTATGACTCGGCTTTTTCTAGATCCAAATCTGCACCAGCCAGATCACCCGCCAGGGCTTTCGCCTGCCCTCGCGCGCTATACGCGGCACTAGAACCGGATCCATCGTCGTGTCCGAGGAGCACGACCGCGACGGCTTTGTCTCCCACTGCCACTGCATCCTGGATCTGCTTACCCTGAATTAGAGCTAACGTATAGAAAACGTATGCAGCTCGCCTTGTGACGAAGTGTGACTGCGGTTCAAATTTGTCGGCTTCGTCGGCAACCTTCCTGCAGGCTGCAATCGCTTTTGTCGGATCAGCGCGTTTGTTGACAAGGCTTCTGCAATCTTGATCAAGGGCAATGTAGGTCTGAGATATGCTTTCGTCTGGGCCTGCATCGGCCTTGACAGAAGCGGTCTGAGCCGCGAGCATCGGATAGAGTGCAAGGCCTGAGAGGATCAAGCCAACTGCTGTTCTCATTCAATAATTGTAGCCAAGACAGGCAAGCTACTTAGTCAAAGACCAAATGTCCAAAAAGCCGGCGATCAAAAATGGACTTTGAACGGTTAGAACGTCACTCAGGGTTCTACCTCACTTGGATGGCTGCGAACTCACAAAAGCCGCCACATCTTTCGCGGCCTTGGTCTCCACGCCTGGCTTTTGCAGGAAGCCTAGATCGCGGAACCAGTCGATGAAACGGTATTGCCAGGTGCCGAACGGAATTCCGCCGCGGTCGGTTAACCCGCCGGACATGTGGCTGCCGTCAGGCAGCGGGTCGCCGGGGTGGCGTCCGTTGCCGTAGATATGCATTTCAATATTGGGAACACCCAAATCCAGCATCGCGCCGAAATATTCCATGGCCCAGATGGCGTGGACGCGGTCGCCGGAGCCGGCGCAGACGATGAAGGCGGGCGGGACGTTGCGCGGAATGGGCGGTGCTTTGCGGCCCTTGGCGAAGGGCGAAGGACCGGGATAAATGATGCCTACGAAATCGGGCCGGGAGTTTTCATCGAACAGAACGGCGGCGGCAGCGGTTAATTCGGCGCCCGCCGAAAAGCCCATCATGCCGATTTTGTTGGGATCCAGATTCCACTCCTTGGCGTGCTCGCGCGTTAGGCGGATGGCCTGCTGGGCATCGCTGACGGCGTCGGTTTGCGGATTGTAGCCATCGTGGCGCAGGCGGTTTCGCAGGATGACTGTGTTGACTCCATAGTTGTAAAAGAACGGCACGAAGTCCGCCGCTTCGCTGCCCACGTTCAGTGTGTTGTGGCCGCCGCCGGCCACCAGGATGATGGCGGTTCCGGTGTTGAGGCTCTTGTCCACGGGATGAAATTCGATGGACGGGTTGTGGATGTTGATGATGCTATTCACGCGGCCCGGAACGGACTGGCTCTTGTTCCATTGCTCGGGTTCGTGAACCCGGTCGGCTTTCAGCATGGGCGATCCGGCGGGATAAAGAGGGACGACCACGCCACCCGGCAAAATCGGCGGCGGAACGTCTTGAGCAGCCAGGCTGAGGGCAAGAAAGAACAGCAGTTTATTCATTCCGAGACAACTCTATCTCAGATCCAATGAACCCCCAGCTATTCCATGCGAAGCCGGCGACCACGCGCTTAAAATACTCGCGCGCCTTAGCTGGATTTTTGTTTATGAGATAGGTGTTGCCAACTCCATAGTTGATGGTGTCGAACGATAACTCAGCTTCCGTGTCATCTGGATGAAGGGGCTTGGGAGGCAGTATCTGTTCTTCCGAGATCTTGCCCTGATAAAAATGCAGCAACTGAAGATAGAAGAACAGATGCGGTTCAGTGTTGGTGACTTCCGGAGTAATGCGCGCCAAGACGCGGGAGGCGGCCTGTGTTTTGCCGTCACGGCGCAGAGAGACGTAGGCCCAATTAGAACAATCGATGGTGCTGTCCGATGTTTTCGCCAGTTCCAGCGCGCGGCCAAAAGATTCGGCGGCCTTGTCGAAATGGCGCGTGAAGTAATAGGCGAGGCCCAGATGATAATAAGAATCCAACTGGCGGGGATTCAGTTCCACGGCCTTGGTGAGATCGGTTTTGGCGGCTTCAAATTTGCGCAGGCCCAGTTCGCGATGGCCTTTTTCCAGGTAGATTTCGGCGTTGTTGGGAACGGCGGCAAGGCCGCGGGTGCAGACGGCCACGGCTTCCAGATACTGGCGCTTGGCCGCATGCGCCTTTGACAGAGCCACGATGAGCGCGGGATTCTTCGGGTCCGCAGCCAGCTTCTGCTCCGCAGCGTGAATGGAACCGTCGGTGTCAGGCAAGGACGTCAAGGCGCGGCCCAGCAGCGATGTCACTTCCACTTTCGGCTGCTGGGCGAACGCGGCGGAAGCATAAAGCACGCAGGCCGCGGAAGCTTTCAGTATGCGAAGGTTCATTTTTTGGAGTATCCCATGGAAAATCTTACGCTACACTCGAATCTCCTGTGAAATCACGAAAAGTATTGCTGAGCTTGCTGGCTGCGTTGTTTGCACGCGGCGCAGACGTGGAGTGGCCTGTCAATGGCGGCGTGGATAACATCCGCTTTTCGCCGCTGAAGCAGATTAATCGCGATAATGTGAAGCAATTGACGGTGGCCTGGAGCTACGCCTCGCATGACGAATTTCAGGGGTCGGAAATGCAGAGCAATCCGATTGTGGTGGATGGCATGCTTTATGCAACCACTCCGAAAATGCGCGTGATCGCGCTGGATGCCACAACGGGGCGCGAGATTTGGAGCTTCAATCCCAGCGGGCCGAATGATCCACAGCGGCGCTTTCGGCAGCGCGGCGTGACGGTTTATAAGGACAGGCTGTTTGTTACTTACCGCAACTGGCTATGCGCGCTGGACCGGCGCACGGGAAAGCCCATTAACACATTTGGGCAAGACGGCCGCATTGATTTGCGCGCGGGCTTGGGCAGGCCGCCGGAGAAGATGACGGTGAGCGCCAGCAGTCCCGGTGTCATTTATCAGGACATGCTGATTCTGGGCAGCACGGTGCCGGAGACGCTGCCGGGTTCGCCAGGCCATATTCGCGCGTTTGATGTGAACACGGGCGAGATGCGCTGGATTTTTCACACCATTCCGTATCCGGGCGAGTACGGTTATGAGACGTGGTCGAAAGATTCGTGGAAAATCAATGGCGGCGCGAACGCCTGGGCGGGCTTGAGCATTGATCCAAAGCTGGGCATGGTGTTTGCGGCCACGGGCCAGGCGTCTTTTGACTTTTATGGATCAAACCGGATTGGCGACAACTTGTTTGCCGATTGCGTGCTGGCTCTGGATGCGAAGACTGGCAAACGAATCTGGCATTTTCAGGATGTGAAGCATGACGTCTGGGATCTGGATTATCCGGCCGCGCCCAGCCTGGTGACGGTGATGCGCGACGGCAAGCCGGTGGAAGCTGTCGCGCAGATCACCAAGACCGGCTATGTGTTTGTGCTGGACCGGAGAACCGGCAAGCCGCTGTTTCCGATTGAATACCGGAAAGCTCCGCAGTCGGCTTTGGATGGCGAAAAACTTTCAGAGGTGCAGCCTTATCCGGTGAAGCCGCCGCCGTTCACGCGCCAGACGTTCACCGAATACATGGTGACGGACCGCACTCCGGAAGCGCATGCGGCGGTGCTGGCTAAGTTAAAAACGCTGGATTCGAACGGCATCTTTACGCCGCCGAGTTTGCGCGGCACTGTTCTGATGCCGGGCACGGATGGCGGAGCGGAATGGGGCGGGGCCGCTTATGACCAGGAGAGCGGGCTGCTGTTTGTCAACTCCAACGAGCAGCCGTGGATTATCCGGATGGTGACGCATGACACGAAATCGCTGTATCAGAATAACTGCGCCAGCTGTCACGGAGCGAATAGGGAAGGTGCGCCTCCGTCTTTTCCGTCGCTGGTGGATATTGGCAAACGGCGGTCGCGCGCGGACCTGATTCAGTACATAAAGGAAGGTTCGGGGCGCATGCCGGCGTTTGATTACCTGGAGAAGAACGTGGATGAGATAGTGGATTTTCTGCTGACTGGCGTGGATAAGGGCAGTGTGGACCAGGACGCGATGAAGGCAGATCCGAATTGGCAGAAGTATCGCAACGAGGGCTACATCTTGTTCCGAGATCCAGATAACTACCCGCCTATCAAGCCGCCGTGGGGAACGCTGAATGCAATTGACTTGAACAAGGGGGAGATTCGCTGGAAAATTCCTTTTGGTGAATACCCGGAACTGGCAGCCCAGGGCATGCGAAACACGGGTTCCGATAATTATGGAGGTCCGGTGGTGACGGCCAGCGGTTTGCTGTTTATTGGCGCCACCAGTTTCGACAACAAGTTTCATGCCTACGATAAGTTGACGGGAAAACTGCTTTGGGAGGCCACGCTGCCTTCGGCGGGCAACGCGACTCCGGCGGTTTATGAGATTAATGGACGCGAGTATGTGGTGATTGTCTGCGGCGGCGGAAAGAATGAGGCTAAGTCAGGCGGGAGCATCGTCGCTTTTGCCTTGCCTTCTGGCAACTAGATGAGACCAAAACTCGCGGCTGTCACGACGGTTTATCGCAAGTACTCGCATACCCAGCATATCTGTGACCGGTTTCTGGAGGGTTATGGCTGGCGCGGCGAATATCATTATCCCGAGATGGACCTGGTGGGCCTCTATGTGGACCAAGTTCCTGAGAATGATTTGAGCCGTGAGCGCGCGGCTCGACATAAGTCGATGACTATTTATCCGACCATTGCGGAGGCGCTGACTCTGGGCACGGGAAAGCTGGCCGTGGATGGCGTGATTCTGGTGGGCGAGCACGGCGATTATCCGAAGAATGAAAAAGGCCAGACGAAATATCCGAGGTATGAGTTTTTCAAGCAAATTACCGAGGTGTTTGCCGCCAGCGGGCGCAGCGTTCCTGTTTTCAACGACAAGCATCTTTCCTGGAACTGGAGTTATGCGCAGGAGATGGTGGCGACGTCACGGAAAATGGGTTTCGGGCTGATGGCGGGTTCATCTCTGCCGGTAACATGGCGAATTCCCTCCATCGAGATGCCGATGAGCGCTGTTGTTCGCGAGGCGCTGTGTATTGGCTATGGAGGCGTGGATAGCTATGATTTTCATGGGTTCGAGACCATTCAGTGCATGGTGGAACGGCGCAAGGGCGGCGAAAAGGGCGTCAAGTGGATGAAGGCATATAAGGGCGAGGAAGTTTGGAAAGCGCACGCGGAAGGCATCTGGCCGAAAGATCTTTTTGAAGCGGCGCTGTGCCGAAGCCATACGCTGACTCCGGCGCGTCCTGGATTTAACGATATTTTCCCGACGCCCGCGCAGATGCAGGAATTGGTGAAAGAGCCGTTGGCTTTTCAGTATGAACATGAAGACGGCACGCGCTGCACCATGCTGCTGATGAATGGCTTGGTGAAAGATTTCAATTTCGCGGCTCGGCTGGATAACCCATCGAAAGTTATGTCCACGCAAATGTACTTGCCAATGCCGGACGGGCGCACGACGCTGGCCTCTTTCTTTAGTCCGCTGGTGTTTCACATGGAGACGCTGTTTAAGACCGGGCGGTCGCCTTATCCAATAGAACGAACTTTATTGACCACGGGACTGACTGCGGCGGGCGTGGAGAGTTTGTATCAGAGTCAGGCTCGCATTGGCACTCCGCATCTTTCCGTGAGCTACCAGACTCCCGCTGAGTCGTTCTTTGAGAGGTCTTGATGCTATCGAGAAGAGAGTTCCTTGCCAGCACCGCGCTGATTCCGTTGGCCGCTTCGGCCGCTAGGCCGTTGCGTGTGGCCATTGTTACTACTATCTATCGGTATCTGAGTCACGGCCAGCATATTGGTGACCGCTTTCTGGTGGGATATCCCATGGATGGCGTGTGGCACAAACCGAATGTGCAGGTGGTTTCTCTTTATGTGGATCAAAAACCGGAAGGCGATTTGAGCGCGGCGCGTGCGCGCGAGTTTGGTTTTCAGATGTATCCCAATATTACGGAGGCTCTTTGCTGCGGCGGCAAGACGCTGGCTTGCGATGCCGTCCTGGTTGTGGCCGAGCATGGTGACTATCCGAGCAATGACAAAGGCCAGAAACTCTATCCGCGCTTTGAGTTTTTCGAACAAGTGCGCGAAGTGTTTGAGCGCAGCGGACGAGCCGTGCCGGTGTACAGCGACAAGCACCTGTCTTATAGCTTTGAGAAGGCCAGCAAGATGGTGGCGACATCGCGGCGATTAGGATTTCCCCTGATGGCGGGATCGTCGTTGCCGGTAACTTGGCGGCTGCCTTCGGTTGAGATTCCGCTGGGCGCGAAGATTGAAGACGCCGTGATGGTGGGCATGGGCGGTTCCGATGCCATGGATTTCCATGCTTTAGAAGGCTTGCAGTGCATGGTGGAGCGGCGCGCGGGCGGCGAGACGGGAGTTCGTTCGGTGCAATTGCTGGATGGGGATGAAGCTTGGAAGGCGATTGCCTCTAATAAATTGCTGCGCGCGGCTTTGTCGCGCAGCGACACTCCGCTGGGCTTGACGGTTCTGGATGGCCGGACGCAGGATCTGACTGCGCCGGGAGTTTTGCAAAGCCTGGTGAAGCATCCGGGCGTCTACCAGATTGAATATCGCGATGGCTTGCAAGCCACCATGATGATGCTGGACGGAGCGGTGAAAGATTTCACGTTTGCCGCGCGGCTGAGTGATTCCCGCATGGTCTCCACACAGTTCTTGCTCACTCCAGAGCCGAATGTGACTTATTCGGCTTGCCTGGTTGCGAAGATTGAGGAGATGTTTATGACTGGACACGCACCTTATCCGGTGGACCGGACGCTGCTGACCAGTGGCATTTTAGAAAGCTGCCTGGAGTCTCGGAAACAGGGGAACCGGCGGCTCCAGACTCCGCACCTCAAGGTTGAGTATCAGTTACTCAAATCCTAAATGCCAGCCGAGCTGGGATGAGTTAGCCCACGAGATTTTGCGCCCATACCAGAGGGAGTTATCCTTTTCTGGAACCGGTTTCAATGAGTGCAGCACCAGGGCGCAGGGTCCCTCGCCAAAGTTCTTGAGGCGATCCGCTATCCAAGATTTGCCAGTAGGCTGAGCCAGCACAATTTGGGTTGATTCAAACCAGGCCAAATCGGCGTGAGACCATGCGTCGTGCTGGCCGACGGGTCTGGCCTCATTGAAGGCGCGGCTGTATTTTGCGATGGCGTCCGACAGATTATTGACCGCGATGACCAGCATGAATATCCCGCTGAACTGGGTTGTGGTGGGCTTTCCAGAAGGATAAACTCGATTCCTGCGCGGAGTTATGTCGTGAATTAGGAAGGGGAAAAAGGTTCCTCGGAGGGTCTGGCCGATGTCGCTTGTTTCCCAGACGAGAGTCTCTCCATCGGGACGCGTGCGGCCGCTGCGCGCGGGCGGTTTCACATCGAAGCCGGCGGCGTTCAGGCGCTTTGCTTCGTCCGCAACATCGGGCACGCGAATCGCAAAGGCACAGGGGCCGGTGTTGGCGCGCAGAAATTTGCCCCAGACATGCGCGGTCACGGCTTTGGGGTCGGCATCCGGCTGAATGCCCATCAATTCCAGATAAGCGCCTTCGGGAAAACTGACCACGTCCATTTCGGTGGCGTGGTTGGCGTGCTTGCCTCCATACTCGGGAGTGATGCCAGTGGCGGCGGCGAAGGCCTTTTCCATTTGGTCCAGATGCGTGCCGCAGATGGTGACGTGGTCTATGGTGAGCTGAGCGAATGCGGGGAAGCCCAATGCCAGGGCCAGAAGGAAGCGCATAGGTTCAGGATACGGCTACGCTGTAAGAATGCTTTTGCAGAATGTTCGCTGGACGGATTTAAAAGACATAGCCGGGAGGCTGTTTGTGGTTCCGCTGGGGTCGGTGGAGCAGCATGGCCATCATTTGCCGCTGTTTACTGATTCGTATATTGTCTCGGAGGTGGCGCGACGCGTGGAGGCGGCACTTAGCGAGGAAATTGTGCTGCTGCCGACGCAATGGCTGGGGCATTCGCCGCATCACCGGCATTTTGGATCGGTGAGCCTGGATTTTTTTCCTTATGTGCAGATGATTTCGGGAATTTGCCGATCTCTGGTGGGGATGGGTGCGCGCAAGATTTTGCTGCTGAATGGGCATGGCGGGAATGATATTCCGTGTAAAGCGGCGCAGCGGGAGCTGAAATCGGAGTTCGCGGATTTGAAGGATTTGTATATCGTCTATGCGACATATTGGAACCTGGCGGCGGTTCCGTTTAATGAGATTCGCGAGTCAGTGGAAGGTGGCATGGGTCATGCGTGCGAGATGGAGACTTCCATTATGCTGGCTGCTCATCCGGAGTTAGTGGATATGAGCAAGGCTAAGACCGATGGGCCGGGCGCGCATATGGGATATCGGCCGACCGATATGCTGCATCCGCTTCCTTTCACTTTGATCAGTGAGTTCAACGAAATCTCGGAGAGCGGAGTTATCGGCATGCCGGAGTTAGCGACAGCCGAAAAGGGTGAACGGTTATTGCGGGCGGCGGAAGGCGCGGTTATCCAGATGATCAAAGAAATGCAAGGCTGGAGCTTTCAAACCAACTAAACCGGAAAGCGAAAAGGGGACGGACAGCTATGTCCACGCACAGAGATTTCAGATGTCAGATAGAGCATCTGTCGGGGACATAGTAGTCCGTCCCCTTTTCTAATTCGTTTTTGCGCGAACGGCGGGTTCACGGAAGCTGCGCTCCACTTTATCGTTGGGATCAGTGGAGACCGGGCCGTCGCGCCACAGCCAGCGCATCATGTCGGGCATGATGGCGCCTCCGAATTTCTGGCCGTGCAGGTTCATGCCCCAGGTGTAATTGACGTCGTAGCCTTTTTCAGTCAGAGCTTTCATCAGGCGCACGTTCTGGTAGAACCAGTCGCGCTTCTGGTTGTAGACTCCGTCTTTGCCGACGCCTCGATTGTCGTTGCGGCCGTCGCAAAGAAAGATGCGAATCGGTTTCTTCTCGCTGGCCAGCACCTTGTCGGCATAGACGTAGCCGCCGCGAATATCGGTAAAGCTGCCGACGTTGCTCAGTACTTTGTGAAACGCATCCGGGCGCTCCCAGGCGACGGTGAAGGCGGCGATGGCGCCGGAACTGGAACCTCCAATGCCGTGCATGTCGGGGTCCTTGGAGATGTTGTACTCCTTGTCCAGGACGGGCATCAGCTCTTTGGTGATGACTTGCGCATACTTGTCGTCGAGCGAATTGTATTCAACGCCGCGGTTGGTGGTGCCGTCGCCCCAACCGGTTTGCGGAGAGGGTTCCACCTGCTCCGGCGTTCGGCCGGGATTAATGAAGACGCCAATCATGACGGGAATTTCGCGGCGATAGATGAGGTTGTCCATCACGTTTTGCGCGCGAATGTCGCCGTTCTCGTCTTTGAACGCCTGGCCGTCCTGATAGATCATCAAGGCGGCGGGAACGGACGGGTCGTATTGGGCAGGCACATAGACCCAGTAAGTGTGCTGCGTGCCTGGATAAGCCTGGCTGGGCAAATGATACGGCCCGCGAATCTCACCTTTCGGGACGCCGTCCTCCGGCAGCGAATCAGGCCCCAGCCGGTATTGCGAGTTTGGATTGGGAACCGGGTCCGGCGGCTTCTGCGCTGTAGCGAACGAAGCGGCCAGCAGGAGGAACGTAGTTACTTTCACGGGACAATCACCGCCTTGCCAGATAGATGTTTTCTCACCGTGTTCAGCGCTTCGTCGGCTTGCGCCAACGGGAAGTGATGAGTCACCTGTTTCGCGAATTTTTGCTTCCACGGCGTGCTGTCGAGCCAGTGTATCGCACGATGAACGTGGCGCGGCTCGAAGGCCCAACTGCCCACCACGTTCAATTGCTTGCGCGTGATAGTGTGGGGGTTCATGGGGACATCGCCGGCGTTGGCATATTGGCCGAGAACGAGATAGGTTCCACCATCACGGCATAAGTCGAGACCTTCCACAAAAGCAGCCGGATAGCCGACGCACTCAATCACGATGTCGGCTCCGAAGCCTCCGGTTTGTTCCAGGACCAAGGCGTTCCTCGCTTTTTGATTCGGCACTTCTTCAATGGAGATCGCTGAAGTTGCGCCAAAGTCGAGACCCATCTCCAGGCGTGGCTGAGGCGCGCCAATCAGGATGATTTTGGCTGCCCCGGCTTCTTTCGCTAATGCCAGCGCGGCTAACCCAACGGGACCTGCGCCCTGAATGACGACGTTATCTCCCGTTTTCAAGGGCGCGCGCTCCAGGCCATGAATAGCGGTCGTCAAAGCGCAGCCCGCGCCGATGATAGCTTCGGTTTCAAGCGACTCGGGAAGAAGAAAAGTAGAGGTTCCCTTGCGCAGCACAATATATTCGGCATAGCCGCCGCGCAAATGCGGCGCGTCGTTTGAGCAATACGAGATGCCATAGGCTTTGCGCGACAGGCAGCGCGTGGGCTGCGCTTTCTCTTTGCAGTAATAGCATTGGCCGCAGACGATGGAACTGGCCCAGGTGATGCGATCGCCGACGCTGAGGGGCTGTCCAGACCAGTCGACAGTTTCAGCCGATCCCATGCGCACGATTTTGCCGGCGCTTTCATGCCCCATGATGACGGGCAGCGGAATGGGTAACTGGCCCAGCCACAAATGAACGTCGGTGCCGCAAATGCCGGCCATCTCCACTTTGACCAGCAGTTCGCCGGGCGCTAACTCTTCGGGCAATGGATAAGTGCGAATCTCCAGTGGTTTTTCAAAATCAACCAGGACAGCCGCGGAACAAGTTTGAGTGGACATCTGCTTAGTCTTCGACAACGAACGAGTAAAGCGAATCGCCTGCGCCGACGGTGAGATATTGCAAGCCATCCAGCGTATAGGTTTCAGGGCCGTTCGTCACGTCATCGGCCAGGCCGGCATGCCAGAGAATTTCGCCATTGGCGGGATCGAAGGCCACCAGATGCTGGGAGCCGTCGCCCGTGAATAAAAGCTTTCCCGCAGTGGTCAGAATGCCCATGGGGCCGCCTGTAAAAGGATAGTGATGATCCCACACCACTTTTCCGGTCTTGATATCGATGGCCTCCAGGTCTCCTCCGAACCAGCCGGCGTCGCGCTCCGCCGCGCCCCATCCTTCGGGATGAGGATCGGTGTCGGTGAGATAGAACATGCTGAACTGCTGAGAAGTTCCCACATAGAAATAACCGGTGTCGGGATCATAACTCGGAGGCGGCCAATTGGTGGCACCTCCCGTGGGAGGCGAAACCAGCACGCCGGGTATGGAGGCTTCCTTGCCCGAGTTAGGAATGGGCTGGCCGTTCGCGGCAATGCCCTTTGACCAGTTCATGGTTTTGATCATGGGCGCGGTGACCACATTCTTGCCCGTCAATCGGTCCAGCAAGAAGAAATAACCGTTGCGGTTGGCCTGGCCCAGCAGCTTTCTCGGTTTGCCGTCTATCTCGGCGTCAATCAGGACGGGGGTTTGGGCGGCGTCCCAGTCATGCGTGTCATGCGGGGAGGGCTGGAAGTGCCAGACCAGTTTTCCGGTATCCACATTTAAGGCGACGATGGAGCAGGTATAGAGGTTGTCACCCAGGCGGCTTTTTCCGGTCAGCACCGGATTGGGGTTGCCGGTGCCGACGTAATAGAGATGGGCCTCGGGATCATAGGTGCCCGGTATCCAGGTCATGCCGCCGCCGTGGCGCATGGAATATTCGTCGGGCCAAGTCTCGGAGCCGGCGTCGCCTTTCTTCAAAGGTTCGCTCCACCATTTCCACTGGATCTTTCCAGTCTCCGGGTCATGCGACTCCAGAAAGCCGGGAACGTCGAGAGAATCGCCGCCGGTGCCGACAATCACGTGGTTGCCGACAATGATGGGAGAGGATGTCGAGAAATATTCCTGCTTGACGTCGGCTATCTCCAGATGCCAGCGTTCCTTGCCGGTTTTGGCGTCGAGCGAGATCAGGTAGTTATCCGGCGTTTCGAAATAGAGCCAGT
>Ga0209208_10007173_pt1 | contig 15191 bp, 17 predicted proteins | sample S1TSphfallax_3_FD_187694 | JGI IMG/M metagenome (GOLD analysis project Ga0209208, IMG submission 187694) | Host-associated microbial communities from peat moss isolated from Minnesota, USA - S1T2_Fd - Sphagnum fallax MG (SPAdes) (version 2) | ecosystem: Host-associated > Plants > Peat moss >...
CATTTTGACATGTCGTATAAGGATATCCAAAACAATATAAAAATTAATGCCAGATTTCAATGTTTGAAATATCTTGCAACATAATGTCCTTTAGATATCCAAGCCTTCTAGATAATAGAATACAACAATTTCAGTCCAATAATAAATCAGATAAAATTATAAGGTCAAAATTTCATGAATTCCCTTTCATACTTTTAAAACTTTTCTTCTAAAACAACATCAAATTGAATCAACTCTATCAAACTGATAGGTGAATTACATCCCACCCTAGGATCATTGAGCCAATTTTTACTAAGCAATATTAACTTATCCAATTATCTGATAGCATGCGACATTTTTTCAAAATTTTAAATATTCAAGCTAATGAAAATATCCTATTAATTTTTATATGAAATCTCACAATGCCAAGGATTTGATGAGCCAAAAATGCAATAATAGGAAGCAAAGATTCATGTTTCCCCCACCACTCCAAAGGCCATTTAATATCCTTTGCATCCACCTGATATTTCTTGAACATTTATAATTCTCTATTCACCAACTCATGGTTGGTTCATTAATCCCAATGGACATCTCAAAAACATCAAGATTGAAATCTTTGTCAATCTCCATACCTACCCTAGCTTCAAATTCTACCATAGGGTGTAAGATTTGGTGGCGTTTCAAAACATTGGAAACAATGATCATTTGTCTTGTTTTTCCACAATTGGAAACTCCATGTTCTTGACCAATAATAGATGAAACCAACCAATTTTTTTAAAATGTTGGGTCTAACATCAAGGATAACATATAATGGGGTTTGTTTTCTTTTATATTTCTTTAGAAATGAAAGAAATTGATCTAAAATCTCATATATTATTATTTTTTGTGTTAGATGCAAACAATGACAACTCTAAAACAATAACAAAATCATCATCCATCAAATTATCCATACTATATGAAATTTCATATTCTTTATTAAGTTTTAATATCATAGTAATTATTGCATGCAATGCATCATAAAGCAACCAATGACCATGATATTGGTTTAACCCACAAGCACTAATATTCAAAAAGAGAACATCAACAATGATTTTAGGGATATGCTAAATTAAAGGTGGAAGAACATGGTCAATAATCTTCACTATTGTTTGTTGATTATAACAAAAGACAATTGTTGCCTTGATTTGTAATGCCTTTTAGAATAATATGTTTTTGCTTGCAAACTTGCATAAAAAAATCAAGGATCAACAAAAAAGTTGAAAATTCCAAAATAAGAAAAACATGTAGAAATAAAAGAAATTAAAAAATATTTAAAAATAACACTGACCTAATTTTCACTAGAGTGTTCTATTTTCTTAATTTTAAACTACTTCAACGTAGGCCTAGTTCCATTCCTATTAACCTTTGCCAAATTTCTTTCACCAAATGGTGCATTTTTGTATATATGCTTGGGCGTACTTTACATAAACAAATTTGAAACCCCTTTAATTTTCTCATCAATGGTAGTATATTGATAGGCTTTGGGAAAACATGCCCAAAACAAGTCCCTTACAAACTCTCCTTCTAGTTTAAAGCTTCACATTTCACAATAAATTTGAATGTAATTGTCAATGTGTTTAAGGTTGAACCTTCATCCTTGACATATGTTATTATTTTATTTTTCAACCCATATATATCGAAAAGGTCAATCAAGTTTCTTGCCAATGCTTGTTTTGTGATGTCAATAGCTTCAAATAGACCAAAAGTTACATGTTTTGGCTTCCAATCAGATCCCAAAAAACTTATTACTGAAGCAAACACATCATGTGTGCCCTTGGACATCCATAAATCAACAGTGGCATAATAATAATCCTATAAACACATTTGTTTTATCCATTAGGCAAGTAGAACATTGTGTGAAAAAAACTTTTAAAAAGGAAATTGAACACAAGAACACAAATGTAATACTAGACATTTTAGCCATACATTCTCCACAAATTGTAATTGCAAGTGATTTTTGACTATCAAAAATGCAAAGTGCTCCACAAACAATTTTCTGTTCCACATTTTTTTTTGAAAGGAACTTTTGAAGCAAAAAAAAATCAGAAGTGGAAGAACCAAAGATTTTCATTTCATTTCATGTTGTTTATACAAATTCCTCTCCTTGAATCGTTAATTTCCTTTTCTCAAACATGTTATTCCATTGGTTTTATAATATGATATTACACCTTTCTTTAATTGTTTTCTTGTATTTAGAGAAAGAATGGGGTTGGAACAACATAATGTAATGCATGATCTAAGGGTTTTCTTCAATTCCTTCCATTTTATTTTTTCAATTTCACTCATGAATATTACTATTTTTTTCATTTTGCTCTCTGATTTTCATTATTAATTACTGACTTTCATTTTCACTTGACCCCTACATTTTTCACACAAGTGCTTTGCAAGGTCAATGATGGAGAAAATTCAAGCAAATAAATAAATGGCTTGCAAAAATTACCAAAGCTATAGCTAATGCTATGCACACCTAAAAGATTGTGATGCAAACATTTACAAGCAAAAAATATTTTCAAAACAAATATGGGATGTGCAATGTATAATGTTATTTTTAAAATAAAAAAGTTGTATTACAAACCTTGCACAACAACCACAAAAAAAATTTAAAATCCACTAGTAATGAGAAAAAAAAAGAGGAAGTTGTAACAAAAAAATATAACCAAAAAAACTATCAATTAAAAAAAGACACACAAGAAAACAATGAGCAAAAACATAAAAACAAAATAGATGAAAACAAAAAACAGAATTAACAGCATATTAAAAATATAATAAAAAAAGGGAATAAAACACATAGAAAAAGAAGAAGATAGAAAAAACCAAGAAAATATATTTTAAAAGAAGAAGAAATGAAATGAAAAAAATGGAATAAAAACTATGAACATAAAAAAAAGAGAAAAAAGGGGGAAAAGCATGAAAAATGAATAAAATGAAAAACATGGAAACATGGAAACAAAAATAAATTAAAAAATGGTAAAAAAATAAATAATAATAATAATAATAATAATAATAAAAGAAAAAATAGAAGAAAAAAAGCAAAAACACTTAGCTTGCTGTTGCCAAGAAATCTACCTCGCAGCTCCTCCCCACTTGTTGAGTCCAGACCTAAGTATTCAAATATGGAGCAATGTCAAGAAAACACTGGTTCACACTGGTTTTGGAGAGGAGTAGAGGGGGGTCCTATGGGACATTGGCAAGCTCACTCCTAGACCGTGGCAAGATCGACATTCCTAGACCTGTAAAAGCACCGGCAGAAATCTTCCTTGGAACTTTGGAAGAGTATGGGAAGAAGAGACCTAATTCAAAGGGTCAAAGATTATTTGCCTGGTGGGGGTCCTTACATTTGGTAAACAGGTCCTACAGATACCTAGGCAAGGATGAAAACTTTCCGCAAACGCTGGCTAACAAGCAACCCAGATGCAAGGAAGGGACTTGCAAGGGACTTCTTCACTTTTATTTATTTTTTGGAACACAAGGGCAGACCTGACAGACAAGCCATTCATTTGGCAGACCCCAAAGTCAAGCTCAGTGGCAGAGGGCCGGCGGTACCAATAGTTCCCAGGGTCCCAGACAGGGGGGCTATACCACTGAGCCATGAGGCCCTTGCAATAATCTAATAGCGAAATAGGTAGATGGCAGGTGCGAGAACCTGTGAAGCCCCCCACAGATCAGTTTATAAGGCCTTAGTTCCCTTGAACTAAGGTGGTAGGCCCCAAGTGTTGATGAAAAGCCCCACGCTTGGGTTTCTTAAACTTTCTTACCCTAAGGACACCTGCCTATCTTATATTTGTTTGTGGGCATTTTAGCTTTAGTTTTTAATAAGTTTTTTTAAAACTTTGTCACACAATGGACACCTATATGGTTTGTGGGTTTCTCTTTAACTTTCTTAGTACTTACCCTAGATAGATTAATAATAGTTATCCATAAAGTACCTCCAAATGGGGGCTACTGGGTGCCAGTTTTGGTGAAAACTAGGGACGAAATGGGAAAGCCAGGATGAAACAGTTTCTTTCAAGTGGGACACTCAAAAATGGGAATTAGAAGGTCAAACTACAGCTCAAAGACAGGGGCGACTTCAACTTTTTACCTTAAGAAGCACCACCTATAATTAATTGAATGCTCAGGGTTGTTTGTTTAACTTTCTGACCTTTGGATGTGAGAAATTTTTTTTTTGCAGTGTCACATACTTAACACCGCTGGAGATGCTCTTAGGGACACACGTATATTGTATGGCCATGTGGGTTTCTTGAACTTTCTTTACACTAGGCCGGGAGGGAGACCTGCGCACTCACAATGATACATACACACACACACACACACACACACACACATTTATATATGGTATATCTGTTGAGGTGTTAGAATGGGATATTATCGCCTCCGGCTGCACCAATCATCGCATGACACCCAATACTGCCAAGTGGAACCCCAAAAGTAGCCACCTAGCCCACTTACCCCAATCCATGTCCACGCGGGGAAAGCCGCTGTTTCCCTCTCTCGCTCTCCACGCTTCTTCTTCCATCACCTCCTCCCGGAGTCAAGTCATCCGGTGCGCTCGCTCGCTCGCTTTCTCCCCCATTTAATCCGTTCCCTTCCTTCCCTTGTTTCTTCATCTGTAAAATCCTCCCTTTTTGTACAAATTCCGGATATTTACTGCAAGTCTATCGTTTTTTGGGTTTCCGACATAGAGAGAGAGACAGAGAGAGAGAGAGAGTGTGTGTGTGTGTGTTGTGTTGTTTTCTTTCATCCGGTGCTTTGTAGTTGGCTGTCTTCCTTTGTTTTGCTTTTCTGGGTCTCATTTGTAGACACTCGTCTGTGGAAGCAAAGGGTGTAATCTCAAGGTGCAAGTGAATTTTAATAGGGAAGTTGCGAAAATGAGCAACGATCAGGGAAATAATCAGGGGCCTGTGGTTGACGATGGAGCGCACTTGAATGCTCCTGCGCAGCAGCAAGAATCTCATGAGGATGGCACTGGGATTGTTCCTCCGCCTTCCACCGATCGCTCCACTGACTCCGCTTCGAACCCGCAAGTGAACAGACAGGAGGAGGAGCCCCCCGCCGCGTCTTCTTCGTTTGGAGCGCCGCCAATGGGAGATCCCGCGGAACCCAGTTCGCATCCCGACAATCGGACTGCAGCTGAGGAGACAACGGAGGCTGCTGCTCCTAAGGAGGGACCGCTTTCTGGTGCCCAAGGCGGCGGACTGAGACGACAGCAGAGTGGATTTGATGGAACACAAACCGATAGAGGTGTCGGCGGCCAATCCAATAACGGTGCTGCGGCCCCAGCAGGAGCCAGTGACTATGTGCAGACTCCGACGCAGCTAGGAACGGCCGGGAAGACTGCAGGGGTAGGGCAGCAGCCTGGCAGTCCGTATGTTGAAACCGCTGAGGTGCCTCCAAGTGGCAAAGGTAAAGTCCGTGTCTTACTGCTTTTTGTTTGTTGCAATGTTGGAAACTTTTGTCTGGTTTTTTATTTGAGAGGTTGAATAAAAAAATCCTATACTACAAGGATGATTGCGAGAGATAGTGATAGTCATCATCAGGGAGTTAGCTCTGATTTGGTGTTTTGTTTGTTGCAATGATCCATGAGAACAGGTCCTATGGATCTAATGCTGGAGAATCTGAACAAGTGGGCAGGCAAGGCAGAGGGTCTTGCTGGAAATGTTTGGGGCCACTGTAAGTAGAACCGATTTTTTTTTCTTTTTTTTCTTTTCCTCACATCTTTTTGAGTTTGGGGTTTTGTGTGATCTAAAATCTGTTGCATAATTTTTTTGGGTGCTCCTTATTTCCAGCACTTCGTTCATGCATGCAGCTATCAAGTGAGTTGGCATTGAGCTAGTGGTGGCTCTGATGTTTATTGACTGGAATGTATAAATGTATGTATGTATGTATGGTGGTGGTGCAGTAAGAGCAGGGCCTTCAGTGAGAGAATCAGCCTGGGGATGGATGACCTATGGTAGCCGACTTTTGACAGAGGGAGGATTTGAAGGAGTATACAAGCACACATTTGGAGTGACAAATAATGAGCAGCTGCGAAAGACGTATGCATGCTACCTGTCCACCTCAACTGGTCCTGTTTCTGGCACACTTTACATTTCCAACCTCAAATTCGCATTTTGTAGTGATAGGCCACTCTCATATGCACCTAGCCCCGGTGAACAAGCATGGAGTTACTACAAGGTAATTATCAACTCTGAGACCTTTTTGTTATGCATCATCTCTCATATGATCTCAAATAGTTTCTCTTGCAATTTGTGTACTTTATGTACTTTATCATGTATGACCTTACTGTGTCTATGCCCACAATGAAAGTTGGTGATGGTCTTGTTGAAGTTAAGTTTTAATATAGCATAGTGGTGGTATATTTTTGGCATGCAGGTTGTGATACCTTTGGAGAAAGTGAAAGAGGTTGTGCCTTCGGTGAATGAGAAGAAGCCAAATGAAAAATACATCCAAGTGTTGACTAATGATGGTCATGACTTTTGGTTTATGGGATTTGTGAACTATGACAAGGGTGTGAAGAATATGCAAGAGGCTCCTCAGAACATTGGTGTTGTCGATCCTCATGGTGGATTGAGGTCTCCATTCGGTGGCAACAGGAATAGGGATGGAGCTGCACAAAACACGGGTCAACAACCTGCCAATTCTGGCCAAGGAAACACAGTACCAAGCTCTCAAGCTGCTGCAGGAAATAGAGGTCAACAACCTGCCAGTGCTACGTCCCAGGACTATATCACTTCTGGCCAAGGAAATCCAATACCAAGCTCGTAAGCTGCAGGAAACATGCACCAACAACGTGTCAGCTATAACCAATCTACATACACCAACTGAAACTACATGCCATGACAGTTACTGAAGTCTGTTGAAATAAGTGTAGCCGTTTGATTTGATCTGAAATTCTAGAGGAGTGGAGAACTGTAATGAATATTAGCTGCCATGGCAAGATGGTACTTTGCCCACATGATTTGGAAATTTCTTGCCCTCAGTAGTTTTGTGGGAGGGTGATATCTGCTCCAGCATCGATGTAGACTTGAGGCTTTGATTTTGTGTTTGCTTGCATAATATATATATATATATATTTTGCTGATCGCTGAAATAATATTTGCAATCATGTATTCTCAATGTTGTCCTGCACTTTAGCCTTTTTACAAGCAAACATAGAAGTTTTGCAGGATCTATTTCTAGGTATGATATATGTTTTTGTCTAGTGGCTGTTATGCATTATTCCCTATTTAATCTATTACAAGTTGGGATCTTGTGTAAATGGATGATTGGGGAAGAAAAACTGATATTCACTAATGAAGTCTTTGAATTTTCATCCTGAATTTGAAGTTTGAGTGAAATTGAAGTTTTGAAACAAATGGTTAAAGAAGAAACATGCGTTTACAATAGTATAAGAGATGGGTGAAGAGTGGCATATCACATTATCTATAACAGAATGTAGCAGTCCAAAAGAGGGAAACTGAGTGTAGTGGTGCGAAAGATGAAATTGAATGTATGAATGCCAAAGAGGAAACTATGTGAAGAACCCTTTAATTGAATAAAGAGGGTCCATCTGAATCACCTTTTAAATGGAAAGACAAAAGAGGGAAAACAATTAGCCCAAGCCCAACTTCTTCTGAGTCACATTGCCACTCTCCAATAGCCTTTCAAGAGTTAGACATACAACATTGTAGGGAAAGCTCTGAAGGTTGTAAAAAGATTGGCATTTCATACTAACTACAAGTGGCAGATGTGTCGTCAATCAGTTGCACAAATTTGTCTTCATGGAGGTCAAAAGTACTAAAAGTATGCTCATTTTGCATAGATCCCAACACCATGGCCATTGGTGATTGCCATTTTGCAATTTTGTCGTACTTTTACAACTAGTTGGTCTTGATCATGGGTCATATTCTAGTCATTGGATTAATCTCAAAAGCCTTATGCATCATGGCACTCACATTAGTCTCCATTTTTAATTTGAACAAGCTGCCTTGCATGTGAAGTTTCCCAGAGAGTCTGCACGAATGTACTTGGATAGGATGTAGGTATCTAGGCCTAGTAGGCTACCTAAATATTACTAGCTTAATTTTAAATTTTAAATATTATAAATAATTATATATTATTGATTATTTAATATTAATGACTAATTATTGATTGCTGATTATTTATTATTGTTATTTTATTCATTTTTAATTATATACTGATTAATGAATATTTAGTACTAATTAATGGTTAATGATTATTTACCATTATTTACTGATATTTATTATTGGTTATTAATTATTAATTATCAATTATTAACTAAATTATTAGCTCAAATGAATATATCAATCAATCAATTAATAAACTGATGGATTAATTATTTATTGATTATTAATTAACATTTCATTCATGGCTAATTAATTAAAATAATAATCTTAAATATCAAATGTTATCAAGTAATTATTAAATATCAACTAATTAATATACTAAGTTTAAGTACCTACACATGGTTAAAAGTAACATGTAGGTAGTCTATTAAATCTTGTAGGTACCTATTGGGTGCAATATATCTAACTTAAACTAGTTGTCAACTTAAGCTAAATATAGACCTTAGGCCAAATAAACTTATACGTTAAATATTCAAAGTAGTGTGGTTGATTTGAGTAAGTGTCAAATCAAAATGGCCAATTTGACTAAGCCCTAGCCATTGAATATGGTTGATTCGACTAAGCTTTGGTCAGATTAATTTTTTCTATCTTTTTTTATTGAATTATGCTTTGTCACATGGTCAAAAAATTCATTTTAGTCAGATGTTTCAATCAAAAGTAATTTTTGTTTTTCATGCCATAAACATTCAATCAAAATGGTCATCCCCTTAATCAATGTGAACATTTTAGTCAAGTTGCACCTTTTAAAAGACCACATTTTCTTGTAGTGCATCAACCTTGAAAGGGGTTTTCATGAGTTTTTTTGTTCATTGATTCTACACATATAAAAAAACTTGTGGGATGATATAATTTTCATATAGTTTCACATTTTGAAAAATGTTTACCAAGGGTTACTACTATAAATTACAAGTTCATTTAATGGCAACCTCATGGAAACATTTCTTAATTTAATTGTTGTTGTTGGTTTGAACTTGCCATAAGGAGTTCATTTTTTGGGAACTTCATGGAACATTTTCTATTTTAACTATTGATATTGGTTTGAACTTTGTCACAAGCAATTTAAACGGTTAATGATTATTTGATTGCTCAAGGATGAGGTGACCCCAATGTGGATCATGAAATACATGTTACAAGGTGTTTGAACATGATAAAGTGAACAAAAAAAAGGTGTAGCATTTAGAATTTTGGGGTCCTTAAATCAAAACAAACATTCATTAATATAGTTGAAGCCTTAAATGGACTCATTGCACAACACATTAGTACAATTAAAGACCAAGATACATTTAAATCAATGACAAAATGATTATGGACACAACCACAAGATTGCAAACACTCATCAATATTGATGACATGCACATGATTCACATTACTTTCAAAATTGCCAATGAGAATTGATCTTCATTAGATTCCTCAACATCTTGATTTTCCTACACATTGGATTAATTATTTGTAACATGAGTAGTTTCATCATCTTGTTGTTTTCTTGGCGATATGTACACATTGTCGCCTTGTGCATGAATGTGAATGAGAGCACTTATAATTCTCTTTTCATGAAAGGCCTCTATGGAATTATGACATTCCTCATTGAGTTATTTTGGGAGGTGATATTTTTCACAATCTTCTAAGTTCATAGCCCAATATAATGTGTTGTGCCTTGCAACTTTATGAGAATTGTTGATTTTCTTCTATTCTTTATTGATATAATTCCACTTATCTTTGCACATTTCTTCTGTTTCTAGGGTTTTTGAATGTGTCATGTTTTGAAGTTGTTCAAATATCTTGTTCCATCCCTACACAATAGGTATTATGTTCACCTTCATATCAACATTTTTTATGTGCAACATGTTTGTTGTGCTTACATGCTATTAGTGCAATAATTTCATTGTGTTGCAAATTTGTTTGACTTTGCCATGAAGGGCCCCCTTTTCATTTTCCATTGCCTTTCCTTTGTCATGTAAGGAAACCTCTAGCACCACTATTAATATGTTTTGCATTGTTTATTTTCATCCAACTATTTGAATCTTTTGTAGTGGCCATGGTGCCTACAAATTAGGCTAACAACAAACAAGTTATGGCAAGTAGCCAATAGTGGATTCTATCAAGAAGCAAGCTACCTTACTAATGAACAAAAACAAATAAGGATTGCAAATTTGCATATAGATGTTATTTTGGATTTGAAAGTGGTGGGCTGTGGACAAAATTAAAAGCCACAACTTAAGAATTCAAAAAATATTGACAACCCACTATGTTGTTATCACCAAAAATAACCAATAATACCCACCAAGAGTTAGGCACAATGATTATGATGCCACATTGGAAATATCAATCAATAGTTGGATCAAGTCTAAACATAATATATTATATCCAATTTATTGTCCATTGGTTGTCTCATTGTTTTCCTCATTTTGATTTGATTGTGTTATTTATATTTTTAATGAAGTTTAGTTTTATTGAAATTTTTTAATAAGATGTAAATTTGCAAGAAAGTCAAACAGTTTTTTGAAAGCAATCTTGATGTAAGTAACAAATTAACATCATTTATGATGGAAGGTGCAAAAATGGATGGAATAAACGTAATGCTAATTAGAACATGTGTGAAAAATGAAACTATTAGTTCACATGAACTTATTAGTGCATATAAATAGGTGCAAATGTTGTCATAACAGAGGAGCACCAACAAGCAAATGATCATATAATGGAGAGCAAGATCAAGAACAACAAGCATTTGTAGTTTTCAATCTTGTAGTCTTCAATCTTTGCATAGGTCAACATTTGTTTTTTAACTTAAGTTAATTCATTGTCATGTTCACTTTCTCACATTGAAAGAGGTGGGGGGGGGGGGGGGATTTCTTTGGCTGATTGTTTTTTTGGCAATACACTAGTGGCCAAACATTTAATTTAATCTTATTAGTAATCATTGGTTGGTATGCAATACCCTTAATGCATATATAAAAAACTTATTGATTTTCTCCTTTGTTCTTATTTGTTTTGTTAGTTTCAGAACAAATGCGTTGCATGGGGTTGCCAAAGAGGGCATGGGCATGACTTGGGAGAAAGATGGGCATAGGTTTATTTACAAGGTTGAAGTTTGTAATTAATGCATTTAATTCGACAAAGTGGTTTCTTGTAAAAGATTTGCATTGAAAAAATAGTCTTTCCACATAATTAACAAAGTTCAAGTGCCCATTTACTCAACAAGACGGGTTGTGCCATCAAGTCCATGCATTGATGAATGCACAAGTCTTAAGCAATCTTCTTTCTAAACTTTGACAAACAAAATGGAATTAGGTGAAAACATGGTAAAAGAACCAAGGGTGCCAAGGTAAAAGTCTTTTTCCAAGGATTTGACATAACATGTGTCATTTATATATATTGGTTTATAATTTAAAAATTTGTATTTTGGATACCCAATTTAACACTTCATGTTAGATATAAATACATTTTGATTACAAATTGATTTTATACTATATATATTATGCATTCATGTTCTCTTTTACATAAATATAAACAATTTTTATTAAGGCCACATTTTCAAAATCCATAATTTTCAGGGTCAAAAACACGTTTGGACCAAATTGTTCAAATAAATTATAAAGACAATTTTCATCAATTCAAGTCAGTTTTCCCTTTTAATCATCAATGTTAAAATTCTCACCAATTTTTAGAAAGAATTTTATATTAAAAAAAAGACCATGCACTCTCAAGGTTTGAATGTTTTGACATGCAAAAACATTTTTGATTTTTGTCAAACTTTGAGCATGTAAACTTTGCAACAAATGGAAAATATTCCAAAACTTTTATGACAATCCAAACTATTATGTTTCCCTTGTGATATTTCAAACATACAAAAATGTAGTTTTTGAGGAGTGTCCACTCATTTGGGTGGCTCCTTTGATTTTGTTTTTCCCTAATCACTTGAGCAAAAACCCATACTACACATGAATGGGATCACTTGTGGAATGATGCACTACATATAAAATCAACACTAGAACCCATATCAATAAGAGTCACCTCTTCCAAGTTGTTTGTTTTATTGGGCATTTTGACACAAGGTGTGGGGTCCATCCCTCACCAGGTAATGATTTAATTAAAAAGGGATAAGATCTTGCTAGTTTAATTCAAACTAACAAGGTCTCCTGTGCAAAAAGCTTTTAAAATCTATTTGGGATAGTCAAAATTGGATGAAATCTTCATTGAAAAATGAACACAAAAAGGAAATCATTTTATTACTATGAATCGAAAATGATTCATGGTTGGTAAATTCCATCACATTCAATTTTCACTTCAAATTTGTGTTTCAAACATGTATTTTCCAAAAAATATTCATTGGTTTGTGTGTATGTTCACTTTAGGATTTGAAGTATGACCAAGGAGGCCTTCACAACTAATGTAATGAAGACAATTTTGGCAAACCAACAATTATACACTTGACAATATGTTCAATCTACACAAAATTAGAGTGCAACTGAATTATCATCAAGATTTATTAATGAATGTTTTAGTGAAAGTGAGGGTGAAAATGGTTAGAATATGGTCATGGATCATTTTTTGGGTTTTAATTTGACATTCCATTTTGGATTAATACACATTTTGTACCATGTGTATGGCATTCATGAATTTTCCATGCCACATTTTTGTAGATTAGTTTACCCTCCATGGATATAACCCATAATTGGCATCGGAAATGAATGTATGCAAAGATTTCTATTTGTTAAAAAATTGAATTTTATTTGTGCAATTTTTTTAATATTAAGATCCATGTGTAATGTATGTGCATCTTGCATTGAGCAAAAAATTAATTGGATGTATTGTTAGTACATGAGGTATTACAATTATAGTCCAAAAGTTTGTGCAAGTTCCATTAAAGCCTAAAGCCATGCTTTTGTGCAATACCTCCATTGTAAAAACAATCCCTTATTTCATAATTAGAACTTTGAAATAATTTATATAATGCATGATGAAGCTTTGCAATACCTTTAGGATAGGAAAAAACATTTCCATAAACCCTATCCTTAAACCTAACACACCCATGAGAGTATTGCATAGGCTTCGATTTTCTAAAGTCCATGTAATACCTTAAACCTTAACCTAACCCTAAACCTATTACACTAATGAAGATATTGCATAAGCTCTAATTTAATTTTGGTCCATACAATATCCTAGCCCCTAAAAATAACCCTAAATACACCCATGATGATGTTGCATACCCCCAATAGGAATAGGAGAGACCAAATGTGGGTATTACAATTGGATTGGATTTTTTTACCTTGGCATTAAGTGAGGCCATAATTAAAACATTGGTTAAAACCCACATTAGGGTATTGCATATAGGGTCAACATAAGTTGTTTTCAATACGTTTTCAGGGTATTGCATTATTGAATTAGATAAAATGAAAGAATTTAAATTGGGCCTAAGGATATTGCAAAACAACAAAATGATTTAGAGGATTTGGATTACCCTTATGAGGGTAATGCACATCTTAATATGGTTGAAATTGATATTTGTATTCTATCATTAGGGTATTACATTGTTATATTAAATGAGATGAAATAAATTACATTGGGTATGAGGGTATTGCATATCAACAAAATAATCTAGTGCATGCATTTGCATTACCTTCATGAAGGTAATGCATGTGTGACTTGGGTTGGATATGATATTGTTAATGTGTGCATAGGGTATTACCCTGATAAAGTAAATAAAATAGTTACAATTTGGCGTAAAAGTGTAATAAAACAATAAAATGGTCCAATGCATTTACATTACCCGATGAGGGTAATACATATCAAAATTAAGTTGGATATATTATTTTAAATGTGTCCTTGGGTTATTGCATTGTTGAATTAAATTAGATGAAAGTAGTTTAATAGGGCGGAGGGCATTGCATTACATCAAAAATTTGTTGTGTTCATGCATTAGTCTAATAAAAGGTATTGCAAAAAGAAATCATGTATAATATGATATTTTCCCTTTGCCTTGAGGCTATTCTATTTTAATAAAATCATCCAGTGGGTGTGTATTATTCTTATGAAGGCAATGTGATGATTAGTTAAATGATATATATTTTTTGCAAGTTGTGTTAAAGGTATTGCATAAGTATGAACCTCTATTAGTTGTGAAGAAGTTCAATGGTATTGCAAAAACAGGTGCATCAATGGATTAATGTGGCTTGAGGCTTGAATAAAGATATCAAGTTCATTTGCAATACAGTCATATGGGTGTTGTCAAATAATTGAATTGCTGAGTTCTATAGGGCTACAAAGAAGAAATCCTAATTTCAGATAATGAAAAAACAATCCAAATAAGGGAACATTTGTAAGGAACGTTCTTGATTACCCTAAATTCCAAGGAATGAGAACGATCCGTTGAAGGCAACGTTCCTGGAAACCCTAATTCGGGTCCACCGGTGGCAACCGAGAGAGGTCCAGCTTCAAACCCTAAATTGAAAACCCTAATTTGATTGAATCCCTTCTCTCTCCTCCTCCTCAGGTTTTGATTTGGGTGATACAATTTACGAGCCGATTTCCAGCAAACTTTTGTTGTCGTCTGAGCTCATTTCTCAGCCTAGTTCAAACGAATTGTGAGAGAATCCAATTCTGTAGTACTTCAGGCAACAAGACGAGTTTGGAGCTGCAAAGATTTAGCATCTTAAAGATCCTCTAGTCTGCCACAGAGAGAGCCAGCAATTTTGTTTTATTTTCTGTTTCTGGGAACAAATTTTCTCTTTTCGAGAAGAAGAATTATCAGTTTGGACAAAACAGAGAATAAGAATTGTCAGTTTTAAGTTAGACAAGTGAACTGAATTTGTTGATGGGTTGCAGTCTTTTTCACACGTGCTGAATTCCTCCTGACAAAGGTTTTTCAGCAAAATCAAGCAAGGAGAGTTGCAGAGAATTCGTTGCTTGGTGGAGATTGAAGAAAGAAAACAAGGGGGCACTCAGTAAGAACGTGACCACAGCAGTAGACAGAGAAAGGGAACAGAGTGTGACCCATGGCGGTGATCTCTCAAGAGCAACAAGAAGAAGCAGAAGCAGGCAATCGTGTGG
>Ga0209208_10007174_pt1 | contig 15190 bp, 11 predicted proteins | sample S1TSphfallax_3_FD_187694 | JGI IMG/M metagenome (GOLD analysis project Ga0209208, IMG submission 187694) | Host-associated microbial communities from peat moss isolated from Minnesota, USA - S1T2_Fd - Sphagnum fallax MG (SPAdes) (version 2) | ecosystem: Host-associated > Plants > Peat moss >...
AACATCCTTACAAAAAAAATATTATGGTTGACCTTGGCATCAACAAATAATGAAAAGGTAACCTAGTTTGGTTCAAATGTAAATGCAAGCAATCCCTAATAATGAAATGCTTCAAGTTGAAAATTTGACATAATCAAAGGAATAAGAGCACCTTAATCATAGTTTCAGAATTGTGGTAAGCCTAGAAGCTATAAACTAGCATACCTAATTAAAGCTAATAGAATAGACCTCAAAAAGAATCATTGGAAGCCAAAAAAAAAATGCCACAAAGGAGGATGACAACTAAGCCATGGAAAATTAAGGATGGTTGTAATCCTAAACTCCCAAATTTCCCTACCCCAATCAACCCCCTTAGTTTAGTTAGGGGGAAATTTTGGACTATCACATACTTATTAAAGTAGTTTTCTTAATTATGGAAAGGATATCAAAGATGACAAAAACAAGAGAAAGGATGCAAAAATATCATCTTCAGCTTTTTTTATTATTGTAAATAATAATATCAAAGAAAATACAAAAGGGAATTAATTAAATCTATCTATCCTTCAACAAATGAGTTTGGCATCCAACAATCATTGTATGACTTGTGAAGGTTGAAAACATCCAATAAAACAACAAAAGAACCCTTGGACAAGTTCATCAAAAGTCCAATGTTGAACTATGAAATTACAAATATTAAAATACAACGTATGTGGCCTCAAGCAAGAGGAAAAGGTCCACAAACTTAGGTAATCTATTCAAAGTCTTTCACTAAAAGTTGATATGGTGATCCTTCAAAAGCACAAATTGAAAGGAAAGAAGATTTAGAAGGATGTTAGCTATTAGATTACATAAATTTTTTTAATTACAATAATCATCACAAGGAATAGGGGTCGGATTTGGTGGTACTTGCATTCTCTTGCACATGGGGGAATATGGTTATGCATTATGAACTACCTTTGAAAATAAGGCATAGTCAATGAAGATGGAAGAGTTACCAACAAGCCCAAATGTGGGCATTCTTAATGTTTACTCTCCTAATGAGTCATCATATTAATGCAAATTATGGGATTGCTTTAAAAAGAGATTATTGAAGGACGATAAATGGATTATGGTTAGTGATTTCAACATGGTGGACAATCAAAATGATAAGCCTTCAACGTATGGGAAGATGATTTGAAAGAGGAAAAAGATGGTATGGGAGGTGTTAAAAATGGCGTTAAACATAGAAGAACTTGAGCAACTGAAAAGCGGCTTCAAATATTAATGTGACAATTAAAGCAAAGGGGCAAAACACTACCTTGCAAGACTAGTTAGAATATATATATATGTGGCCTCTAGGCAAATTGCAAAAAAACCTTTAAGCTTTGGATGTATGGAACTAAAGGAAACAATGTGACATCAAACCACCACCCATGCTATCCATGGGAATAAAGTTTGCAAGTGCCTACCTAGGAAATTATATCAAAAGATCAATATGTATAACATTTTTTGATCAAATGAAGGGGCAAATTGTAATAATTTGGCAAGAGTGGAAAGAAGGAAGCTATTTTTTTGCAAAGAATTGTATTATACCTAAATATTATGAAGCCTTTTGCAAGAAGGCTAGAAAACTTTAAATGGATTGAAAAAATAGGGGAAAATGAATTAGACATAATTGAAAAGGAGTTGCAAAATGATGCATGCATAATAGATAGTTACACAAACGATTAGGGACTTGAAGGAAAGAATGAAATTAATTGAGGACATAAAAGTGAAAAGGATTAAAGTCCAAGATAGAATCAAGTGGATGGCAAAGGGGAATTGGTGTTCTAAATTATTTTTTAGTGCAATGAGAGAGAGGAAAAAGGTTGTTGCAATAATAGATTTAAAGAAAAGGGATGATAATACCGCTATAACTACTAAGGATTTTTAGAGTTTATACATGTTATGAGTTTTACAAACATGTTTGTATTGTTGGCTCAAAGTTAATAGGAGTAGAAATGTTGAGAGAGAAAACTTCAACTCCATCCTACTAAATTTCAATCACAAAATAAATGTAAGGTTGGATGCCCCTCTTACTACATAGGAACCGCATAATGTTGCAAAGGTTATGGTAAGAAGTAAAACACTAGGGCTAAACGGTATTGTTGTGGAATTTTACATGTGAGGTTCTAGCACATTATTGGGGAGGATTACTTTAAGATGGTAAAAAGGATTGGTACATTTAATTTTCAAATATGGTGAGAAGGACTTGGGGAATTGGTGGCTCATATCCTTATTGAATAAAATATTTACAAGGCATTGCGAATATATATATAATCGATGCTTATGGAAGTAATCATCAATGACCAAATTATCTTCCTCCCTTTAAAATACATATTGGATAGTGTTTTTTTGACCCATGAGACAGTGGATTAGGCCAAAAGATCTAAAGAAGATATGATTTTATTAAAACTTGATTTTGCAAGAGCATACAATAAAATATTTTTGGAATTTTTATTTCCTACAATGTAACTAAAGGTGGTTAAATTTTTTATAAACATGGTAGGTTTGTTTTCAAGGATGTAGAAGTAGTTATATTTATAAATGTCAACATGACACCAACTTTCCCAATCAAAAGAAAGGTGAAGCAATGATGTCCATGTGTATGGTACTTCTTTTTGATAGCAAGCAACATATGTCTTTAACATAGTGTTTAATCAAATTGCCATTAAAGGAAAAGTCCATGGAATTCATTTATGGTTTACCAACATGGAGAGAAGAACAAATATTTATTCAATATGTTGATGATACTTTTATTACACTTACAAGGAATGAAGACAACGATGATAACATGGTTGAAGTCCTCAACAAATTTTTCACAATTTCAAGCATGAAGTTTGATTAGCATAAAACTATCACATTTGGTATGGGGTTTTTAAGTTCATACCTAGTTGGCTCATGAAACATAAGCAAAAGTGGGCTATTAAAAGATAAATGACAAAATTATTGGGTATGACCTTCAAGCTTAACATGGAAGTGTAGGACATAATACATTTATCATTGAAAAACTTTAGAAGAAACTTAGATTATTGAATTTAGTTCACTTTTCAATTGTTTAAATCGAAGGGCAATTGTTGTCAATTCAATGCAAAAATCTCCTTTGTGGTATTTCATTGCAATATGGAATGGGTCCATTAAAGCAATTTGTAAATGAAAAATTATTTTGAAAATTATTTTGTGGAGCAAAAGGATTACAATGCTAGGACCAAAGTTTGGTAATCAAATTACTATGCTAAAAAGAAGATTAAAATATAATACAATAGACCTTTGAAAGAGGCCTTGAATGCAATGTTAGTTAAGTGGATGTTTTGATTACTTTGTTACTTTAATTTCCTTCTCATTTTGAATTCAAGCATAAAAAAATTAGCCTCGAGATAATTTCTTAACAAATTTGTGGAATTTTTTCATTAATGGGTCATCCAAAAATATTTTACGATGTTCATTGAAATTGAACTACATCCACCAAAAGATGTATTTAGATGAAGTCCATTCCTAATTATGAAGGAAATGAAATGGGTCATTAGAAGGTTTGACCTCCTTGAGAATCAAGGATGGTTCATTATTGATCACAATTCAAACAATGGTGTTTGTTTTAAAGCTAAAAACTTTAACAAGATAACCAATTGTTGCAATTGAACATGTTTCAATATAAAATAAACATGTCGTGATTATTGTTTATTTTTAAATGTTGACTAAATAGGAGGATTTTTTTACCAATGATCTATTGAAATTGATTTCACTATGTAAAGCTAGATTTTAATTTCAACCCATGAAAGATAAAATGGGACTAACTTTTTACTATTTTTTGATTTTTTTATTGCAATACCATAATACCTTGATGCCATCTATATACATGACAAAAATGTTAAGCATTTCTTTTTCAAAACCATAATAATATGATGAATGATATTCATTTCTATTCATATCAAATCATGTTTATGAAATGTGTTTGCACTTGGATTTCATCTATAATAGCTTATGTGATTTATTCCAATGGGTGGAGAATAGGAGTTATTGTTATTACAAAACAAATTTTCAATAAATCTGAAATTTAACAACTCATAAGAAAGAACCAACCTTTGAGGTTGCAAGGAAAACCAAACATTGATATTTTTTCAATTTATGCACAACAACTTGGGATTGTCATAAGAAAATGAATTTATAATATAGGAATAAAATGATATGAACTTTCATTTGATATTCTTTTGAAGTGGTTGGAATGGGAAATCATTTTGCATAGTATAATAATATTAGTAGGATGAGAGAGCATTGTACTACATCAACTTTAATTTGAATGGAGCCAAAATAAAAGGGTGTAGTCACAAAATAACAACCCACACCCACCTCCTTGGTGTTTTGCTTACAATATGAAAAAAATTGGGGGTTTTACAATTGGATTTGTAATCAAATTCAAAAATTGCAACAATCAATTGCAACTCAAGATATTTATATGGCATTAATGCTATTGGACAAATCATAACAATTGCATCAAACACATTGAAACTATGTAAATAAACGTATATTACAAAAAATATGTGTAACTTTATATTTTGCAACTAATTATCCATGTTCATTTCTTGTGAAAATTCCAATAGACAAACATAATGTTTACATGATTTTTGAAGTTCGTTCATGTCCTTTGCAACTAACTTACAACTAATTTGCAACTTGTCCAAATTAGGTTTCCATGCAAATGCCCATGGGCAAATGTAAGGCTTGTGTAACTTTTCATTCATGCAAGATGAAGTGAAATTTATTGATGTCCGTTGCAATTAACTTCCAATTAATGCATTACCAAATTATTGTCTTATGACTAATGGATTTTGCCAATGGTATTATGTTGGAACTTGAATTCAACTCACATAATTGTAATTTGCAACTTATCAATTTATTGATGGAACTATCTTGCAATTAATGTCCATTTATTAATGATATTATTTTTCACCTACTGGAATTGGTAAAAATAATTCTGCATCATGAAACACATTACATAAGTCCATTGGATTTAAATAATGACATTTTGTTTGTTCCAATAATATAATTATATGTATTAATATTCAATGTCAAAAAATACATACTCATATGAACATTTTTGGTGATCCACAGTCCTTCTCAATGGTAGGTATTTAATTTATGTCTTCAATGTTTGGTTAATACATGTTAAAACTATTGCTATCAAATATCTTATTTAATATTTAATGCTAGATAAAAAGTTAAAATGTTTTGATTGTTTCTATTAAAAATTGGGGCTTTATTTTGATAATTGTCAAATGTGGAATGATGTTTGCACATTTGTAATCTAAGGACATCTCATTGTAATGTGAAAAATAGTTTAATGTTCATATTTTAAATCTAAACAAGAGCCTTTTGCAACTTTAATGCAAGAAAAAAACAACATACATGTATAATGTCATTATTAACTTATGATTGAAATGCAATATTAACAACACATGTCAAAGCTATAAAATGACTAAACTTCTAACTTTACATTGATAAATAACCATTCAAATTCAAGGTCATTTATCATAACCAAAATTGAAGCACAATGGTTTAAAATTTTCTCACATTTAAATCTAAGCTTAAGTTCACCTTCATTCTCTTACCATAAAATTTTATTGAACTTGGATGCCTTGAAACTTGCACCATTGAAGTTCATAATTAATAATGTTTTTTAATTGCATAAAAACTAAGAACCTAACAACATTTTTTTTTCTTATACACAAAATTAATAAATGTTATTAAACTTGAATATTTTCATTCATCGCATTCAAAAATAAAAGCTCTTGTAGTTTCGCACAATCATCAAGAATAAGATTTTGATGGCCCCTATCAATAAAAGAAAAATAAACAAAAAAATGAACCCAAAAAAATGTTTCATTCCATGCTATAAAATGAAAACTCATTTAAAAAAACTCAAACGTTTCATTCTTTGAACTAAAAGTCAAAATTGCAAATAAAACATCATACATAGTTGCATGTTTTGTCATTGCTTCACAAAAAACCAAAAAACTTAAATAAAAAAGAATGACATATCCTCATTCATCATTTATATATTTTTAACACTAGGCACAAGTGCATAATAATTGTAGATGTAAATCCCAAGATTTATTAAAAGTTATAGCCATGTGTCACATGCCCTTACATTCCCTTGCAAAATTCAAATTTTCACGGGTAGTTAAAATTTAATTGTACATCAATTACAAGGGACATCTTATTGCATGGAAGACATTTCATATTTGTGGACACAATTTCTCATAGTTCAGGCTAGTTCAAAAATAAGATTTACTATGGAGGATCTACATGTACAAAATAATGGCATTGGTAATACAATGTACACATTGATTCAGTCTCAACTTTAGGATGACAATTTCAACTAATTATATGGTTTGCAAGTGATATGATATCTATTATGGGCTACAATAGAATTGATGTCTAATCATACCATAGTTGAATTATTATCCGACAATAGTGGAACAATAGTTTGTGTATAGTGAAGACCTAGCAATTACATAATTAATTGTTTCACAAATAATTACATATTTATAACTAGTCACCAAAAGTTGAATATATCAACTAATTATTGCCATGATGCTAGCTAGTGATTACCATGTTGGCAATGCATACACATCTTGAGGCCATACATTAGTTGCATGGTAGTTGCCTTTTTTCAATATCATGTATTTTCATGGAATAGAAACAACATAGTTGCACATCAATTGCACTAAACACTTTACTGTAAGGTAATGAGGTTTCCATGTATACAAAATTTCATTGTGTTAAAAGTTATGAATGAGTTATTCAAGATGATGTGATAGAATTGAATTGGATTATCAAAATGAATATTCTCTAATTGTTTTTTACAAATCAACCAAAAAAATATGATTCAATCAAATAGTGTAGTTTACTACTATGTAAAGATACATATTAAATATTTATCATATTATGTCATTTTCAATCATTTAAAGTATTTTTAGGAGTCTTCTTAGTAATAAAAAAATTGGTTACACTACTTTAAGATTTATTTTTTTTGGGTATTTTATATTCATTGAATTCATTTCAAACTTAACCATATAATATTCCATAATATGTTAGAAACTTTTTTTTGTAAAAACATATCAAACATTTCCAATGTTGACTTCACTTTCCATTTAAAATTGTGAAAACTAAGCAATGGTTTCATTTTTTATGGGTCATTATATTGTGAATTGCACCCAAAGTTGAACATTTCATTATTTTTAATAATTATTATTAGGTAATAGGACTACTAAAGTATAAATAGATAAAAAAATACTATATGCAAATTGGATGGATATCAAGCCCTAATGATGATGTTGTTAATTAATTGACAAGTTGAACTTGTTCCAAACCAACTTCACATCAAGCCAATATAAATCGAGTCGACAATGGTGGAATGGTTACAAGTTGAAATGTTAAATGTTGTTAAACATTATAATTACCAACACAATGTGTGGTATAAGTAGAATAGTTGAGGACTCTTGATAAATGATTTGATTTTGAACATTGGATTAAGAGATATAGAGCCCAAATTTTTGTACAAACATTTTATGACCCAATATGTTATTCTATGGTATCTACAAGGTGGCAATGTGTGTGTGTATGGTGGAATGAATGTTTAGGAGGAAAATTGGTACTATGCAATAAAATCTAAATATACTCAACATCTTGAAATAAAATAAAATATGAATAATTGTAGGTACAATAAACAATGAGTGGTTGAAGTCTAGTTGGAAAAGGTAATGCATTTCCTCCAAAGGAGGAGACCTAAGCATGGATGCATTGGTTGACATGTCTATATTCTAAAATTGATGCACATGCTTGGTTTTGATCTTCAAAATGCAACACAACATAGTAAAGTAGTGTTCAAATTCCAATAAATTGGGTATATGATGTTTGAACTAATGAGAGAATAAAAAAACCAAAAAATTGTATTTTTGGAAGTTTTTGACATCCAAAAAAGAGAGTTAATGTTTATGCACTATTTGTTTATCATAAGATATTGAACTCAAAAAAAATTGATATGTTGAATCCCCAAAACAACGTTAATCACTTTCACAATAATTTTTAAATCAAAGCCATAATTTTGAGTTTGAAAACATTCCATCATCATGACATGAATTAGTGAATAAAACTCCTCAAATGTGATTTGTTTTGCCAATGTGATGACAAAATCATTTTTGGATGGTGTAATCCATGTAGTGAATATGATAATCATCACATGGTCTAATTGGCATATATTTAAAAACCAAAAATGATGTAGATCCACAACTTCCACCATTGAAAAGAACATGCACATATGGATTTGATATAATTCCTTGATTCTCTTCTAGTGTAGGTTAGCATGCATGTGTTTGTCCAAGAATAAGTACAATTGTACAATCAAATTGATTTGCGAATAAATTTATGACACTTATTCAAAATTTGAGGACTATGGCTATGTTGTTCACTAAACCTCCATTGCCAAACTATGTTAGAGGGACGTTATTTTTTGAATTGGAAAATTATATGAATAAAAATATTGGGTATCATATATTGGTTGTTGAGTATAAAACACAATTCAATTGGTTTTATAATAGGATCATGTTTATTATAAAAACCAAAATATAATGAATAGAGGGTGTGAATTAGTTTTAAGTATTAATAATAAGGAAAATACAATGTACGTTTAAGGGACATTAATTTGATTTACATATCACATGTATGTTTGTTATTATTTGATTGTATTGGTTTTTAATGTTTGTTTGCTTAATACAAGTGAACATATGGATAAACTTTGAATCCCTCATTATTTTTCACAACTTCAATTGAAATTTAAAAATCAAACAAATATATTGTACCAACATTTGATGCAAACATAATATTTAAATTGAGTACATGGTGACTTAAATATGTAATCTTAGAAACTTAGGTAGTAGTAGGGTGTGAAAATTTAAAGCTCCCTTGCATAATACCCTTCAAACAATACCTTGTTTGATTCATGTAATGCCAAATTTAATTAACACATAATGTTTGGCCTACCCAAGGCATACTATGCAATTTACAAAAGGAAAACATGAATTTAGGTCTAGGTGGACATTGTTTGTTCACTTGAATAGTTTGGAAACCATAATGCCCTTAGATTAAACTAATGAATTTGTGAACGTTTCCTAAAACATTGAAATTTTTACATTGGAATTGTTTATGTTTTGAATTGAAACACAATCAAGGAAGTTGTTTTTGGGAACTTTTTAATTTCCTACCAAACTATTTTATTTTATTTTTTCAATTTTCTCATGTTTCACCAAAAGTGGTGATCAACCACAAGAGGATTTAACCAAATTTAGCTACAAAACAAATAAAGAAGTGGAAAATCTAGGAATCCTATTTAATGTTGGTAAACCTTTAGAACCTATTAACTAAGTATGGTGATTTCAAAAGAAAACTCCTATAAATTTGCCCAAACCTTCCAAAAGTCTTGATGATTTCATAACTTTCTTCCTTGAAATATGGCAAAATTTTGGTACAAAAAAATTAGTACTACCATGTATTGTTGTGCATTGGAATAAAAAACATAAACTTGTTTTTTTAAAAGATCTTTTCATATATTATTATATTATTTTAGGCATTTTCCTTTCTATACCTTTTATTCATAATTGTTTTTCACATTTCCACACACCATTTCATACAGCATAGTTGTAAAAAGGTCACATAGGTACATTCTTTGTTAATTTATGAAACCACATGTGACAAAGGACTAATTCTTTTGAGGATTTTATTTGGAAGATCTAATATAATATTTGGTATGCTATTATTACCTAATTTTCTTATATATGTACCCTATTAGTATTATGATTCATAAGCTCAAGTGATTTAAAACTAGGCCCTTGTTTTATTTTGAATCAATGTTTTGAACTAGTATTGAAGAAAACAAACTCCATGTAAACTTGCAAAGAATGATGTATTCCTCTAAGCTTGCATAACTATCACTTGCAATTCACGACTCAATGATCATAGAGGTGATTATTGATTCTTGAAAAAATGACACCACCTGCAAGTCAAGTAAATAATTCGTGTGTATATGTTTAGATAGAAAAATAGAAGGAACTTTGGAAACAATTAAAAGGATTAATTATCTGCCCAATGAGTACCTAGTTATTCATACTACATAAACCAACATTAACATTAGCAAAACTTGGTGCAACATACACGACATTTGATGCCTTATTCAATGTGGCACTCTTTACAATATTTCTTGTGGCATACCCATCTATAGCCTTCAATTGTTTCAACATTTGATCACATTGTAATGTGGCCTTATCAAACCCATGTCTTCATTTAAATTGCTTGTCTTTATTCCTTTAATGTGTGACATAGGTGGTCCTTCAAAGGCTTCCTTTACAAAATAAAATCAAAGTTAGTTGTTTGGTAGTTGGAATAGACTTGCCTTCACATAACAATATGAATAAGTTAATTCACCTTTTGCTTACCATTGCTATAGGTTGCAAAATGCATAATATTATAAGAAACAACCATGGAGGTAAAATGAAAAACTCCATAATTTGTCATTTCATCTTTGGTTTTTTGAAGGATCAAATTGCAATATGCAAAAACAATAAACTTAGATGATCATGTTTTGGATTCCATCTCAATCTTCTTGTAACATCTATAGGTGCAATGAATTCTACCATCCCTTCAAAATACATAGATCACAACAACAATGTTCACATTAAAATTAATCCAATTCACAAAAGACCACTAGCAAAGGGTGAAGATGCATCACAAGGTTGATTTAGTAGCTTTACAATTGAATGGGTCACCACAACCCACCAAAACAAAGTTTTTATAATTAGGATGACTTTAAAGGTTGTAACATGATGGTTATCAAACAAATCTCACAAATGCATCACAAGCTTACTACAAACTTTACAAAATCATCAAAGTTACCACACACCAAACACAAACCACCAAAATTAAGTTGTAGAATGTTAGGATGAATTTGAAAATTACATCCATTTAACTACATATTTTAGATTCAAGTCATTTATTAATGAACTATAGAAGGTTTGAAAACTATGAGGGTTGCATTCACTAGTAGAATTATTGGTTTTTTATTATTAATAGATCTAGTAAAAAATACCCAAATGTGGATAATTGTTAAAAAGGTAACTCTATCATTTTGGACAAGTCGATTTCAACATGTCTATAATGATTGTGGTGGTTTTTTTTACTATTAAAATCACTATGAAAAAAGGGTGTTTTACAATTGGCCTTGCAATTCAATTTTTGAATTGCATTAGACCCTTGCAACTTGCTATATTTATATGTGATGAGTGCTAACAAACAAATTTCATGAGTTGCAAAGTTGCAACTCATTGTATATATGGTGTAATTCATTATAACAACTCTAGCAAACCAACTCATTTTCAACTACTATGCAACTCCATTATAATTATACTCATGATGTCATGTTGATGTCATTAATTATCATCCATCTATTAAAATCTAACACATGGCACTATGAAAAATTTTGGACATAAAAATTATTTTCTTTTCAAAATATTGATCTCCATCATCCATTATGATTGTTAATGATGGTTTGAAATTGTGACATGTGGCACAATTAAAAATTGCCACATGTCATATTAATTATATTTTGGAATAAATACATAAAAATAAAATAATATTTTTGTGTTGAAGTAGGTTGTAAATAACCATAGGTATGTAGGTTGGTAGGTCTTAAGACTTACATACCTACATATTTACCTAAGACCTACCTACCTACCTACCTACACAAGTACATGGAAAAGTAGGACCTACTTACTTACTTGGGTAGGTAAGTAGGTAAGAAAACACAAGATTAAGTGAACTAAAAAATAATCATGAAATTTTATTTTGTATTTTATGTTTTTCCTTTTAAGATTAAGTTTTTTTGAACTCATCCCAAAATGGCATATGTATTTTAATGTGAGAACATAAGAAAACAAACTTTTTAAAATATAATTTAACATTAGATTCAAAGAAAAAACATATGGGTTAAATATTTTAGTTGTTTTTAAGTTGCAAATTGATTTGTTATTGGGTTGTGATTATAGATAGATTTTCCCACATGCTTTGTCCTTGTTTCTCATTATGTAAGTTATACAATTAAATTAGTGATTATATGATAATTAAATATGTGATAATTATTTATTTGGATTTTATATTTGAATTAATGAACCAATGAGCTAATCATCTAAATTAATTACTCTAATTCAGATAATAAATTATAAGTTTAATTATGTAGTTCATAATAATCAAGTAAATTAAAAATTAATTAAAAATGAATAAGTATTAAATTATTTTAAAATAATTCATTACTAAATATTAAATATTGAATATGAATTTGGGTAGAAAACATGAAGGTATAAATAGGCATATCCATATGCAAATCAAATTGGATTTTTAATAAATATACATATTGCTTTTAGTTTCACATCTAAATTACTTATATGTATCAAAATAAATAATTAATGAATGAATTTTGATAATTAATGAATTGGATATTATTGATATATTAATAAATATTTTAAATAATCAATTTAATTCATTATGAAATATCCCCAACTTTGAGAAATATTATGTTTTAAATATTAAATATTAAATTATTTGTTAGTTAATTTAGAATTAATTATATGATTTACATTTATGTATTCATATTAATAGTCAAATTATTGAAACAATATTTTATTATTAAATATTACATATGAACATGTATCCAAATATTATGTTATAAATAACTGTATTATAATCAAAACATAGTTGAACAATAGTACTTTAGTAATGACACACTAAAGGTTGTATTAATTGTATCAAAGGGAATCATAGTAAAAAACTAATCACAAATGTATTCCATGATGAGTGGTGGAAATGTGGACACATGGCATGATCACATGTGTGTACATTGTATACTAGTTGTAACATAGTTGTTGTTTCAGTGGCACATTTATAATAATTTTAAGGTACTTGCCACATGCAACTACAATGCAACTCTTGAAAAAATCAAACATGGTTGATTACATATGTATGTAGGATGTGTATAAATTATCATATAAAAAACCCATTTTCAACTCACTTACAATTATAATACAACTAACTGATTTTTTGATGCGATAATTTATTTATTAATATATTGTATTTTTAGGGGATAGTTGCACAATAGTTGTAATACTCAAAGGACAATTGCATAATACTTGTATATTAGTTGTTTTTAAAGTTTTAGTTGGAGGGTAGTGTGGTTTCAATGGACACAATTTTTCATAATGAATATGAATCATTTGATTGGTTTATTTTTTGCCCATATTTAAATAATTTATTAAAAAAATTATTATCAAACAAATATTTTTGTGGTAAGTAAGTAGGTCCTAAAAATGTAAGTAGGTTGGCGGTAGCTTAACCTACCCTATCCTATTTGATTTACCTTAACTTAACATAATATATCTTACTTAATTTATTTAACTTACCCTACCTACTTTAGCCCTTTAAGTACGTACATAGGTTATAATGTTAGGAATGGAACCTTCAAGACTTCCCTAATGAAAAACGAACTCTTTAACCAATTGACCACACCATCAAAAGGTGTTAAACTTTTGTTAAGTTTTTTTTATGTCACGTGTTTATTTCGACACATCATTACAAGTCACATGTGTTGAAAGTTGTAGACCCCCAAGTGTTTTTAAAAAGGCTCCTATACTTATATTAATTAAAAAATCAAACACACACCACAAAGTTTCCCATCAATATTGTAAACTTCCAAAGTGTTTTTGAAAGCTCATACCATAATTATATAATCAAAATACACACCATAAAAGCTCCCATCATAGTTGTAGACCTCCTCCTAAATCAAATTTAACAGCTTTTACCATAGTTATAAAATCAAAATACACAACACAAAGGCTCCCACCAAAGTTATAAAAAAAAGCAAATAGTTAAAGATTCTTACCATATCCATAGAAATTAAATGATGCACCACTAAAGCACCCATGTGATAGTTGTAGATCTCCCAAATGCCCATCAAGGTTGTTCATATACTTATAAAGGTCATTTGTAAGTATAACATTTATAATGGCGAATGATGAAGGCATCCACAAGAGGAGGGAGTAGGTAGCCTTCATAGTCATAGTTTTCACACTTGTGTTCTAAGTTATGGTGAGGGTTTGGGGTATTGGTAAGTTAAGTTCTACCATTCTTGGAAGCTTATGGTAAAATTTATTTAGGGATTGTGCTAGGCATGCACCAATCAAGGTTTAGAGGCTTTCACAAATCTTGGAACAAAATATGAAAATTGACCTAAGTGAGAGAAAGGATGTCTACCATAAGTAAGGCCATTTTCATTACAATTGTGAAGACATCTTCATCTCCCTTGAACACTCACTACTACCATTGTGTGACTTTGTAGTTTATGTTATTTCTTAAACCTCACTTTAAAAATTCAAGTTTTTTGTGTTGTATTTTTTATTTGCACCCTGTTTCATTTTTGTTCCCATTTGTGTGTTCTAAACATGTTTGGTTGTTTTTGTACATGACACATGTTTTTTTATTTTTCTTCCAATTTCACAAGAAAATGAATGACAATTACAAATCCACAAACCTCACATGAAAACGAATCATAGAGCTCATGTTTGCACACAACTTTTCCCTTTGATTCCCACAAAAATCCAAACACTCTAAGCTCACACAAAAATGAAAACAAAAAAGTTCATAGGACAACAAAAACATGTGAACTTGATCATGTGTGTTTTTGCAATGAGCATCACAATTCAACATGAAACTTCTTTGATCCCAAGTTTGGTTGCAATATTGACTTTTGTGCCCAATTGGAATGCAATGTAGAAAATTCAAGTCATCTTTTGCATTTTTGCCCATGTATATTTGGAACACAAGATTTGAATGCCGTGTTTCAAAAACTTTGCAAATAACTTTTACATTTTATGATTTTTTTTTCAAGATGTATCATTTACTTGAAAATAACAAAGAAACACTTTGTATTCATATTTTAGGCACTGGGTTCTTACAAGGGATCAAATAATTATATTTTAGTCCTTTTGTTATAATGAATTTTAATGCTTACAATGCATGATGGATATATTTTAAAAATATTATTGTATTAGGGCACCATTTATATTGCAGGCATGATAAATTATGTTCATGCATCCAT
>Ga0209208_10007175_pt1 | contig 15182 bp, 8 predicted proteins | sample S1TSphfallax_3_FD_187694 | JGI IMG/M metagenome (GOLD analysis project Ga0209208, IMG submission 187694) | Host-associated microbial communities from peat moss isolated from Minnesota, USA - S1T2_Fd - Sphagnum fallax MG (SPAdes) (version 2) | ecosystem: Host-associated > Plants > Peat moss >...
GGGGGGGGGGGGGGGAGCATTGAATAAGGGAATGTGTAGCCACCATCATTGTTGAGGTCTGGCACACAAACTCCCAATGCTTCAATTCAAGATTCATGCACATGCAGTTGCCATGTCTTGCAACTTAATAGTTTAAACCTCAAGTTAGAACTTTTTCCCAATTCTAAAAGAGGGGTTTATGTGCAAAGCTTTAAACTTTTGAACATATTATCAAGTCCTAGACTCTTGTGAAAGGTCAAAGAATGATTTGTGTACGAGAATTATCTCCTTGAATTGTGTTTCCTTGGAGCATTACATCTAGTTCAACAATTCATTATATGTGAAGGACTATGGCATCATTGATTAGAAAACCATTGGTCTTGAAAAGTAAAAATGTGAAAAAAAAACTTGTGACTAGAAGATGGAAAAATAGAAGCTTCAGATAATGAATTAAACTTTTAGGCGATCAAGTTGGAAGCATCTAATTTTGCAAACAAGCTAAGGCTAGATAGTTAAAGTTTCAATCCACATAAGGACATAAAACCTATAATGGTTACCAAAGAATTAATTGTTGTTTTTGGTCAAAGGAAATAGAATGAATGGAAAGCAAATGTTAGTGAGATCTTGACTTATGTGCATCACATAGAACTTGGTAAGTTGTATCTAGATGTCTATGCCCATTTGCTTAACAATGTTGACTATCCAACTATTTTCTTACGTAATTGGTTAGCTTAGTGGAATGACCTAAAAGTGAATTGGGTTAAACATGCATCCAAAACAACACAAAACCAATTGAAAAGGGCAACAAGGCTCACACCTCTTCAAATCCAAAATTTAGTTCAACAAAACAAAACAACTCACACAAGGCAAGCAATGGAGTTTTATGCAACTTGGTGATGGAGGCCTAGATCGATGAAGATTGTTTTTTTGTGGAAGGTAGGAAAAAATTCAAAAAACCTTTTTGCCACATCATATATAACATTCCAAAAAAGTTATTAATAACTGAAAAATGTTCAAAAGAGAATTAGTTTTTTAAAAAATTGATTATGTTAGTAGAAAAGGAATATCTCCAACTTGAAGTGAGTTCCTAGGGAACGACTTTGACCCACTTGAAGAACTCCTTGGAAAAAGAGGAATCCAAGTTGGCAGAGTTGGACAAAAGTAGGGAAAAAGGTTGAAAAGAGGTATCAAGATGTCAATCAAAGTGTAAAGATTCAACAATGACTTTTGATCCCACATTTTTGGAGAAGTGCAAGGTCATGACCATAATAGCAATTGATGATTTTAAGAAGTGCGAGCGAGATTTAGAGTTTCAAAATTGTTTGGTTGAAAATAACCATAAGAAGTTGGAAGAAGGCCATAAAGAACACAACCTAACATTAACATAGTTGAATATTGTGAATAGTAAGGTCAACTTGTTTAATCATGAAGGTAGCTAAAGTTAAATGTGGATCAAGGGTTTACTACACCAAATACATTTGATGTCAAATGGTGCAAGTGTGTCCAACACCCCATTACCCATTGAAAAGCCCACCCCCACGTAGCTAGGAAGTCCTAAAGTGATTTTTGTGGAGCCATGCCCCATTTTTTTTTAAAAATTCTTGTCCAACAACATTCTTGTGGACCACCATGTTATCACTCCTTCTACTTGGGGATACTTTTGGAGACTAATGCTACCCATTGCACCAAGCCTACTTGTGAGAAGTTGATAGAGTCATGTTGGATCACAAGTTCAAGATTTAAGCAAACTTTTGTCTAGTTGAAAAGGATCAAATTGGAGAAAGGATGCGCCATGGTCACAAGGAGTGCCTTTGCAAACTTACAAGGATTAGCATGGACACACATTTTAAGTTTTTAATTCATACAAACAATGATTCAAACAATAGTTTGAATGGGCTTTGTGAATAGTTGATGAACAAGTGGGCCCAAAAATTATTATAGAACAAATGATATGTAAGATGCAATTGATTGGTACTATTCACAAGTCTTTGCTTGAAAGTGTTGAGCAAGCATAGAAGAAACAATGGAAGGTGTATGTTATTCACAAGGGACTTTAGTTATTTGAAGGTTTTGATCAAAACAAGAAGGTGAAGATTTGCAAACTTGGAAAGAAAATATAGATCTTTAAGTGGTAGTTCAGAAGGGCTATATTTGTTCATAGGCTAAAAAGTTGGAAAATGTTTCCAAGATCAAGATGATGGCAATTAGGTTTGCATTATCAAGGATTTAAATTATTGATCAACATTGGGAGCACATAAGGAAGAATCTACAAGTTTATCATTTTGTAATTCAATATAAAATCTATGAAATCATAGATTTTTTTTAATGGAATGGTGACACCTATGGGTCAAATTGCATTTAAATTCCATTGAATGGATGGGGATAAAGGTTGAATCTAATGAATGAAATGTTGCATAGGATGATATGTAAAAATTGCCAAATTTTTTTATGATTAATGATCATGTGGAGCATAGGGGTTTTGATCAAACTTTTCATGTTGTTATTTTCTTTGTATTAAATTATGTTCATTGTTTGTTGCAAGTTATCTCTTCTTATATGTTGTTTTTCAATAAGGAGTTTGTGTCAACAAAATGAATTGGTGCTACTTTATAGATTTGTTATACACTTCATGAGGTAGGTCCTTTGCCTTTGAGCATGCATTGTTTATTGAATGTGAATTATGATGTGGAGGCTATGAAGATGCAACAAGGATGATTTAAGGAAAACTAGATTATTTTATGACGCATGTTTTTCCAGGAAACTAAACACATTTTCTTTGAGTTTTTGGAGGCATTCTTATTTTTCCAATGTATGATGTTGATGAGATGAAGGTTCATGGCATAAGTATCTTATGTTCACTAGTTTGAAGTTTTCCAAAATTCTTCCACTATGTAGGGAGGATTAAGTTGGACGTAAGAAGTTAATGAGATGTTTCATAATATAAAGGCACATTTGCAAATGACAAAAATATCTAGGGAGTTTGAGAGTTGGTTTAAAGTTGTTTTGCAATTGAAGTTTGTATGCTTGAGGTTACTTTGGTTTCCACGTTTTGGGATTTGGGAATGAATGAATGGGAAATTTTGATCTAGCAACATAATTGCCAAAATTCAAGAAATTGAAAAATCTACATGAGGGAATTCTTTCATTCATATTGTTGCAAATGTCTTCAATGATCCTTTATCTATAGAATGTCATGCATGTTACTCATAGCTCCACTTCATGTCCCTTTTTATAGGTGTCATAAATGTGTTTATTTGTACATTTAGTGATCATCTACATAATAATTTGGAAAGAAAGGCTTCTATTAGAACCCATTTCTATTGTAGCTTTGTTTGCTACAAATCAATTAACTTAAAACACAGACACATTCTTAAATGGCAATTCTTATAGTCTAAAGTACATAATAACTTTGAGGATTTAATATTGGATTCTTAATGTCATGTTGTGTGCTTTTATTTTGTAGGTTCGTGGCATGATGGCTAATGTGGAAGATTATGGTTCAAAATCAGAGATTTTTCACACAAATGACGATATTGAAAGAAAAGTTATTAAGGCCAAAGTTGGTGACAATTTTGCAGACAATATTGAAAAGTTGGAGAATGGAGACCCTTTTTTGTTGTTTTGTGTGATAAGTCATTGCACTATTGTGAAGCAATGTTTGAAGATGGTTCGGGGAACAAATGGTACGAAGGCTACATGCTTTTAGGTGGTATTTGGTATCAATATGTGCCAAGTCAGAAAAGTCGAAACACTTCTTACAAGTTGTTAACATATTCACCTCTTGCTTATGCCTACTCACATTTGGTCCTAAAGGCCAAATTTCCAATGCTCCCAATTGCCACTCATAAAGGCAAATCCATGGTTTTCGATGCCTTCAATGTTTGAGACAATTTGATATTTTCCTTCAACCGCCATTTTAGGGCAATACAAAGGCAACCCTTTTTCATTTGGGAGCTCCTTTTAAGTCATAAACCAACTTAGTTACACATTAGATGCAACTACTATATTAAGGTAGACCAACCTTGGGAAGGCTCCATTACCTTTGGTGTCAAAACAAAAGTTGAAGCCCTCCTCTTAGTGCATCTAATACATTGAGAATCATAAAAAATAGATTAGAAATGAGAAAGTTATGGCCCCTCAAAGTAAAGGGGGTCAAGAACTCAAAAAAACAAACCATTGAACACTAGAAAGGTTGGTTCTTAAACACCCGAAAAGTTCTTTGTATGTTGTTATATCGCTATTAGAGTTCAAAGATGATTTGTAGAACTTTAGGTGGTCCTCCTATAGCACTTTAAATTTTTTAAAATGAAATAAGAAAGTTATGTGGTTGAAAGTAGGAGGGGTCCAAAGAGAAGAAAAAAAAAAACATTTTATAACTTGGAAAGCTTATTTTTATTTTTTCTTCTTCTTGTTAATATTTCATTACTCCTTTTCCTTTGCACCTCAAAGATGATTATAGGATATTTTTAATAATTATGATTACTTATAATGAAAATATTATTTTAATATTATTATTTAGCTTAAATTAGTAATTAACTTAAGATGTTTAGGTACATGTAGGTTAACGAGTGTAGCCTATTTACCATAAATATTTAAAGATAAATAATAAATTCTAAATATATAATACTTACTGAATATATATATATATATGTTTGTATCTATCTATCTATAATTGATTATCATTATAATTATAATAAACGTTGTTTTATCAAATTTACATTTTCTAAAAAAGAATCCAAATAAAATCAAATCAAAAACTTCTACTTGCCAAAACAAAAATATATTTGACAAATAAAATTTGAAAACTTGCAATACATATTTCAACCATGGTTAGTTTAACCTAATTTAATTTAACATAATTAATTTTAACCATGATTATTTAGAATTATTTTATTTTATTTATTTTATTTAATCCATAATTAATTTAGCCATAATTAGTTTAGCCTAACTTAATTTAACCATGGTTAATTTTAACGTAATTTCATTTATATATTGTTAATTTAACGTAATTTAATTTAGTTTAATTTAGTTTAGCCATAATTAGTTTAACCTAGCTTAATTTAACCATGGTTAGTTTAACTTGATTAAATTAAATTAAATTTAGTTTAGCCATAATTATTTTAGTTTAATTTAATTTAACCATGGTTACTTTAAACAAGCCTTAGTTAACATGGGTTTACTTTTAGTATTAAAGGTACATAATATTATTATACATAGCCCATGTAGATATATGAAGTATATTAATTTAAGTATGTATTAATCTAGGCGATTATTTTTATGACATGTGTCCATGTTGTACACATTTAGTTACACATTAGTTGCACACACAATTGTATGGCTCAAAAATTATATAATACCAAATTTGTAGTTGCAAACATGATTGAGATAGTTGTAAACGATAGTCAATTGCATGCCAATTGCATATTGAATGGTTGCAAATGACAAGATTTCTACTAGTGATTTCAAATGGATTCATGATTTAGTCATTTGTAATGGAACCCATACTAGATAATCAAGTCCTTCAAGTTGGTGTTTGTGCTTGAAATATTGGGCCATGCCATAAATCTGTATCCATAAACAAAAATCTCTTTAAATCCGAAGTCATACATTAGCATGAACTTCATAGACTATGACATCGTAAAAGTTCACACATTTTCCAAAGTTAATTTCCAAATGTTAGAAAGTATGTACGTTCAAATTGCTCAAGCTATAGAATGCCATTTCTAATTGAAAACATACCCAAAACATAGACTCTAGATCTCAAACACTTTTGGTTGGATTATTTATAGCTTTTCTATTCATAGCTCTTATGACTATACTAGGTCCTCACCATAAATGCATCCTTTGGTCTAATTTGGTTGCTACAACAGACAACATAAATCAATGTGAACTCGAAATATACCATGTCTCTTGTCTATCAACTTGCAAGTTGTAGGACATTGAGTGTACAAAACACAACTAAGTCAAAGAATGTTGTTTAAAATACCTATCTGAAACGAAGAGTTGTACATACATGCTTCTACTTCCCCTAGCAAGAAAAGAGAAAGTTGGAATCCCACATTGTTCTTCCCATGTTCTCTAGCCAAAATGGCAAGTTTCTGCATTCCTTCAACATCTACAAGTGTTGAATGTAATAGAAATAAACCACTCATATCCACTGCATGCCTTAAGCACTTTTCTACAACATCCAATTGTGCCAAATATCAACAACATCATGTGAGAAGATTTTGTAAGATTCAAGTTTAGGGCATCTATAGACAAGGCATCAATTGGAATTTTGGTAAGCAACTAATATTAGATCAGGCTCTAGAGACTTATAGTAATATTGACAATTACATTGGGTAAAGCCACAACAAAAATCTTACTTGATGAATAGAAGTTGCAAAATCAGAACAACCAAATATAAATTTTGCACAAGGAACTTAGAAAGAAAACCACTCTTGAGTTCTCCTACATAGAACCCTTAAAAGTTGATTTTCTTCATTGGAAAATGAATGTGTTGGAATGAATATTGATAGGAGCCAAATTAAGTTCATATTGAATTGTCTAACAACTTAACAAATTCAAAAATTACCATGCTAGCAAACAAAGCAAGTTCTTTTAATTGCTTCCATTTGGATTAACTATGTGTTTATTTAATAATAGCTTGCACATAACCTCACCTATATCAACAACTAACAAACAACTTGATGTTTATAGTTGATAGCCTTTGCCATGTGCTAACACTATCTATAAGTCCTTGTAAACTAACTACAATGAATTAGCATAGCATCCACTGTATTTCTTTTTAAGTTAAAGCTCCAACAAGCACTAGAATAGAACAATGTTGGAAAAAAATAGGAACAAAACCTTTGCAATTCCATGTTTCCCAAGTTGTACAACAAGGTCAAAATTCTAGTTTGGATTTGTGGCAATCTCAAGAACATCCTTTAACATTCCTTGATTCTAAGAACTTTACCACATTGCAATTAACACATAAGTCAAAAACTTCATTTGTGGCAAATAATCTCATCCCCACCCTCACAAAAATTGGCCAAAATGACTTACATGTGTTCAAATGTTTTGTTGGAATTACAAGTAGGCAAAATTTCTTGCACCCTTTGGAAATCCCTTCACAATATAGGAGTCTTGTAGTTAATCAAGTTCAACAACAATGTGTAGGGATTACATTGCAGACACTAGCCATAATCAAGTAGCTCCAAATCACTTTCTAAATTAACAGTAGAGTAGTGATACAGATACACAACAATTGAGTAGTGAAACTATATTCTCTAGTGTAGAAAATGAGCTTCTATGCCTAGATGGGGTTTAATTTCATTCCAGGAAATGAGGGTCCAAACCTTTCATTCTAGGGAAATGGGAACTTTAATTGTAGGTGTAAGTGAACACTGGACAATGTAATTTCATTAGAGACTTTAATTTCATTCCAAGAAACTTTCAACAAAAAGACCTTCATTTGAAATCCAATTCTTGGTAAATCAAATAAACTTAGTGGCTAAAAGTTTAGAAATCTCACTACAATATCTGGCATGTTAAGTACATACTTCCAAAAGTTGAGCCTCTAGACTTGATGAAGTTCATTATGTTAAAGACCATGGCCGTAAGATTGTGCAACAAACTTTGAGGCAACTGTGAAAAGCAAAAAATGATTTTATTCAATTGAAACATAACACACATCCAAGAAAAGTCACACCTAAATAAGATGCATGCTTACATGTCCATCCTTTAGACAATGGTGCATGTAAAATTAGCTCATATTAATCGAGTTGAAAGCATGATGCACATTTTTTTTCTTGTTCATATCTACCACAACAACCAAACAATATATTGAAATTCAAATAGGAAACATAGAAATATGTACCTAGATTTTACTAAAACACATTCCATACAATTACCCTCAAAGAGTCAAGTTAGCACATTGACATGTGAGTTATATTGCAATTTTAATTTGTCATAGGTTTAAACATATGTGATACCTGCTTGGAACAAAGATTTCCAACAATAGCAGTTTGTGGAGTTATAGTTTTTGGTTGAGCTCCTCATATGGTCACTTTCTGGCCTTTCCTAGTTGCATAATTGGCCCAAATTTTTGTAGGGTTCCGATTTTCTTTCCTTTTTCAAGGTGTTGCATCCTTCTCCACATGGTTCCCTAATTTGGGATTGATAACTGGGGTAGCTTCCCCATTCAATCTAAGGTCCACACTAGGCTCTTCATGCGTCACTAATGACTCCTTGATGTCTTTGCAGGGATTTAGACTTGCATCGTCAAGTTCCATTTTTTCGACAAAATTAAAGACATTTTATTTTGAACGATCAAGGGTTTGATTCACCCTCACAAGCTTGTCTTTTTTTGTTTACTCATTAAATTGTTTATCTTATTCTCACATTTAACAAGAAGGGTTCTCTCTTCATTGCTAAGGATGCCATAGACACTAGTGAACTAGAATGCAGAACACGTGAAGCTTAAAACAAGAAGTGATTATAAATGCACTTGAACAAAAAATAACTATGTTCTTCCAGATATCAAACTCCATAACAATTTTAAGATTCTAATGTTATTCAAAGATCATAAGAAGATCAAACCTAAGTTGCAAGAAGAACAAACCTAAGTTTGAGAACCTTAAGGTTACATTAGCACATACGGAGCTTGGTTCGACTCGCCAAGAGTTGGTGCCATGAACTTTTGATGATAATAGCGATGATGGCTATGCCCCCTCACCATTTTTGCTTTGCCCCCTATCCCTTCATGCTCGTTGAACCCTAGAATGCAGGCTTACACTTTGACCACCCCTACATTTAGCTATTTTTCAAACCCTACAAAGCAAACAATTAGGGAAAAAGTATTTGAACATTGATTTATTTTCAGATTACTTTTTTTGAAGAGGTGCAAGGATTAGCGAGTGTCTACTTGATTGTGCTTTGACCCAAATATAAACACATGGTAATTTGTGAACTCTAATTTCAAATCAAAATGACAATCTGAATGCAATACTTTCATTCTCTTGTAATTGTAACTAAAATGATAAAATAGCTATGGCAATGCAATATCCTCACTTTTGTCATCTTTAATACAACACATGGCATGGATTTTTTGTGTGATTAAAGTTTTTGGAAGTTTAAAATGCACTTGCAAAGATCATCCTCTTCCATTCCATTATTTGATAGTTCATGATCCATATTCATTTGTTCTAGATATAAAGACAACAAGTGTAATAAATACTATAAATCCTTTGAAAGCAAGAGTTTGGAAGGAAGGGAAAACATACTTTGATGTACAAAAGTAATAAGATAAGTGTATTCATGTTTGAGTGGAAAAGGGTGATCTAATTATCTTGCCATACTAAATGTTATCACTCTTCATCAAATTAACTAATCCAACTACATCAAGAATATTACTCCTCATTCTTTTTTAAAAGTAGATTCTATAAATAGAATATTTATTTGGTATATATAAGTCCTATTTGGGGTAACTTTCTATGCTAAAATGTTGAAGATTGAAGAGACCAAACATCAAACACTTTTTGAATGCATGATCATATCTCAAATTGTCCTTTTTTCTAAGATCTTTTTGGGGTAAAAACATGTTAACACTAGTAGAAAATGGTCATTTTGCAATTGGTCCTTGCAACTAATTTTTAGTTACAAGTGACATTTACAACTAAAATCTTAATAGTTGGGTTGGACAAGTTGCATTGACATTAGTCGCAAATGACAATGAATTTTGGATGAAAGAAAAAGTCAATGAAATATGCCTTCATCCTTTGACTTGTCATATACGTATTGTTGCTTGCAATTAGGATGCAACTTTTTTGGTCAACAATGGGAACAATATTATGTGTTGCCACATGTTCCAACTCTTAATAATAAATTTATTATTATTATTATTTTGAAATAATCTGAGACGTTTAATTCTTATGTTTGGATGGTTTAGATTGTGACACATGGTGCAATAGAAATTTGCCATGTGACATATTAATTGAATTTTCCCAAATTCAATTTAAGTCAAATTGAAGTATGTAGGTTGAACTAAATACCTACCTACTTATATACCTACCTACCATCTAGGTTAAACACCTATCTAAATAGGACCTATTCACCTACCTAGGCCAAATACCTACTTAGGTAGGTAGGTAGGTATATAAGTAGGTAGGTAAGTTAGGGAAGTAAGTAGTTAGGTGTAAGTACATGAATATTTATATTTTATTTTGGGTTAAGTCGTTTTCATTGGCTCATCCCATATGTCCATGTTTTTAAATATGAAAATGTAAAGAGAAACCACCTTGTTTATATATTTTTAAATATGAGAATGAAAGCCAAAACATATGAAATAAATCTTTTAGTTGCAAGTCATTTGCAACTAAACATTTTTAGTCACAAAGGACTTGCAACTAAATAATTTATCCCATATGTTTTGGCTTTCATTTTCATCTTGAAAAGTATACAATTAAATAGGTAAGTGACAAGTAACTAACTAACTAATTAGCTAACTAATTAACGAATTAACTAATAAAATTACTAATATTTAATGAAAAAAAATTTAAATGAGTAATAAGCATGTTAATTAACTAATTAAAAACTAAACTAGAAACTAGCTAATTCACTTTATAAACTATCCATTTAACTATTTATTTATTGTAATAATCATCAATTTATTATGATTACTGAATTAATCATATTATTAGTTATTGTTAAATATTACTTAATTTATTAGCTAGATAAACAGTAATTATATTAAAATTTAATTATATATGAACTATAATGATTTATCAACCAATTTCATTAACTAATAATTGGATAATATTAATTAGTTAACTATTAATAAACTAATTAATTATTATTTCAGAACCAAATAAATTAATATAATAACCGAAATATTCAGCAATTAATATTTATAAAAATTGAACACTACTTTTTTTTAATCTAATAATTTTAATTAAAACCTAGCCTAAGCTAATTATTTTATTATAATTATTCCCATAATTATTTTCATTTTTATAGTTTATAATAAATATAAATATAAGTATTTAATAATAAAAATAACATTAATTCAATTATTATTGTAACTAGTTGGTAGCTAAGGTTAACTATTTTATTTTTATTATTCATATTATTACTTCAATCATTATAATTATTTATGAACTATTACAATAAATAAATTATATTTTTAACAAGTATTATTTTCTTTCGAATTTTTTTTGCATTTGCATATTAATTTATTAGATTTCCATTCTAACTACAGTAGAACCTGTCTAAGTTAATACTGCCGAGATCGGGGGTTCTGTATTAATTTAAAGAGGATATTAATAAAGAGAGGGTCATTAAATAGTTCTTCGCTTGCCCATTTGGAACATTTGTACAGTAGAACCTGTCTAAATTAATACTGCCTAAATTAATAACTTGTGATAATTAATATGTGCCTGTGGAGTTCACTATAAAAAATTTCGGGACCGCCTGCGGAGTATCAATTATTAACTATTGGAGGTTTATTGATAAATGTATGGGGCCCGACTTGGGACTAGACCACATATATTAATTATCACAGGTTATTAATTTAGGCAGTATTAATTTAGACAAGTTCTACTGTACTACAATAATTATTATAAAATAATAAAACTGAATATAAGAATTATATAATAGTAATTGATTATAATAATCAAATAATTAATAATATTAATTATAAATTTGAAATATAAAAACTTAAACTATATATTAATATTTTTGGTAATTATTATAATATAATAATACTTCATAAGTGATTGCTTATAATAATAATAATAATAATAATGTAATTTGTAGCTAGCCTAAGTTAGCTATTTTTAATTATATATTATTATGTCACTTGTTAGATCTATTATGATTTATGATTTATTATTTATATTTTAATAAATAAAAATAAAATTTTAATAAGTACATTAGTCATTTGAAAATAATATAATAATAATATAATAATACATTATGATCATTATGTAATAAAATATTATTATTAAAAAAAATTAGTGAAAGATAATATTGAAATTTAGGTTTTTATTATATGTAATTAATATAAACATATGATAAAATATTAATAATATTAATAATAAATGTCATTTGTAATCATTTTAATAAGTATAATAAGATGGTTTGGATAAACTTGTAATATGGGCGCAATATATTTAGTAAATATTTTACATAAATTTTTAATATATTCATATATACATTAATTAGTGTAACCATAATATTGAAGCCATCTATGCTAATAATATTACTTGAATACACGTGTAATATAGTTCATATACATTCATATACATTTATAAATCTTAATATACCCAACTATATTCCTTATAATTCACAAAATACACCTTTGTATACTCAAAGGGTTGCAACTAAATTGGTCACATTTGCAACTAATGGGACATAAATAGTTCTTCTTTGATGAAAATCAAACTAAATGTTGTTCACATGAAAGGATGAACACCAAAATAGTCACAAATTAGTTTTAGTGTGGTCACAAATAGGATCAACACAAGAAATAGTTGCAAAAATGTCTTAATGTAGTTGCAAATAATTAATAGTCGCATGTAGTCACAAATAAAGTGATTACATTTTGGCCAATTTCTACTAATGTAAGGTGGAACAAAAACAAAAAATCACAAAAATCCATATATTTACTACAAGGACTAATTAGGTGGGCCATTTCAAAATTTAAAAAGAAGAACATTTAATACATGGCACTAGCATATGTCACTATATACACTAGAAGAAAAACATGTATTTTCAACTAGTCTTTGCGACTAAATTTTAGTCGCAAGAGACATTTTGCAACCAAAATCCCTTTAGTCACCTAAGACAAGTCGCATGTGATAAATTAGTCGCAAATCACAAAGGGTATTATATGAAAAAAAAGTCAACAAATACATTTCATCCTTTGACTTCATTGTATACGTATTGTCACATGCAACTAAGATGCAACTATTTTGGTCACAATTGAAAGGAAATGATGTGCTCCCATGTGTCTTAATATTTGATTATTTAAATTATTATTATTATTATTATTATTATTTTGAAATAATCTAGGACGTTCAATTCAAATACTTTGATGATATTATATTATGACACGTGGCTCGCTGTGAGTATGCCACGTTGCTTTAAATTTTTTAATATAAATAAATATATTAAATTGGTAGGTACCTGGGTAGGTACATAAATAGGTGCCTACAAATCTAGGCTACATACCAACCTACCTAGTTAGGTAAAAAAATAGGTAAGTAGGTTCTACTTTCCTAGGTTAAATACTTATTCATATAGGTAGATATTTAGGTAGGTAGGTACATAGGTCAACCTAGGTGGGTAGATCAAACTAAGTATCTACCTAGCTAGGTAAATAAATAGGTTGGGAAGGTAAGTACTTTTTAAATGTGCATAATTTTTTTTTTTGTTTTGGGTTGAGCCTTTTGATTGGCTCATCCCATATGCACAAATTTTTTAATGTGGAATTGGATGACCACACCCTTTTATTTAAATAGTGTTTAAAATGAGAATGAAAAACAAACAGTATGGGATAAGTTTTGAAGTTATAACTTCTTCACAAACTAATTTGTAATTTCAAAACTTTCTTCATGCCTTACTTTCTTAGTTTTTAGAATTATAAACAATTCAAATATTAGATAATTATATAATCATTTAATTAATAATGATTAATTTACATATATTTAAATTATAAAATATACACTACAAATATTCAATATTCATAATCAATTACTTAATTAAGCAATAATTTCTTAATATTTAACAAACTAATTATCTAATTACTCACAAGTTATTAATACATAACTCATAAATAATTAAATAACTAAAATATTTTTAAATATATATATTTTAAAGAATCTAATTGAATTATATATAATATAATTAATGTAAAACTAATTTAACGACTTTAATTTAAATATTAAAATATTAAAATATTATTGTTAAAATTATAAGTTATGAATTAACAATTGTCATTATAAAGTAAATTCATACAAGAATCTTTAAAAATTATTATTCAACTAATTACATTACTTATTGTATAATTATATATATTTTTGTAAGAATTATTATAGGTCAAGTATTTTTTTTTCTTGGTAATTATTAACTATAAATACAATAATTTGTCAAACATAACATTAATTTTCATAATTATTGTAAAATTACTATAAAATATTTATCATAGACGATGAATAATTTTTTTAAAATATTATTATTATAATATAATAATTCGTGAAATTAAAATCAGTAAAATAATTATTTTAATTACACTATAATTTTTTCCAAATTTTTAATTCAGGTTTGAAATTATAAATTACAGGGTGTGAATAATTATGTTCAATTAGAAAATAATTATGCACATAATAATTAATTATTATCTGAAGTTATTGCAATGATTTTAAAGTAATGTCACATCAATTACATTAATTAATTTTTTCTAATATAAGAATATAAATTAGACAATATACAAATTTATGTTATAACAATAATTATTTAGTGTAACTTAGATTTAATAAAAATAATCATTTATAATTATTTATCAAAATGATTTATAAGGATAACACTAGTAGAAAAAACCCTTAAAACTCAATCATTAATTTTTTGAATTAAAATATAAATTTAAGATTCCAAAATAGTAATGAAAAATTTAAATATCAATTTTTAGATCAAATAAGTTTTTTGAAGTTAAATAACAACTTTCAAAATTGAAATGTCAAATTTCAGATTCAAATAATATATTCAAAATTAAAATGTCCATTTCAAGACTCAATTAATAATTTTCTGACTTGAAATATTAATTTCGAAAATCCAAAATAATAATTTGGAATTCAAATTTCAACTTTCAAGTCAAATAATTTCTTAAAATTTTAATTAAAAACTTTAGAATTCAAATATCAAATTTCAAGTTCAAATAAAAATATTTAAAATCAAAATGTCGATTTTTAGATTCAATAAATTTTTTTGAATTGAAATATTAGTTTTTAGATTTGAAAAAAAATAATTTAAATTCAAATATTAATTTTTAGATCAAATAAGTTTTTTGAATTTAAATAACAATTTCTAGAATTGAAATGTTCATTTTTAGACCCAATTAATAATTTTCAAACTAGAAGTATTAATTTTGAGATTCATTATATGTAAATATACATACATATGCATATATATATATATATATATATATATATATATATATATATATA
>Ga0209208_10007176_pt1 | contig 15182 bp, 7 predicted proteins | sample S1TSphfallax_3_FD_187694 | JGI IMG/M metagenome (GOLD analysis project Ga0209208, IMG submission 187694) | Host-associated microbial communities from peat moss isolated from Minnesota, USA - S1T2_Fd - Sphagnum fallax MG (SPAdes) (version 2) | ecosystem: Host-associated > Plants > Peat moss >...
TTCTCCCACCCCCCAAAACACTCCACAGGGAACGGGAGCCAATGGGATTACGCCAGAGAGGTAATGAAAGCGAAATGACGTCAGAGAAAAAGAAATAATTAAAAGATAAGTAAAAGATGGACAGACACACACACACACACACACACCATGTTGTAATTATATAATAGATTAAGCAAAGTTAACATTTAATAATCAAATCATTGAACTAATAATTATTTATAAAATATTACATATGAATTTGAATCTTCATTAAATTATAAGTTGTTGCACAATAATCATAAGATAGTTGAACACTAGTAATTCAATAGTGGTACAGTAGTGGCTCTACTAGTTATATCAATGAGAATCAAAGTCAAAAATTAATTGTAACATAATTATTGTGTTAGTGGCACATTTACAACAATTTTAAAATAGTTGTCACATGCAACTATAATGCAACTATTCAAAAATTCAAACATAATTGACTACGGATATATCTACGATGTGTATAAATTATTGTATAGAAAACTCATTTTCAACTCACTTGCAACCATAATACAACTAACTAATTTTTTGATGTGACAATTTATTTATTAATTCCCCATATTGCTAGTAGAAATAGTTGCAAAGTAGTTGTAACATCCAAGGATAGCTACACAATAGTTGTATACGAATTGTTTTATAAGCTGTAGTTGCAAGGCAATGTGGTTTTGGCAAACGCGATTTTTTATAGTGATGATTCATAATTCATTGAAACATGCACATGGGCATCAAGCCAGTAAGTGCTATAAATTAAAGAAGTTACTTATTATAGCTAGGATTATAAAAGAAGCTTGTGTGGATGACCTTGGCAATTCAATGCCATGTTTGAAGTGCCAAATCAGTGTGGCTAAATAGACATGATTTCATTGGGTGGAAATAAGTAATATGTGATGATGGCCACACCATGAATAATGAAAATGGAATCATTATGTCAAACTACAATGTCATATGAGGTCATAGCACATTTAGCAATGCGCAGACTATTTTATTTGCACAAAATATAACTCATTTATCTGATGGACACAATTGAATTGACGTTAAATCAACTTTTTTTTTCCTGCAACAACAACAAATGAGTTCCATGCTTTTCTTTTCCAATTTTTGATTTAAAAATTGGCAACTTTTGGTTGGAAAAACACATTCCAATTTGCATGCCAAAAACATGATTTACCACATTTTTCTCAAATAAAATTCACAAAATAGTGTAATTTTTCCACCAAAAAAAGAATCATAGTTAGTTTCATTGAGGAGGTAGTTTAAGGACATCAAAGTTGGTATGGAGGAGTAGGTACTAAAGGGTGAGCATAGCTGAAGGTGTTGGAATAGGATATGAATCAAAAAGTTGAATGAATGGGGCAATCAAAAGAACATTAGTACCCAACTACTTATGCTAGGTTCCATGTTGGTTGGAGGACATATTTTCCTCATTTTTTTTGCATGTTTCATTTAATATTGTTGATGGAACTAGTTTATAAAACTATCTTTTAATGGTCTTAAATATACTTAAGTCATGTGCCATCGAATGTTGAATGCAGCTGTGGATGCATCACACAACTAAACATGTCACTTCCATTTGACACCAAATGTATGCTCTAATTCTTAAATGGTTGAGATCCATCAAATTATGGATCATGATATATAACTTTTTTAGGGTCTCCTAGTCCAGACTTGAGACACATTTTGAGGACAATATTGTGAGCCATGAGCCACAATTTTTTTCTCTTAAACTAACCTTTTGTTGGGTTTTTGATGGGAGCTTCAATGCATAGTGGGTTACTTTTTAATTTTGGAGTTAGAAGTTTGCATGTTGTTTGCACATTTATGTGTATAGTGGATAATTTTTTATTTTAAGGTTTTGATAAGGAAAGCGTTTAATCAATAGATTTAAAAAATTAGTAGTTAGTTCTTATAAATGAAGCAAGGTCTTTATTGAAACTTATTTTGTGAGTAGTAATAACATGAGACTTTTAGTAGACTTGGGTCTTCAGATCTTTTGTTCACAAAAAGAATAGTAGTTCACTATGGATCCTTGGGAAGTGGGAGCAATAAATGGGAAAAATTGCTCTGATACATTCTTGCTATGGTTGTGGGGGATTTCACAGAATAAAGAGGGCCAAATTTGCATCTTATGTTAGAATAGCTCCACCCATACTTAGCATTTGGCCCTACACTAGCTTTCATCTAGGTTTACTTATTTACTGCCCTACCTCTGAACATGAACTTGGGACTTTAACATATTAGAAACTATTAATAAGAAACCATGTGGACTAATCAATATATCTCGCCAATCAAGAGCAGCTAATCTTCCTCATATCATTGTTATATATGCTTATTGAAGATGGAGACAAAATCTGTTTGAATGTTTTTAACTTGTGTTGTCTAATTATTTTATTTAAAAATTTATTCTTATGTTTGTTATGGCTTTTGCCAACCTCAACATATTGAGCAAAAATGCTAAGCCGCAACCATTTTACTGAACTTGTCAAGCAAATATGTACTAATCTTCATCAAAAGATGTTTTGTAATGTGTTAGTGGAGTTGTTCTAACAAAGGTTTTGTTGTATTTCATTATAAGGATTGCAAGCTTTTCAAGTCTCAGAATACAAAACTTGTGTATTCTATAAAGACACCATATATGTGTGCGTGTAATTTAAGTTGTAAAATATCAACCATTTATAAATATTTCCAGTTCCTATTGTATGTTGTTGTCTAGAGTGTTACAGATTACAAAATTTAGTTTTGCATGGCAACTTATGTGGGGACCCATAAATACTACATTTAGTGCAAACAAACAAGAATCCAAAGTCAATAATAGAATCACACAAGAAACATCACCCATTGTCCCAAATTCGAGTCTTGTAACATAGTTTGCAAGGGAGTGAAGCCCATATGAAAAATGAATTGAAAAATCAAAACATTTTTTATTGTGAATTTGCAAAGAAGAAAAGTAAGTGCAGGATTGTCTACAAATGTTTTCCATAAAACCAGTTCCATCAATGCATTTGGAAAAACTCAGAATAAAAAAGCCATTAGTTTCGATTATTTCAAAACTTGGAAAGAACCATCAGATTCCATGGAAGAACTCACAAAGAACCATTGCTTCTTGAATGGAACTTTTGAACCTAGTTGGGCCTTTACCAGCGTTTGCCACAACCAACATATAGTGTTCATCCTCACCCAAAAATAGGAAAAATTGGACATGATAAAGTGATAGACTATTTAAATGTTACTACCTGGTGCAATCATTATGATTAGACCATGAAATGAACTCATTTTCATTTAGTGACCCTTTTGGATATCATTATATTCTATACATATTTACAAGTCCAAGTTAGTGTCGTGTCACAATAACATATTTTGGGTTTTGTGATTGGTTTTTATGATTATGTATTAGTTAGAAAGAACATTTACGACTATTGTCATTATTAATTGCATAAGTTGAGTAAAATGACTAAACTTTTTATCATCATTAACTTTGCTATGACATATAAAATGCATGCCATGTCAATTTAGTCATTTTATTCAACTAAGAGTTAAAGATGCATTGATAGATGGGTGACATGTGTTAAAAACTTATAAACGCATGTTCAATTATGAGTCATCACACATGAGAAAAAGTTAAATTAACTTAGTTTAGGTAGCTTAGGTAGCTAGCGTAACCAAAAGTCAATCTAACCTAGCCTAGCTAGCCTAAGCTACCTAACTTAGGCTAAGTGGTCTAGGATTAAAATCATGTCTTGGCCTCCTAGCCTAAGTAGTTTAGACTAGGCTACCTAACCTAAGTTAAATGGCCTGGGTATTATAAGTTGCAAGAACAAGGACTTGAACCGCTCTCGTCCACTTTGGGATCAAGTCTTCATCCATCACATTTCCACATTTTTTACATTATATTTATTGACCACAAAATTATAGAGATCAAAATTTTTAGTTTCAATCAAATTAGGCCACCTTATGTTGGTCAACCTACCTACTACTTACCAACCTAATATTAACCTAGGCCTCCTTATGCTAAAACTAAATTAACTTAATATAGCCTAACTAGGAGTACTTCAATTCTAAACTACGCATAGACTAAATTAATTTAAACATGGCTAAACATAATTATTTAAAATAATTATGGCTAAAAATAATCACTTAGGCTAAACATAATTACTTTGGCTAAACATGGTTAAACATGCCTAAACACCTTTTAACACATTTATTTAGGCTAAACACAAGTGAAAATTATTAATGTATAACTAAATTTATAATATTTATATTTAAAATAATATTTTATACTAAATATGGTTAAATTAACATAAATGAAACTAACCATAATTTTTATGTTAAACATGGTTAAAAAACGATAAATTAAATTAAATTAAATTAAATTAAATTAAAATATTTAGGTTATATTTGGCTTAATTTTAAAATTTTACAATAAAGTTCACTATTGAAGCAATTCATGGTTGAATCTAGCTAAATTGTGATAAAATTATAAACTAAATCAGGCTTTTTAAATTTAAATTGGCCAATAAAATGATTGGTCCTTTGTAATTGTAATTTTTTAAAAATCATTTTTGTTAATTACATGAGTCATAAGGTGACTATTAGTTATTAAAAACATTCTTAGTCATTTTGTTAATCATGTTGAACATTGTAGTTGCATAGGACAAGTTGTAAAAGATATGTTTCAACATTATGAACAATTTTGACCAATTAATAAATGCAATTTTATTGAAATTAATGTCATGAATCATTAGGTTGGTTATTAGTTGTTAAAGACATTCTTAATAGTTTTTTTAATCATGTTAGACATTGTAGTTGTATAAGACAAGTTGTAAAAGATATGTTTTGGCACTATGAACATTTTTGACCAATCAATAAATGCAATTTTATTCAAATTAGTGTCATGAATCATGAGGTTGACTATTAATTGTAACACCTTGTTGACATACGGCATGCCACATCATCATCATTAGAAATTGAATCACTATTAATCACTATTAGTTGCAAAAGTAAATGGTATTTTTTAATTCGTAATTTTAAATCATTCAAATATATTAATATAAATCCATATATATATATATATATATATATCTATTTATTTATTCAAAAATTGGACAAGTTATCGTATTGATTATCATTGCAAAACCATAATGCCATGTAGCATCTTGATATTATTTGCAACTACATAGTAATTTTTCCTAGTGGTTATAAACATAATAATAATAAAAAAAATTATAGTCATTTTTTAAACTGGTCACAAAACCCAAGATGTATTATTGTGTGTGGGTATATCTTTTATTGATATACCCATTGAGTATGGATAGGGTATGTCATTTATTTTAAAATTAAAAAAATCAATATATTTTAATATAAGGTATACCCAATAAAATTGTAAAGCTAAAAATTTATACCTTATTCAAAGCCCATGTACCCCAAGTTGAATAATATGTTTTGATATCCACGTAAGAAAAATAAAGGTAAATATGACCTAGTTAAACTTTAAACTTTCTTAGTTCTATTAATTAAATGAGGTGCAACCTTCACAAGGTTTTATTTGGCAATAAACCATTCTAATTGGCCCACTATGAAAAAAAGTTCTTCGAAATAAATTTTTTAATGCAAAAACGATGTGCATGCCCTTTGGCCCACTTATATAGATGAAAATGGGTGAATTAAATGAGCACAACGTGTATGGGATAAAATTGAGTTGTTAAGAGAAGATAAAGAAGATCAAAATGTATATGTTTGTGTATATTTGTGGTCAAAGATGAATCAAACACTTTGATTCTTGGATTTGAAGATTGGATTTTGCCTTTAAAATTTGTTTTAAAAGTTTCAAAATGTGAACATTTTTTTCATTTTAAAATAAAATAGATAAATAAATACACACCTACTTTTTACCCCAACAAAGGTATGTGATAGGGGTACTCGAACCTTACCCATTTACTGTAAAACATAATTTTTGTATACTTAAGTTAAGTTAAAAGAATGGATTTTTTTTAATGTTTATATACCTTTGTTTAATGGGTAAATAAATTGAAAAAAAAATTCCTTGCACCTTAAACATACATAAAAAATAACATATATATACAAAATTGATCCAAACCAATGTAAAAAAATTATCAAAATCTAAGTGAAAGCATATTAAGGTTTCAAACCAGTTTTTTCTTTGAATACTAGTAAGTATCATGTTTGGTGATACCCAAGATGAAACCCACCTTGTCAATTTTCATTACTCTAAAATTAATCAGCTCTCTAAAAATTATTTTCTTAAAAAATGAAAATTGCCCAAAATAATAAAAACACCCTATGGTGGTTTTCAAGCTAAAAATCTAGGCTAGGACCTAGGAGTCTAGTAGGTAGGTGAAATCAACTTAACAGTGTTAATGGGAGTTGCACCATCAATTTCCACATAGAGGTTCCATCAACACAAAACTCCCATTGATTCCTAGGGCAAAACTTAAACTAACATTAAAAAAAAGGATTATATGATGTAATTAAGATGATGATCATCCAAAAACTAATTTAGCCAAATTTGGTTATATACCATACATGAAAATAGAAAAAATCAAAATATTTTTCTATATTCTTGGCTACTTGCTATAACTTATCATAAAAAATTTGCAATTTAGATTTTTTTGTTCAAAAGTTGGTGAGTTTGGGCTTTTTTTCCATGAAAAATCATTTGTTTCGGTCAAAATTAGTGTTGTGTGTCTTTTAGCACATCCACCAACCAATGTTGGGTAGTTTTCACTTTTTTTGAACATTGTTGATTTTAGCTCTTAAAATGAGTTTTAAGAACTTTTTAGTTCTTTTTAATTTATGTTTAATTATGAAGAATTGGCCAATTTTGAAAAAAACAACAAAAGTTAATTGTTAGGTTTCAACCAAAATTGGTTTTCATCCAATTTTCATTTCAAAGAATCTTGATCTCATGACTTTCTAAAGAGGACCATCATTTCTATCACTAAGCTACCCTCCCATGTGCAAGAGGAAACTTATGACTTTTTTATTCAAAAGGATATATGTGCCAATGCTTTTTAAATTAAGCATTGGCACATTCAAATTTAAAATAAAATTGTGATATCATGGGACTTTGCATAACTAATGTTGTAACCTAATGGTCAATCAAGCTTTTGATGTTAAGGAAGTCTTGAGTTTGAATTTGAAATTTACAAGGCCTATGCCTATTTTATCAATTTATAGATTAAAAAACCAATTAAGCATATAAGAAAACTCTAATAAACACAATTTTTCATAAAGTCAAGAAAACACAACACTAGAACACTAAGTTTGGTCCAAAACCGGGTGAGATTGAAAAAAAACCTACAAAAATGTACATTAGCCTTGAAGGGGGGTTGAAATTTAGAAAGGCACCATTTTTGTGCCAAATTGAATTTCATTCGCTTTTGACCCCTCTTCAATCATCATTTTGTAACCAAAAAAGAGGGGCTTAATAAACTCCCAAAAATCACATTGAACATGCATCAACAATCCACATCAATTATACACATAGATTTCACACTTTCAATAATTTATCCTTTAGACTTCTAATAATCCATGTTCATGAAGTCTATATGTCCAATGGTCATCATATGCGCTAGAACTAGGTCTATAGGGGTTAGACCTTTTCGATTTCTCTCTCTTGAGCTTCAATTGACCAATTTGGCATGTCTAGAACTTCCTTTAACATCAACATAAACTATCTCCAACAACCTTAGAGACATAATTCCCAAATTCACCCAAACAACTTCCACACTTGTCATTGCCAATAAATTTTATATAGACAACCAACTACACCTCCACAAAACATATGAAACCCAACTTTAAAATGTTAACTTTCCACTTGTTTTATAAAACAGATTAAGGAAGTTTGATAAATACTACTCCATATTCATTGGAAAAAAATTGTCAATCCCAATTGGGTAGTACAAGCACACATTTGGAAGTCCTAGCTTGCTGGGTATTCTTTTTTTTCATACAAAACACTCAACAGCCCCACCATAGTAATCATTCAAACATGTTCCCTTGCCAATTGGTTGCTCATGAACTCCCTAGAATTTTCATCATCCCCCTAATCCTTGACTTGTATATGTAAACACATTGTTTTTGGAAGGTCCATTTTGTAATGGAAAGAGCAAAATCAACCCTTAGAAAGTTGATCACAACTCACTATTATTGGGCAGTATTCCCTTCAACATAAGGCAAATTTTCAATCATTTTCTACACAAATCACATAAAACCAACAAAAAAAAAGCTTTCGTTTCCAAATTTATGCCTCCTTGTAGTTGTGCCAACCTTATGCTCCACAACTTGAATCATTATCTTTTATTCAAGAATAAAACAATGGACATTATACAAATCCTTAAACTTCCATGTAGAACTAACAATGAACTTATCACCACATTAAGGCTTCCTCTAGGAAACCTTTATGTGAATAACAAAATGACAAAACAATAAACAATGTTGGGTGTCATGAGTCTAATGGAGATCATCCTATCCAAACCCAAAAAATTCCAATCCACAATTTTCTATTACAATATTTTTTCAAGGGTTTTATTTGTCATTTTTTTTTTGTTGGCACCCACCAGGGCAACTCACTTGCAAGACCTTTTTTGCCATAACTTTTTTTCGTGTTTTGTGTTGTTATTTAGAGGTTTTCCTTTTTTTTTTCCCCTTTGCCAATGACACCCATATCTTCAATTCTGCCTAGGGATATTTCCCTTGCTTTTGATCATTTTGCTTCTTAGTTAGTTTTTGTGGGGGTTGTCTATTTAACCCTACAAATGTTTCACTTGGGCTTTGCTTCATTTACCTTTTGGGTTTGTCCTCCCTATTGAATTTTATTGCCCTCCTAATGACATTAGGATCCTTGGTGTCCCTTTTGGCTTTGCCTCCTTTTTTTGTAGGAGGCTTTAATTTAGTATGTTCAACATACAAATGTGCTCTTAAGGTTAAGGGATGTCGAATTCACTTTTGGTATCTTTTCCCAAAGGCTCCTTCTTTGTTTCGTTGTCCCCCCTTCTTCTAGGTTTTTGGAGTTAGCTTGCCATTTTTAACTCCCTTTATGAGAATTTTTGAAAGACTTTTGGGTCCATGCTTATTAGAGTGCCTTGAGACCCTTTTATTTTGTCAGCAGGCTATTTTCCCCATTTTTAGTGGGGGCATAGGGTTGATTTCTTTGGAGGTCATTACTCTAGCTACCTATTTAAGGAGTTGGGCCATAGTAGCCCTTGTCATAGCTTTTAGGTTTTTATTAGATTCTTGCCCATTTTTGTTGGAGGTAATTGGTGTAAGCAGTTAAAGAACACTCATTCTTTAGGTGTATTTGAAATTAATGTGAGAGCTTTTCCCTTCAAAGGCTATGGCAAATGTCCCCCTTTTTGAATAATTGGCCAAAACGACGCAGATCGTTTGTAAAAGAATATTTGAAAAAGATTACATGACCATTCTTTTACTAACATCCTTTCCGATTTACCTTCTGATTCGCATTGAACACATTTGAGGTCATGTGTGAAGTTGGGGGTTGGTGCTTGGGTGTTAGCCCACCTGTCATTCTTTTCTTCCAAATGTGTTTAGATGTTTTCTCGACCACATTGTGCACTAGGTTGGGTATTTCTCATCCTTTAGTCCTTGTGGTGTCACATTGCATTTGTAACCAAACCTTTGGATCCTATGGGGATCCACCTTTTTCGTTGCATGCATGGTGAGGAGAGGACAATTTCACATAATGTTGTGCGATATACATTTGTGGCCAATGTGAAAGATGTGGGATTTCATGTTTCATGAAAGTAGACCCATGTCCTTTCATCCTTGCTTTATAGTTTTCGCATTGTCGAGTCAACATTGTGTTATCACCTGATGGTGTTTGCACGTTGGTAAACGTTGTCATTGTCAACCTCATTCAAGTCGATTTGGTGTTGTGACTTGTAGTTTTTTATGGGGTTGCAACGATAGTTGTGATTAAAGTGAAGGATGATTTTTATTATAATTGATTATTTGCAAACACGTTTTTCCCTCTAGTTATAAAAGTTTTCGAATGTTTACATTAGTAATCGGATTAGTTTTTTTTGTTGATGTGTCAACATGGTGTGAGGAATGAAGGGCACTAAAAGCTTTTCTCTCTCAATTTACCCACATTTTATAGGTAGAAAGTGTTAATGACGTTACAACGTGCCTAGACGATCTTGATTTTGAAATGTGCTGGTGTAATAGATGAGGTTTTTTCTAAGCTAGGTGTCCTTTTAGAGTTCCTCCCTTTTCATTATTTGATATGCTTATTATGAGAGGAGGGGGTTTGTGAACTCGATGTTCCTTGGTGGTTTGGCCCTTTTGGTGGTTCTTTTGTCTTCTTGGACATGAGTCCTTCCCTTTTTTCTTCGCCCTTTTTTGGGTGTTTTGATTTATTGATCATTTGCAAGGTTTCATTCCATTTATTTATGAGCGCCTTCACTGCTGCTACATATATTTTCACTTGCTCCTACATGTACAAACACTAATTACCTCGAACCTTGTGCATTAGATGGTCAGGTTCAGCATTTCATACCCAAATTTAATAAAACTTCCTTACTTTGTGGACCTCACTCAAAAGAGGGGCTAGGGGGTGAAAACAGGCCATGGACAGGTGAAGACAGGATGACTTTAAGGAAAACTCTACAAGATAGAAAAAAAACAGAATCCTTTTATGTTCTTGGCTACCAGGTAGAACTTATCATGTACATCTGGCAATTTTGATTTATTTTTCTTTGAAATCTGGCTAATTTGGGCCATGTTTTACATAATTGTATATGTCCAAGTCATATTTTTCAGGTTGAAATGTGGCGAAAATCCTCCAGTCAAAGAAACGCCGGTATAGATGCCTCCACCATTTATATGTCCTCAGCCAGAGTGTTGACAATGTTCATCATGGGTGGTAACATCTGGAATATGTCTTTGTATGATGACAACCTAATAGAGTCGCATGCTACTAAGCTTACTATGGAGAAAACAAATTTAAGCTTGGAACTAAAGGTTGGATGGTGGTCACTCTACTAAATCCTAGATCTGCCAGGGACTAGTCGAAATCCCTTCCCACACCCACACTTCACAGGTTTGACAAAACAACACCCTAAACTAGTTAGATAGTTCATGAAAACAAGGGGTGTGTCATACTGTGGCCTTGTCATTTACATTAAAAAGTATCTTAAGGCAAACGAAGAATTATGAAAACTCAAATATTTCACAATGCAAGAATATAATCTTCAAAAAATCCTCTAAAAGAAACCAAAATCCTTCAAGATATTATAACTCTATAACTAATCTTAAGTTTCAACACAAGCCAAGGTATCATCTTTAAAAAATACTCATATAAAAATAGACCTATTACATAGGGGCCAAAATCCCTTAAGCTACTATAGTCTATAATTAATCTAAACACAATATCCTTGCCTTGGTAGGCAACACCAACAAATTGCTAAAAATATGCACTTGATAACACAGTGAAACCAAGGCATTTCATCAGCAAAGCCATGATTGCATTAGCATAGCATTGATCTTCAAGAGTACAAACAGAAGTGCTCACTCCCCAGACTCTCATGCTCCACCACCTCTGCTTTCCAAAGTACTGCAATTTTGTGAATGGTTTTGTCTAGTCCCCAGCGATGACCTGAAAGAATGATCTGAATGGTGATGAGTAAGTGTGTTATTTTACTTAATACTTAAATACAACACTCTCTGAAAAGGCTAATATTGATCTTACTTCAAAAGTAGGTGCTTGCTTGCAACACATACTCTTCCACAACACTCTCTTTGGTTGGGACCAAACAGTTACCCCCACATTGCTCAAACACCCTCTTGACAAATCTTTTTTGCACGACTTGATACCCTGAAGAAGAAGAAGATATGTCATCATATCTTGCTCTTGTGAAAAAGTTGATGCATGTTTTCATATCTTGCTCATTAAAAGAAGAAGATGAAAAAAAAGAAAAAGTGTAAGGTACTAATGCCTGAGGTAAGGGGCACTTATTTCAAGAATACCTTGCTCCCATGTGTAAAGCATCAACATAATTATTTTATCAAACATCAACACCCTCTAGACAAATCTCTTTTTGCACAACTTGGCACCCTAAAAAAGAAGAAGAAGAAGATAGGTCATCATATCTTGCTCTTGTGAAGAAGAAGAAACAAAAACGAAGTGAATGGGGCACTTATTTCAAGAACATCTTGCTCCCATGTGTAAAGTATCAACATAATTATTTTATCAAACATCAACACCCTCTAGACAAATCTCTTTTTGCACAACTTGGCACCATAAAGAAGAAGAAGAAGATAGGTCATCATATCTTGCTCTTGTGAAGAAGATGAAACAAAACGAAGTGTACGGGCCACTTATTTCAAGAACATCTTGCTCCCATGTGTAAAGTATCAACATAATTCTTTTCTCATCTTTTTCCATTGATACCTTGATGGGGCATGATTATAAAAAAAAGGTGGGTGCTTTGGAAAAATTAGAATTCTTACTCTAGCAGATTGGGGTGAGCAATTAACTTTTTGAATGGAGTGGGCATTTTGCTTTTTAAACAACTCATGACTTATGGATGACAAATTTCACTTCATAGCATGCCCTGCAAATACACTGAAAAATTTATGCCGATTCTTTACAGTGCTATGGGTGAATATAACATATTCACACTGAAAGAAATTTGGTAGTGTGTTTGAAAGGCACCTTATACTCGTGAATATACCTGTCTAGAAAAGAGAAAAGATTTTACAACTACTAAATAGGAATGGGAGGATATTAGGTACACAGGCAAGGTGTTTCCCCTTCCCCTTCGTAAATAGAGGTGTAAGATCCCTTGTACTCCTATTGTCTAAGAATCTAGGTATGTTTAAGCTTATAAGAATGGTTTGCCTAAAGCTTTATGTTGGACTAGTGGTACCCGTGACCTTCGGACACCCGTGGCGTAGCTGCTGCTTCTGTCTTGAGAAATGTCCTGGGCTGTGGCTGCTGGTCGTCAGCTTGGGGGGGTTACAAAGGCCTGAACGCCGGGCCCGTCACAGACGTTCATCCCGGGCCGAGCTTCCATCATCCCGGGCCGAGATCATCCCGGGCCTGGTCGGCCTGAACGGCGGGCCCGTCACAGACGTAGTGGGCCCGGCGGTGCAGCAACTCGGGCCCTCCGATTAGTGACGGACCCGGCCCGGCACCCCGCCCGGCGGGCCCGAGTTCGAGAGTGCCGGGCCGGGCCCGTTCGTCAGTCTGTGACGGACCCAAGCTCCGTCACAGACAGACGGACGTAGTGAATTTATATATAAGATAAGACCCCATTGGGGGCTGACATTTTGAAAATGTAATGATGCACAAGCCTTTTTTATTTTACTGGAAATTTTTTGCCAAAAAGTGAAATTAAAAATCAAAAAATTGAAAATGGAGTGATTTTGGAGAGTTCCCAATGCCAGAAGTGAGTTTTTTGTAATTTTTTTAATGGGCCAGATGCAAAATAATTTTTAGTGTGTAGCCATTGATTTAGAAGATTGATTAAAAAGTTTGTATTTCACATCAGGTTTATAGCCAAATTTGGCTAAATGTTCCTAAGGATGATCATGACTTCTTCTAAGTCTTCCTATGGCTGAATGCCTCTTAGGCTACATTAAATTTTTCCTGAAGAATGTGCGAGGCTTAACTCATCTACCACCTCCTCATTTTGGGAATGCACTAACCTTGGGACTTTCACTTACAGTGGACACTCAAAAGAAGAATAGAGGCCTGGTCAGATCTTATCTTCCTCATTTGAGGAACTCATTTGAGCAAGAAGGTGTTATTGGTATATCCATCATTAATATTCATATGAATGATGAGTCCATCCATAGTCATCCTTCTTTATTAATTCATTGAGGGGTGCACCCAAAGTTTTATTTATTTATTTATTTATTTTTGTTGTTGTTGAGGAGCCACTTTGATGGGCTCATCACAATTTCTTTCGAAGCATTGGACGCTCCCAAAAGAACCCTAGAGATGCTTCAGTTTGGGTTCCAATTTATAGTGGATATACATAAAAATTCAACTTTTGACAAAGCATATATAGGATAAAAGTGTGATGCTATTGGGAAAACCTTTGGGAACACATTGGGAGCAGAAAAAAAAAATTCTCTCTCACAAACCCAAAAGAAAAAACCTGGGCCCTCTTGACTGCATGTGGAGCCTTCTCATTGGTCGCATGGACATTATGGTCCTAAGACTATCTCTCAGCATTTTCAACCTAAGCTAATGGAAGGAAGGAAATGAAAGGGGAGTGTGGGAGGAGAGGGGAGTCTGGGTGTATATATATATATAAATATATTCTCATAAGTGCATGTTTCATGTGGGTTGTTCAATGTGCAAGAGGGGGTGGGGTCCTCTACAAAATGATTGCATTTAAAAGTGCAATGTTTATGTAGAGGAATTCCATATGATGAAAATGGTAACTATCTAAGAAGTACGAGTGTTTCTTTTCCTCCCAAAAATAGAAAATAAAAGGGAAAATTCTGTCACAAATTCCCAGTTTTTGGGGACAAAATTCTACCAATTTTGGAAGAATTTTTTTCTTTCCCTCCTGACAAATTTGGTCACATTTTCACACACATTTGAATTTTGGGGTAGTTTTTTTCCATCAGTTTTCTACAGTTAGGACATTTCTCTACAAACATTTTTCACCAATTGACTGTATGTCCTGTTTGGGGTCTCAGTGTTTTGGTTTTGGGCGAAATTTCGCCAAATTTTGACCTGAAAAATATGATTTCTACCTAAACAAAGGATTTTTAATGAAAAAAATGGCCCAAATTCGCCAGAGAAATAAACAAATTCCAAATCGCCAGATATTTTTATGGTGAGTTCCAGTAGGTAGATATAAGGATTCTGGGTTTTTTCTTCTTTCACATTAAGTATGAAGCCAAATCTGGCTAAAGCCTCTTATGGGTGATCGCCACTTCAGCTACATCACAAAATTGAAAAAAAAAAACCCCTAGTTAACTTTGGGATGCCCACTTCTACGGATGATATATCAGAAAACTGAAATTATTAATTTTTGGGAGAAGTACACATTTGTAAACAGTGTATAAATTTGTTTTTAAAAATTTTTTTTTAACAAAATAAGTAAATAAATAGCCCCTCTATCTCTCTTTTCTATCTAAAATGAAAGAGAGAGAGAGAGGGGCAG
>Ga0209208_10007177_pt1 | contig 15181 bp, 13 predicted proteins | sample S1TSphfallax_3_FD_187694 | JGI IMG/M metagenome (GOLD analysis project Ga0209208, IMG submission 187694) | Host-associated microbial communities from peat moss isolated from Minnesota, USA - S1T2_Fd - Sphagnum fallax MG (SPAdes) (version 2) | ecosystem: Host-associated > Plants > Peat moss >...
CACACACACACACACCATGTTGTAATTATATAGTAGATTGTGCCTAATGAACATGTTTTGAAATTCTTTACATTAACCTTTGTTCATATGAACTTTATAGGTATTTTTTAGGATTTTCAAGTGGCATCCACCATGATAGATGACATCAATGAATTTTGATATAGGTTTGTCATACATTTAGGAAGTTTCATAGGTGGGTGAACATTTGGTAATGAAAGATTAAAATATTGAAAATTTTAAAATTAACAAAAAAAATCATTTGATCATTTATTGAAAACTTGTTAGGAACTTGTATGCATATGGAATCTCTATATGCCAAAAATGAACCACTTGACCATGCATTCACCCAAGCTTCAAAATCTCTAGCATAAAGAAAATTTTCATCACTTATTTCGCATGGTTTTGCATTCACTAACTTCAAAAGCTTGGGTGTCAAATGGGCCATAACCATTTAAACATGAAACCTTGACAAGCTTATTTACAAGCTTTTTGACAAGCCACGAAGTTATGAACATGGATTATTTAACATAACCACTTTTAGAACAAAATATTTCTTCTGTAGTCAATTGAATTGACATGTCTTAAAAAAGTCATCTTGACTCCCACCACTCCCATATGGTAGCCATCCACCTTACTAAACCAAAGTGAAAAAAAACATTGTTCACAATTGACAATTTTTGTTACATTTGATTTTTTGAACAAAAAAGTTTCATACAACGATTTTTGGGGTTGTTGTACCCATTCGCAATCCACAAGTTTTGTTGAAACATTTGATTTTTTCAACAAAAAAGGTTAATGATGTTTTGGGCAAAAAGTTGCCAAAAGGTGACATTAATTCAAAAATTGGGTGAAATTTTTTTATTCTCAAAATACGGTCATAATTTTTTTTCCCTTTATTTCTTTTTTTGGGTATCATTTTGTTACAAGTTCAGTAGTTTAATGCTCATGTACAAAACTATTTTTGATTAAGTCAAAATTTGCTTAGCAATGTTTACCATTGTTACAATACAAAATTGAAAATTTTAATAGTTCCATTCTTAGTATTTCAAATTTTAAATATTGAAGAATAAACACACAAGGTACATTTATAATAAACAATGATAGTTTAATGGTGGTTGGACAATGGGACATTTAAGTCCACTTTAGATTAAAAGTTGGGGCCAAAAAATCTTGAGGCCAATAATGGGAAATTTGAGCACTTCTTGGTTCATTGTTTGGTCCCAAGTTATTAATAAAATATTTGGGGGGTGGGGGCCGGGGAGAGGGGTGTTAATAAGTTCATGTGTGTAAAGCCATTAAGGCCAAAAAGTAAGGATTAAGGCTTTAGCCTTTAACATGTTTTCATTCATTCATTCATTCATGGTATCATTATTCTTTTCATCTTTGCTTCTTTTTTCTAGCTAATTCCTAGAAGTTAGACCACCATAGATGAACATCGACACAAGATTTTTGTAACTATTTTTTTTTTATGGCAATTCAACATGTGATTATTATGATTGAAACTTTTTGTGTTTGAACGGTGCCACAATTTGAACATCCTCTTTTTGAGTGTCTTGAAAATTAAGAATTTTTTCATTAATTGACTTTTTATTGGGCACAAATTTATCTACTCTTTTCCCAACCCTCGCTATTCGGAAAAATATAATTTGAAATCAAAATAGGTAGATTTATTTTTGTAGCTACAAGCATTTGTAAAAGCAAATTGAATGGTTAACATGAATGAAAACCTACATTTGACACACCTTTTTCATGCAACATTCCATCTCCCAAATCCCAATAAGAAAAATTAGAAATTCTTTCCACCATTCATAAATAAGTACATAAATTTAACAAGAAAAGAGAAAATGAAGAGAAATTTGAAATGAAAAATGAGAAGATATAAGGTTTGCTTTAAGGTTTAATATGATTATATTATCATAAACTCTAACATTTGATTCGCAACTAAGTTGAATGCAAGGGCCCATGAGGCCAAGAGAGTGTGTTCGGATGTGAAACACACTTTCACAAATGAGGGAGAGTGCAAGAAATGGAACCCAATAATTCCCAAGTGCATTCCTACTTTGGGAGTTGCATTTGTGCGGGAGTCTTGAATGTTTAGAGCCTTAGTTGAAAAGGAAAAAGAACACCAAATTGAACCCCCAAGATCCCATTGAAAAGGTCTTAAAGTGTAGATATCTAAAGTGCCCTCACATTGTTCATTTAAATATGAAATGCATGAGTTATGATCAAAAGAAGGGTCAATAATCAAATTGAGAAATTGATTCCTGATGACAAATTTTCTTAAAGTAGGGGTCAAATGATCTCCAATTGGGATGTGCCATACACCATTCGAAAGATTCTTCTTAGGGCTATGAAATATTACCTTCGTATGATCCAAAAAAATTGTTATGAGGAAGATATGAATGTCCAAAGTTTTGGGACACCAAAAGTTCCAATTTTGGGACTCCCACTTGGGATTCTTGGGAAAAAATGCCATTTGGATGTAGCGCTCATGAAAAGTCATAGAATATATTATAGGGAGGGGAGTGGTGCCTCCTCCTAAAGGTTACGAATTATGTAAAGCTTATGCTTGGGGTTATCCTTACTAAATCCATCACAACACTTGCGTTCAACTTGCGTTAATTATTATTTTTCTTTGGTTGTGCATGTTGATTTTATCTTGAATTTTTGTTTATGAGTTCATCCTAGTTCCATCTAGAGTTCCAACACACCCACCTACCCCTGAAGTGATGTGAATTAAATAGAGTGCCCCAACTATTTTGTTTTTCTATTGTTTCATTTTGGGACCCACATTTGGGTTTTGTAAGGAGTTTATGGGCACATCACCTAAAATGTGGATTTCCTCATTTTAAAAAATTTATTATAACAACATTGGCCCCAAGGCTTGTAAATTGGTTTCCCAAGTTGATAGCATTTTTTTTCTGCCTTGGGGCCAAGTTAGGACCATAAAGTGGTATATTAATTTTTTCCTTTTCCAAAATTGACTCCTAATGTAAAGCCCTTGAAGTTGATTTCAATGATTACAATAATATGAATGTTTAATTTGAGTTCAACCTTCACCTTGACTCCTAGTTTAAAATGGGTTTCATCTTTGATAACTTATGATATCATTGGGGTGAAAACATGGTAAAAATAGCCATGGGTGTTAAGGTAAAAGTCCTTTTCCTAGACATGACACATGTCATTTTTGTGTTGGTTTGTAACATATATTTTGGATACCCAATTTAACATTGCATGTTAAATATAAAGATATTTTGATTATAAATTGATTATATATCATGTATATTATGCATTCATACCCTCTATCACATAATTATGAACAACTTTTGTTAAAACCACATTTTCAAAATCCATAATTTAAAACATTTTTGAGCCAAATGTGCTCAAATGGGTTATAAAAAAAAAATTCATCAATTCAAGGCCTTTTTCCCTTCCAATCATCAATGTTAAAATCCTCTCCAATTTTTACAAGGAATGGTGCACATTTGGTAGAAAAAAAAATGTTTGAAAAAAAAACAAGGAACGTCCAAATTGAATGTTTGATTGCTTTGAACATGCAAAAACGTTTTGATTTGTGTCAAGCTTTGAGCATGTAAACTTTGCAATTATTAGCAAGTATTCCAAAAAAAAAATGCCATTTTTTTCAAGTTTGACTAGTAACTAACATGGTTACACAATTTAAACCTCATTGGCATAGGTTGCCAAAGTTTTTACATGAGGTGGAATTGACTTGATGAATTTAAATAAATTAACAAATGGTTATGATGGCGAGTCAATAATTCCAAATGTCCATGGAGTGGCTACAACCAAAATAATCATGATTAAAAACAATGGCAACATGGGTTTGCAAGTGATTACATTTAGCATCATGCAACTTTTCAAGCGGTTGTACTTCCAATTAAACATTAGAATCTCATGGTTAAAGATGTTAGAACCATAAATATTCTACCAAAGCCTAGTGACTAGGTTTGAAGTTCATTATCCTCATGGAAGACTCCCTCATAATTATGAACCATGGCCATTTTGAAAAAAACGTTTGCAAATCTAGTTTATGAGTTGATAACACAACATGCATAATCTTGCCACAATCACTAATTTTGCAAGGCGCACAAAAATTTTGTTTCAAAACATTTAGGGGAATGTGAAAGGTCTCATTTGTTTTAATAGGATTCGTAGCCCAAAACTAGGGATAAACAACACTAAAGGCAATCATAACTTGATGTTCTGGGAAACATCATTCTAGCTCATAGATAAAGCTTTGAGTTGCCCCTTCACATTCATCTTTCATTTTGGTTACAACCTCTTTGAAAATGTCTTTGGTAATAGGTAGAAAACTTCTAGCACCATCAACAATATGGGACTAATAGATAGGGTATTTACTTCTAACAAATGAAAACACAAGATATTCAACATCTTCCTTGCCATTTAGGCCAAAAAACCAATTCATGGGAAGGGTCTAATTGGTTAGAGATTCAATAAAATTAAAATCATTGAAAGTTAGATTTAAAAATTTGGCATAAGGATCACAATAACTTGCCTATGTAGCTCCTATTGAACCAACTTTATAACATCCACATAATTATAAATAAAGACATCTCTGCTTTATGCAATTTTGATCAATGTATGCATTAAATGTTTCAAGCAAAGGCAAAATGTAAAGGAACCCAAGAATGAATTCAATGTCACACAACACATTCAAGTTTTTCAAAGCAATTTCATTTTTTGCACTATTAGCGTGCATCTTCACAATCAAAGGGTAATATTTTGTGTACACCTACTTTGCTAGAGATAACATGGAACATTCTAAAAAACTTGTCTATTTTTAGGTTCATCATATTAACAAAATTTTGAAAATTTGTAAATTTTTTGGGGTTGTGTGTAAAGAAGGCATACATATTTTGCAAGATGCCTTCCAACTGACACGCTAGGTCTAGGTTTGATAAGGTGAGCATCACAAGATTAGTTTCGTGGGCAAAACAATGAACCCCATTCAAGAATGGGGTTACCTTTTCTTTAAATTGTAGTGTCATGTTAGTTCGATGGCCTTGGAACACACTTGTGCCATTGCAACCCACATTGACCAACTTTCCTCCCATTGTTTTCAACCTTAACCCACCAAATTCCAAAAATCACTTAAACATTAGAACAAAAATGTTGTTAAATGTGGCATAGACATCGACTTGGTCAAGACAAAAGAGGATGGCGATCTTTGTCCAATTTTGGACCACATAGAGGTGGATTGAACACCATTGCGTATTTTTAATTGATGTAACTTCATTTGCACTAATTGCTATGAAGGCAATAGTTGCAAATGTGACTTTTGTAACATTTAACAATAAAGAATGCATGATTTCTACCATGCCTCAACTTGAGGAATTAAGTTTTTAAGAAAGAATCTTCATTTTCATAACTATAACAAAGGCTTCAAATTTTTGTAATTAATCATTAAACGACCATATTGCATAAGAAAATGATAAACAATACCAAATTGCACATATTTATGCTTGTGGTTAGTGAGGGTATCAACCAAAAAATGGTCCAAGATGGATAGGTGGTCATGAGCAGTGAAAACAACTTTCATTTTTGGCATGCACAAAATCTTTGCTGAAATAGTAAAAACCAACATCAATTTTGGGCATGGATACCTTGCATTTTTGACAACCAACATGCTTTAGGAATTTTCATTCTTGGCATGCAAAAAATCTTTGTTGAAATAGTAAAAACCAACATCAATTTTGGGCATGGATACCTTGCATTTTCGACAACCAACATGTTTTAGGAATTTTTTTAGCTTCGGAGTTTGGAGTTTTTTTCCTCCTTCCATAAAGGTGCAAATCTTGCACTTAACTTGATGCATTAAACCCTTGTCATCAATTATAGACTTAACCCACGATAGTTTGGCAGTTTAAACATCTTGATTTTTTTTACTTTGCCATACAACTTCCTCTTCTTAAGATCTTTTTGTGTTAGATCTTCACATATATTAATGGGTGGGCTTTCATAAAACAACATAGTAACATGTGGTGATGAAGAAAAAAATTGATCAACATCATTTATAGGGGTGAAAAAATAGGGTAGATTGGCTTGAAAACAAATTTTTTTGGGATTTGCATAGGAAGGGGCCATGTTGGCTCTAGTCATTAATGACTTTAGGTTGTACATTACTCAATGAAGGTTAGGATTGAAGAAAATAAAATGTGGCTAAAGGTTGCAAAAAACCTAATGATGATTAAGTACAAACAAAATGTGGTTTCAAGTTGCAAAAAAACTTTGTGATGATTAAGTACAAACAAAATGTGGTTTCAAAAAAACTTAATGATGATTAAGCACAAACAAAATGTGGTTTCAAGTTGCATAATGAACAAATGAGATTAGAATAATATAATGCCACAATGAAAAATCACATAGATTAATTGATGAATCTTGAGATACGACATTGGTGGCTAGAGAATAGAAACCCTAAATCATATGAAGTTGGAAAAAGAGAATGGTTAAGGTATAAAAACCTTAAATCATAGAAAGTTGCAGAAAAAAGAGGTAAGGGTATAGATACCTTAAATCATACAAAGTTGCAAAAAACAAAGGTTAGGGTTAAGGAAGTTGGAACTTGTATGTAACAAGCTTCTAATTGGGCAAGGTGCACTATCATAAAATCATCCCTTGACCCTTAGCCATTTGGTTGCAACTCCAACGCCAAGGGCACACTATCACAAAATCATCCTTTGACCCCTAGCCACCCATTTGCAACTATAATGCCAAAGTCCAAGATTAAGTTTTCACTTTGTTATAATGTTGAGGAATTCTCGACACCCAACTAGAAATCCATGAATCATAACTTTCATTGTTAATGAATTCATCTTTGAAAACCCTAAACAAAACTACATAAATCCCCTTGAAAGTTTCTGATCCTACATCTAGATGATGAATGTTCACTGTTATATTATATTGACACAAAATTTCAAGGAAAAGAAACTTGGAAGAAGATCACATTATGAAGACATAAGGTGCAAGGAAAACTTCCTAAAATTGCCCAAATATGTAATAGACGTTGTTCATTACAAAAGATCTCAAACCTTTAAACTCTTAACAAATAGACATTCCTTTTACAAATAGATCTGGACATGCCAATTGTTAATGAGGGTAAGAACACATACTTGCATACATAAGCTTTTCCCAAAATCCAAGAAGTGAAAACCTTAGAAACCCATCCTTAGAAAAATGTAACACAAACTATCATACCAATAATGAAGCCCACATGAAATTCGTAATTATCTTGAAACATACCACCAATCTCAAGGATTAATATATCAAGTTTCAACCTTTCCACTATTGTTACTCAAAACCATTCATTTACATGCCATAACAAATACATGCAATAAAGGAATATTGTATGATTAACATACACTAGAGAATAAGAGAAAGGCAATCTTATTATAGATTCAAGAATACAAGAACTAGATAGTGGCACTCGAAACCTTAAATGCAAAAAAATAGAGCTTACATGTAAAATGGCACATTGGAAAGTTAAAGATTTTCTAAAATCTAAGTGCACCAATACTTACAAGTTCAACATCAAAGTGCAAGCTCCATGGTGCACCAACTCCAAACTTCAAAGTCCAACAAGTTTATGTTGGAACTTAGTCGTAGACAATATGTACTAGTGATTCCAAAGTTGAATCCTTTATTAATTTGCATTGCAATATCTTGTACACCATATCTTGATTCCAATACTCCCCAACACCCATTGTTACATAATCGAAATCCCAAGTCACGAGTTTTAAACCATAAGCTCTCATAATTGATTCAACCACCAAATTTTGTTTTGCACAATGCAAGCAATTACATCAGTATTAGATTATAGTCCGTTTTTACATGAAAAATCCTCATGCACATAAAGTGATGGTGAACTTTAGGTGTACACATACCACCCGCTACTAGTGAATTTTAGAATGAAATAGATCGCATGTTGCTGGTGACTTGTCTTCAAGCATAGAAGTAGCTATGGTGAAAAGCTCAAAGTGAAGTTCACACTCTTGGTGAATTGGTGGCCAAACCAATCGGTGACGTGGAGGTTTAGGGTTTAATGATGATGAAGATGCCATGGTGGTTTGTATGCCATGTAAAGCCCTTGGGGAAGGGCTTGTAGAGGGATTTGGAGCTAAAAAACCATGGTGGTTTGTATGCCATGTAAAGCCCTTGGGGAAGGGCTTGTAGAGGGACTCAGAGCTAAAAAAACCATGGTGGTTTGTATGCCACGTAAAGCCCTTGGGGAAGGGCTTGTAGAGGGACTCGGAGCTAAAAAACCATGGTGGTTTGTATGCCATGTCAAGCCGGGTTTGGGTGAATCCTCGGTGGCAAGGTTTTCCCCAGTGTGGGGCGGGTATTAGAATCGAGACTGGGTATTAGTCGGTTATTAAATCTGATATATGCATATATGATAGCTGGGGATTATTATTTCAAAAACCCAGAGCCTCCTCTTACTTGGGATTTTTTTGAAACTTATTACCTGCCCCTACTTCATAATCAACAATTTTATAAATCAAATATATGTAGCCAGACCCGACCCGAGGCGAAACAAAGGCATAGGGTATCTCTCTAAAATTGAATTCACACCCTTTTAATACTTGGAGGAGTCTTGATTGGGGTTAGGATTAGGTTTTAGGGTTTTGTAGTTTTAGTATGTGTTTGTGTCTGTAAAAGGGAAAGAAAAATTCAGTTTTTGGACTTGAGAATCCTCACAAGTCTTTAAAAATGGACTCACTAAAAAAGAAAAAAAAGAAAAAGAAAAAGAAAAAGAAGTTTTCATTCTTAGGACTTATAGGTCCACAAGGAATGGACTTACCAAATCCAAAAAGAAAAAAAAAAGAAAAAAAAAGGAAAAAAAAAGAAGGTAAAGTCCATTTAGAGAACTTGTGGACCCTAAGGTTATTAAAGACCCAACACTTGTTTTTTCTAAAGGGGCTTTCAAATACCTTGGTTAAAGAACCTGTGTATACCTGTCTGGGTATTTGTTAAAGAACCGAGGCTTGTACCAGTTAATCACGTACCCCAAACCCTCGCCCCTACCTCATAACCGCCCACTGTTGGGTTTCCGAAACCCAGACCCGAGCGGTTCTCTAAATCTTAAAAACTCAAATAACCGGACCCGAGCGATCTTTCGATTTTATTTTTTTATAAAACCTGGACCCGACTGGTTTTTTCTTTTGGTGAATTCTGGCCACTTGGAAACAAATTTTTTTTCCAGTGCAATTCATACAAAGGATTTTTATGAGAAAAGTGGCGCCAAAGTGGAGGAATTTTTTTTCTGAAATTGCCATATTTAGACAATAGGCTAGGTTCCAGCCAGTGTTTGTTTTGTGAAGAATTTTTGCCACTTGGCAACAAAAAAAAGGGCGGGGCGGGGTGTGACCTGTCCAAAAGATTCTTTTGGGGGGAAGAAGTCATAAATCGCCATATTTAGATTAAAAAAAGTTGAACTCGCCATATTTAGACCATAGGTTCTTGAATGTCGCCAGTAGATAGTGGGGTTTGAAAAAAAATTCCACTTTTCTCTCTGACCTTTAGCCAAATTTGGCTAAGTCCTCTGTAGACGATCGCCGATCCACCTACCTCACAAAATTGGGACAACAGAAAGCCCTGGTTCCAGCGCCAAAATATAACAGGACTCTTAGAGTTTTCTTCTTTCTTGTCTGATCTGTTGCCAAATCTGGCTAATTCCTCTTGCAGATCATCGCCAGTGTGGCTACATCACAAAGTTGACAGAAAAACAAACAAGAAAGCCCTCTTGCTTGGTGGGTGGGATTTGAACTTCAAACTCGCCGACTGAAGGAGACGAAAACAGATGTGGAAAATCGAGGAGCTCAAACGGTTTGGGATTTGGAGAAACGATTAGGTACCAAAGATCATCAGTCAGGCGAGGAGACGAAGAAAGATGGGGTTTTTTGTCATTTCTCTTTACTACTTGCTGACAGCTTTGGTGGGATCATTGCTCATCAATTTCTGTTACAACAGGGGCAAATCCGCTAACATGTAAGTAATAAGCTGCTCAAATCTCAAGCTTGGCCTTTTGCACCCTTGTTGGTTCTATGATCGTGTTTTTTTTTTTTTTTTGTTTTTTTTGGTTTTGTTGTTGCTGCAATCCTCTTATTATCAAAATTTTCACTCATGTAATTCATTTTTGTCCTTACTTCTTTCTCGAGCGGCTAAAATTTCGCAATCCATTTTTTTTTCCTCTGTTGTTTCTCTTCTCCGAGTTCGGGATTCAGGGACATCTTTCTATATGAACCCTAGCGTTTGATGCATGATCTGGGTTGAGGTTGTTATGCTAGACAGAGTTTCGATGTGCATTCAGTCATTTTAGGGTTTTTCAGGCATCTGAATTTCAACCCCGTCCTTTTTCTTCGTTGTAGAATTTCTTGATGGAACTGCTCATGAAGGACCTGTGTCTGTGAAGTAATGATTTTGATGCATCTGAGTTGTGGTGGTTATGTTACAGAGTTTTGATTTGCATTCAGTCTTTTTAGGCTTTTAAGGCATCTCAATTTTAATCCCCAGCTTTTTCTCCTTTGTAGAATTTCTTGATGGAACTGCTCAAGAAGAGCCCATTTCTGTGAAGGGCTAATTTTGATGCATCTGGGTTGTGGTGGTTATGTTATAGAGTTTTGATGTGCATTCAGTCTTTTTACGGTTTTTTGATTTTCTTGATGGAACTGCTTGAGAAGACCCCATGTCTGTGAAGGGACTGATTTTGATGCACCCGGGTTGTGGTGGTCATTTTACAGAGTTTTGGTGTGCATTCAGTCTTTTTACGGTTTTCAGATTTCCTTGATGGAACTGCTCAAGAAGACCCCATGTCTGTGAAGGGACTGATTTTGATGCATCTGGGTTGTGGTGGTTATGTTACAGAGTTTTGATGTGCATTCAGTCTTTTTATGGTTTTTTAGGCATCTGAATTTCAACCCCCTTCTTTTTTCTCCAGTTTAAATTTTTGCAATGGAACTACTCAAGAAGAACTCATGTCTGTGAAGGACTGCTTTCTCAAAGCTCTAGTCTTGCTTATGCTTTATCTTGATCCTTTTGTCCTGTTGGATGTGGAGTTTGTTTTTTGTGGGGTATGTTCCAGGCTAAGGTATCCCACATAGAGGGTTTGTGACAATTTTGAAAGTTGTAGAGTGATTGCATCTGGATTTTGCAATGAAATTGAACTGAAGAGATCCACTTTCTTCAATAGAACTCCCAAATTGCAGAGAATTTGGGAACTTAAAGGTTCTGAATTGCAAAGTACTCTCTGTTGTTTGGGGTTTGTCTTTTTATCAGGGTCATTTTGTGCAAGCATCATGTTCAGTATACCTTTACACTGGACTTGAAATTTGGGTTTTTGTTTTCTATCCACTGTTTCAAGCAAACTCTTTCAAATTAGCTGCCACAACCCCTGGAAGAACAGCTCAAATTGTCCACACAGACAGACAACTGGTATTCTTTGCTTCTCTTATTGTCTTGGAACATCTGTTGGGTGTGTGTGTTGACAGGCTTCACATGGTGCTGGTGAATACGGGTGTGATCTCTTGCTGGCTCATGTATGTAAAGCCATCTTACCTTCCCATGACTGTAGCAGATTTTGAGAGTCTTTGTGTGTTAAGAGGTTTGATTTCTGTACAATCTCCTGGTTAAAAATCAGGTCAGAGTTTGTACCTAATTGTCCCAGGGGTAGTGTACTCACGTATTGTTTCTACAACATATGTCATGGCTGTTATAGTTGCTATGTGGTAATCTGTATTATGTCTGATTCTGACTTATAACTAAGAATGTGGTAACAGCCATTGGTTGAATTTGGTTGTGATTGATGTGTGATTCTAACTTTTCTACAATATCTGTGAAGTCATTTGGAACAGAATTTGAGATGCATGTGTTGTGGGTAGGATTTACAGGACGGCATACTGAGTTTCTAACTTGCACTGTTGTGGAAAATGCAGGTGGGCAATTGTATGGCTATCACAATGGAAACCCCTTATCAATCCTGTACTCAAAGCTGAAGGTGAATAGTGGGACACGTGAAAGTCCTTGCTGGTGCATTTGACAAGTTTAGCAAAATTCATGTGCAATGTTTTCCATTTGGAAAAAGGAGATACCTTCTCTGTGCTCCGCCTTAGCAATTATGCATTTGGTATGTTGCAATTTTTTCAGTAAATTCTGATCTACTGCCTGCTACTTTTGGGGTAGGAATCCTTCAGGGCAACCTCATGCATATTCCAATTGTAGTTCTTCTCTATTTGTAGTTCTGGAATCTCTATTAGGCTGGCACAGTTTGGATGCATGTCTTGTGCATGAAAGGGGTGCAGCAGGTCTTTGAATTCTGCTCGCACTTCCAAGGGATTCATAGCCTGATGGAAGACAAATGACTTGAACTGAAGAGTACTGAACATCTTTAGCAACTTGACTATTGTTTGAGAAGAGGATGTTGCTATTGAATTGTTGTGCACATGTCCTGAAGGGTGGAGGATGCAAGTTTTGAAGTCAACTAGCACTTTCTGTGATGACTGCACACAGCTGCTTGCAAACACTACAAATGGAAGGCTTACAGAAATAAATTGATGGGTGTCACACAGATAATCACTTCTGGTTTGTGCATCATTTACTTGCACATTTGGTCTTCAGCTGGTGTCACCATTCTTTGCATGAAAAGTAGTTTGAAAGGATCAAAGTCCTTTTTCTCTGCAAAAGCCACTGCATTCCTGGACCCTCTGTAGCAATCATGGAAAAGCGGACAAACATTTATAGGGAAAGGTTTTTCTTAATGATAGATTCTTGTTTACAACATTCAACACAGCAGCAAAAAGGAACTGTTCTTTTAGAAAGAAAAACCTCCAAAAAATACTCACAACCTTTCTATGCTTTCTCAGGACACTTGTGTGGCAGTGGAGCATTGTGAAGGTCATCAATGTTGTGCACCAATGAATTGATCACAAACTACTATTGTAACATTACATTATAAATTAGGGTTACTGAAATCCTGCTGGATTCATATTGAATTATTTGCACATCTCACGCTACTCTGGGAAATGTTAAACAAACTTCCTGTCTGAAGAATGGGCACATTTTGAGAGAGCTGCTGTCAATCCACAAAATTGGGAGGTGAGACCAAAATCCCAGAAACAGACATTTCTTAATCTGGTAGAGAATGCTAGCCAGATTGCAACAGTGTCTGAGAGCTGGGCCAGGAGAGACTGATCCCCACACAACACACTCTGTTTTTGCTCTCTAGTATGTTGCAATCACTCATGTGCAGTTATCAAGGGATTGAACTGTGCTTGGTCAATATCTCTCTGTGATCTCCACAGATTTCTTCTCAAATTAGCTCTACATCAATGTACACTTCTCTGAGTGGATTGATTGGCCATCAAGGCTAGCATGCAGCCCAATGCAAAGGAACCCTGGAGATGGAGTACATTGTGAACTTTCTATAAGAGCATCTCCAAAGGGGACTGTATGTGTTCCTGCACAGTACAATTGGATGAAGACATCCAACATATGCTGGTTTAGCTCAGGAAAATGGTTTTGGCTCTGCAAAAGTACGCATGTTGCCGTGGCTGGTAAAGGGCACAGCAGTGATGTGCACCCGCAGAAAATTGTGTAATAAATATGATCTAACTGCTATGCTCAGTATTTCTGATTGGCCCATCATAATGGTTGGTCCAGGTGGTTTGCTTTTCGTAGTCCCCCAACCTATTTGCTGTCCCAGTTTCAGTTTTATGGGTGGGGTTGCAAAAGAGTACATAATTAAACTTGGATGTGAAAAATACTTTCTCAGGGTCACATACTGAGCAGCGTTAGAGATGCTCTAAGGCTATCTCCAAAAACGATAGAAATTTTTTGGGAGGTTGTTACTTACTATGCATCCACATAGATCTACATACCTAGTACCCTCAAAGTGCATTACCGAATTACCTCACCTAAATAGCACTCACTTACATTCCCTACCTATTAACCTATGATACTAGCCACTTCCTTCACTACCTAGGTATGGGAAGGGGAGAGTAGGACGGTTAACAGGACAGTTTACCAAGGTTTTATAACAGGTTGCCAGTGGATGGTGCACTGGTGAGTGCTGGGTGTTTGCAGGTTTCAATAGTCATCATGTCTCCCCACTACTAAAGGGGTACTACTACTACTAGGCTACTGGCCCTGGCAAGGTGCCTGAACAGTTTGTTTTGTCGATGTACTTAACTCAGATGGTGATTTTTTCAACAACCATCCCTTCAACAGTGAACAAACTATCCATGGAACCTCCTCCTGGCATCTGTTGGTTGGATACTCTCAACAACCTCTGATTGGCGCATAGCTGCTTATTGGTGGGGTAAGCACAAAAGGCTTCCTCTATTTCCCATTGGTTATTCCAGGTTGGGCCTCCCTCATTGGAGACTAGCTGCCTTTGCTGTGTCAGCTTGGCTGGTGTTGGTTTGGGTTGGATTGCGTTGTCTCTGCTTCTGTGCCAGGCCTGAGTGGAGGGCTGAAAAAGTGGTTTCTAGTGCTTTTGTGCACCTCATGAATGAAGTCAAAGAAAATATCTCAAGGGGAAGTTGATTACAAGACTTCACTTATACACAACTCCTAAATACAAAACAATGCCAACTCTATTTTAGTGTAGTTGTTGGTAGCCTTATATAGTGTACTAGGCTGGCAAGCTTTTCAAAATAGGTGTCATGCTTGTGGACACCAAAATAGGTATTACATCTTTTGAAATGGCTGCCAACATTTCATTTTATTTTTCCCCATGATACTCTATGGGTATCTGGTGGGTATAATGGAAATAAAAAAAGTATAACCACGACGCTTTGCCTCCTGGGGCCCTTATTCCTGTAAAGCCCTTCCCTTTGGGCTTTACCCTACACATAACTAGCTGTTTGTTGAGGGGTGCCTTGCACTTTGATTGGTTGGCTATACATGGGTGATAACTCATAACCTGTGTGTGCTATTTTGGTGGGAATGTGTGCAAGTGGCGGAGCTTCAGAACCTGTATTGGCTTGATTTCATGGGGGAGACATGGTATTAGCTAGGGCTTTTTACTGCGCTTGGTGCAGGGGGAGCAATCGATGCCCTTAAACGACCAGTTATGTCTGGTAGCTGGCTCAAGCTGTTGGGTAACCAAGCATTGTGGCTCAACTGCATTGGATAACCTGGTAGC
>Ga0209208_10007179_pt1 | contig 15180 bp, 9 predicted proteins | sample S1TSphfallax_3_FD_187694 | JGI IMG/M metagenome (GOLD analysis project Ga0209208, IMG submission 187694) | Host-associated microbial communities from peat moss isolated from Minnesota, USA - S1T2_Fd - Sphagnum fallax MG (SPAdes) (version 2) | ecosystem: Host-associated > Plants > Peat moss >...
AAGTGTTTTGTAGTTGTACTTTTGCATCTCTTGAATACCTACTGTGGCACATGCCCATCACACCTGTCTTCTTTCTCTCTATATGCACATTGCACAGCTGGTTCTGTTGTAAGCTGTGACTGATTCCGGACATCAATCCTTTTGATTGTTTCGGTTTTCCTCGTGTGTTTACATTTGCTTTGACATGCATTGTACTTATTGTGGATGGAATTCCATCCTTGTTTATACATATATATATACTAGTGGGTACCCGTGGGCTTCGGACACTGTGAGGCGCAAACGTAACATGCCAGCCCCTTCCCTTCTTGAGCTACAGAGAGAAAGGAGAGAGACGATCGAGCTCGGGTACCCGGGCCGGTGTCGGCGACAGCCCCGGAAACACACGGGCCCTCTTCCGGTCCACCCATGGCAAAGAGCTTGGTTTATGGCCCGGGACCCAAGTCTTTGTGGGGAGACCGGGCTTCGTCACGGACCCGATTTAATACTTACTCCCGCAGTTCCACACACCTGGGCGCCGCCCGGCTCGGGCCAGGTTTTTTTTTATCGTTCGGGTCTTTGAAGCTTGGGCGTTGGAACTTGGGACCTGGATTGGTCGGGACTCAGGACTCAGGACTGGGGGGACAGTTTTAAAAGTGACCTGAGTTTTAGGACCTCGACAAACAGTATGCCGGCCCGATCGGCCTGTACCCGAGCTCCGTCACGGACGTAGTGAATTTACCAGACCGCAGAGGCCGGTTCTATCGATGAATTAAAATGCAAAATTGTCGTGTCAAACAGACAAACGCACGCACAGACATAGTGAATTTATATATAAGATACAAGGTTTGCTTTTTGTTCAAAGCTTATAAAATGCAAATTCTGCAGTGTGAATGTGGTGTGAAGATTAGTAAACAAATTATTCACATTTTATTTGGAGGCTTATTGCTTTTCCAGGTTTCCTTTCCCTTTCCTTATCTGATATGCTTCTTGCTACTGGTGCAGGCTCTGGTACATAATTTGCTCCTTTGCGCCTTTGTGATTCACTTTGAGTTTTGCTTTTTTCGGTTAGGACTTGAGTTTTCTCTTTGTTCTTCCTTTCCCCCCTTTGTTTAATGAAGCTGTCAAGGTTTCATCATTTGGAGGATACCTTATATTGGCAAATCTACTTCCTCTGTTGTAGGAGGGATCTTATGCCTACATATGGGCATAAGATCCCTCCCTCCACTCTTAAGGAGTAGGCAAAAGAACCCTCTAGCTGCAATGCCTCACCAATCTACAAATGTTCAGGTTTGCAACAACATTTGCCTTGTGCTTCACTAAAGGTAAAGCCTTAGGGTGGTGGACATTCCCTCCTTCTCATAGGCCCCATATTTTGGGGAATGCCCCTCCCCAATATTGACAATTTTATCCTGTACTATAATCTCTCTCTTGGTCTACAGAACTTTGCTTTCTAATTTTTTTTAAAAAGAAATTCAATCAGAAGCCAAAAAAAGATGTTTAATCCAACTCATCCGACCCAAAGGAAAGAAAACAACAAATAAAAATGATGATCGGGTCTCTAATGTAGAAAAAATCCAAATAAAACACCCAACAACTATTATCAAACCATACCCAAATTTAAATGCCACCAAATGGATGGGATCCCATAGTGAGATGAGTTTTTAGCAGCAAAAGAAAATTGGCAATTTAAGAAAGATCAGATTTCTAATTCAGAAAGAAGAAGAAAAGAAAGCAAGCAAGCAATGAAAGAAGCTGGTGCTCTTGTCTTCCAAAGAGTGTCATACATGACCTGATCTTGCCAACTTCGCATGCACGGACGAAGTGCAGGTGAAGCGTTGAAATCCCAGAACCTTTCTTACTGCCCTTCATAGTAGGGGGTCCGCTTCAGCAGCAAAGTGCGGAATAATAATTATTAATTTTTTTGTCATTTACTTTTGATGATAAAAATAATAATATTTTACAAGTAGGCACTAAACAAAGCTAGTGTGATTGAGAGTTTCTTTAAGATTTTAGAACATGGCAGGTAGGTATTTTTCAGAAATTTTGGCAAACTCATAAATAAAATAATTAGTGCCTAACCAGGCCATGTACGAGGGCACTTGAGTACACACACATTGATGAGTTCTAGTCATGTCAGCATGTGCAAACTGCAACCCAACCCATGAGAAAGAAATTTGTAAGACAGACTCTCTAAGTACTTTCTTCTCTTCTCTGCCTTCTTTGGAAGGTAGCAGCACTCATTTCTATTCGAATGAAATCTATTGTAAAAAACAGCAAAAAGACATATATCTGTGAAGCAAGGTAGTTTGTTGGCTCTGTCCTACAGAGGCATTGTGGGAACACCTTTGAGCGGGTATAAGGGTCTGAGTATCAAAAGTTGGCTGAATGGATAAGGTTATAGGTTTGCATGTAAATTTTTTATTGGTCCAAGCTAATGGATGGGCATGTGTAGATTTTGGGTGCAACCATCCAATTGATGGGTTGTTTTGAAATCTACCCATCTACTTCTTGGGTTTCTTCTCAAAATATGAATGCTGGGTAACTGAGTTAACCATGTCTCTATATCATTTTATTCTTTTTGAGTTGTTACTTGCCTTTTTGTATCACGAGGTTTCACATCACTATGAAATGTAAAAAACAATTCATGTGACTAAGTTTTTAAACAATTTTTTTTTGATAAACATTCAAATAATTCGCTTCAATTCCTTTTAATTTTACTAAAATGAGATTTGAAAAATTATGCAAGAATTGATTAAGATAAAACATCTCAATTTCAAAATAAATATAAAATTTGATATAAATTTTTCTTTTGAGATGTGAATGTTTTTAATAAATTTGATGTTATTTTTAAACCTTCAATAAGGCTTTGATGAAGATTCAATAACAAAATTATGATGAAATTAATTTTTAGTTGATTTTTTTTTTTATTGTTGTTGCCTTTTATGTTATAATTTTTTAATATTGCCTTAATGTAGTAGATATGCATGTATGATTTAAGTTTTAACAAGCATGCATGGGGCAAACACAACTAGTTTATAAAGTTGGGTGGGGTTGCAATGGGGTTTATAGATGAAAATTTAGGGAGAGCAAAGGGGTTAAAGGTTTTTTGTTTTTTTTCCTCTTTCATGGGAGTGGATAATTCAATTAGATTGAAAGGATTACAAGTTGCAAGTGGAGCTTTAAAAAAAAGGGACAAGGGTTTGAGATTTTTTTTTCGTTTTCAAAAGGGTTTTTTTTTTTGGTTGAGGAGGGCGGGATGGGGTAATTCCACCCCTTTTCAAAGGAGGTTTTTTTTTAAAGGATTGGGATAGGTGAATTGTTTTTGGGATGGGGACTAACCCAAAGGATTGTTTTTTTGGTGGCATGGGAAGGAGAAGTTTGGTTGTTTTTCAAGGAAGGAAGGTGGGATTTTTTAAATTTTTCGAGCATTATTCTTTTGGTGGTGTGGGATGGGGTGTTTAGAGAAAGTGGATGGGTTTTTTTCTTTCTTTTCTTTTTTTCTTTTGTGATATGGTGATTTAATGAAGATTTTTTCTCAAGAAAATATTTTATAAAAATTAATATCTTCTTTTAAGGAATGGAAAAAAATTTAACACAGAATTTTTATTTAAAAAATTTAATTGAAAGAACAAAAAAGGAGAAAAAATAATTTTTGATTTTTTTGTGTGTTTAAATTTTTTATGTACATGATAAAAAAAAGTTGACATTTAACAAATTTAACAAATAATAATAATATATTTGAATGAAATGAAAATAATGGAGAAAATTTTAAGGTTTATGTATTAATATCTTTCAAATCTAGGTTGAAATATTTAAAGTCTGGATGTAAGCATGAAGTGCATAATTTAAATTCATAAGATGCCAAAGGTATTGATGTCTTGTTCATTATTAGAACACAATCTAACCACCAAACCATGGTTCATTAATATCCATGGTTAATGGTAGATATCTACCATAGTCAAAGTTATTGAAAGTTAATAATTAAAATTTATAAAATGTCAAGGGTATTGATGTCTTGTTCATTATTAGACCATAATTTATTCGCTAAACCATGGATATGATCCTTTATTTTTAAGTTGAAGTTGACCATAATCAAAATTACTTAAAGTTAATATAAAGTAAAAAAAGGTTTAGGGTTAGGTTTAGGGTTTAAGTTAGGTCTTTTCTCCCATATAAACATAGCATTGTATGTTTGTTGTCTTTCTTTTCTCATAGCAAAAACTATTGTGTTTAGTTTAAGCTTTCAACATTTGTTGATTGTTTTGTTATTTCTTTTGCAAGTCTATGGTTCTACAAGTGTATGCTTTGTTGTGTGCTTTTGTAACTTTTAGTTTTGCCAAGTGTTACTTCATATATTTGTTATCAAATTCATTAAATGATAAGTTTTATTTTTTCCTTTTTTTACACAATGGTTGTTGTTCCAATGAAGGAAACTAAATTAGTTGTTGCAATGGATGACTTGGATGTCAGAATTAAAGATGTTGCATTTGAGGCAAAGGTGTTTGATAGGTATGGCACCTTTGATCAAATTGCAAATAAGAACATGGAAAATTCAGGCTATCCATATTTTCATTGTGATTTGTTGGACATGGTAACTCTGGCCACAATCATTTTGAAGTTGAAATCTCCTTATATAAAAATGCATGAATAACATTTGCAAAAAAGGTGGAAATTTTTTGCATTGAATCAAAGTCTAAAAAAGGTTTTGAGAAAGGTGACATGCATGTTGTCATCACAATTGAGTTGACAACCTTTGTGTCATCAAATCTAACATTCCAACCTAAGTTAATTCCCATGGTTTTTCACATGGATTCCATTTAAAAACTCAAAAGTTATATTGAAAGTTAGAGGTCTGTTACCATTGCTATCATTGTCATTGGTGTAAGGGGAGTAATGGATAGCCAAGGTGAAAAATAATTGTTGATTGGAGATGGAAAACATGAATTTGACCAAGACGTTTTTACTTTTAGTAACAATTTCAAAATAGAATATGAACAACTTCTTGAGACGTACAATGAAGGCCATTGTGCAATGGTTTTAATAAAGAATGTGACAATAATAACAAAAGGAAATCAATATTTGAAGGCACAACATTACACAACTTTAACAAAGGTTGTTGATGAAGGAACTCGAACTCATTTTCTATAATTACACAACAAATTATCAAATGTTCAATATGCAATCAAAAAGGTTAATTATCTTCCTTTCCTTTGCATCCTTTTTTCTTTTCAAATTTACACATAAAACATTAAAAAAAACCTAATGTTCATTTCATGATCAACTATATTACAAAAGAAAATGAAAAATACAAAAATAATGTAATGAAAAAAAAAATTCAAAGTGTTTTTTTTTATGTCGAAGAAAATTAAGTGTTCATTTAATCTTCTAAGGTGGTCCATCAAGTGGTCCTTGGCAAACCAAGATGGAAACCACCTAATGGCCACCAAATACCAAGTCCCCAAACAAATAAAAACATTTTAAATCATTTTTTTAAAATAATGTTTTTAGAAACCTAATGGCCACCAAGTTGTTCAACATTAGATTATGAAGGACAAACAAGTAGCCACCAAGGTGTCCCTCACAATCCAACATCGAACGACCTGGTGGCCACCAAATCATTCACAATCCAACATGAAATGACCTGGTGGCCACCAAGTTTCCATGCCAAAAGAAAAATTTAATTGTTTTTTTCTTTTGTTTAGATCCCTGGTGGCCACCAAGTTGTTTGATGTTAAACTGCGAAAGATGACCTAATGGCCATCAAGTCATCCCTCGCAGTCCAAGCAATTTTTTTTTAAAAAACAACCTAATGGCCACTAAATCATCCTTTGCAATTTAGCATTGAACGACTCGGTGGCTACCAAGTCTCCAAGTGAAAGAAAAAAATGACATGGTAGATATTAGGTCGTCTTTTGTAGCTTCACAATCTAACATCAAATTACTTGGTGGCTACCAGGTCTCGAAATGAAAAAAAAATGACCAGGTGGCAACAAGGTCGTCCTTTGCAGTTCAATGTCGAATGACCTGGTGCCACCAGGTCTCCAAGCGAATTTTTAAAAAAAACTGACTATGTGGGCATCAAATAGTCTCTTGTAATCTAGGTTTAAACTAATTTTTTTCCTTAAAGAAATTCATTTCTTTTAGAAGAGGAGACCCGAATCAATGTAAAACAAAAAAACAAAAGAAACCATTTGATTATTTTTTCCTTGAAGAGGGAAAAACCAAACGAGCACATAATTTTCTCTACTAAAATCATCTATACAAAACACAACTACATTGAGATGATTTTTCTTTATTAGAATTCTCTATAAAAAAAATCCATGTTCTATTGCATATTAAACATAGAGTACAATGTTGCTACTAAGAGTGAAAAAGTTATCTTTACATAGTCAAATGGAATTCCTTTCTAGGTAAAGAATATGGGATAAAAAAGTTTGGAGTGTGTTTGTTCAAAAAATAACATATTATAATTTGAATATGGTAAGTAGACAAGTTTGTGAAAAAACTTTGAAAATAAAGTTTTATAACTTTCTTCACATTAGTCAATAGCCTTCAAACATTGAAAAGATTTTGTAGCCTCCTTTCTTGGTGCATCTAATGTCACAAAAATCACTAGAATTGGTTTAAAAATGAACAAGATATGGCTTATGGAAGTGAAGGAGGTGAAAATGTAAAGTTTAAGCATTAAAAAACCACTTTTTGTTTTAAAGTTTTATATATATGTTGGTCTAATGTTTTTGCAATTCAAATACCATTTATAAAGCTTTAAATTTCACACTTGTAGCTTTTTAAATCACTTAGAACAAATAACAAACAAAAGAAATATATGGTTTGAAAGAAGGGGGTATAATGTTTTTTTTCGTGCATAAATGACTTTTTTTTCTTGATATTTCTTTTGTTGTTATTGATTTTTTTATCTTATTCTTTGTCCTTTATTTGGCTATTAAATTTTTAAATTTTTATGTTTCCATAACATCTTTTATTTTGCATTTTTTATGCATTTCATTTTTTTTGTTTACATATTATGTGTATGTGTGTGCATGGTTTTATTTATTTATTGATTCATCTACATTTGTTTCCACATTTCATTATGTTTATGATCATCTTCATTTACCTTTTTCGTTTGAACATTTTTTTTTCCCCAAATGACCAAAGTTTGTCTATAGTTAGCCTTACTACGCTTCCATTTTTGAAAGTATGTGGAAATTGTCATGTAGCAAATGTCACCATTTCTCTAACATGTGGTGTTTATTGTAATGCTTGTCATTCAAAATCAAATGTTCAAAAATTTGGCTTTTTTCGTGGTTCCATTGCAACCAATGATGAACCTATGTTATTGACTATTGAAGGCAAATGGCTTGAAACAATTATGCATATGATGGAAACTGAATTCTTGGATTTTCCTCCTCCAAAACAAGTTCAACTCCTCATTTCAATTCACACTCATGGTAATTTTGCTTGTTGACCACATCTACCCTTGTTGCCTTTCAAGAAGACATCCAACAATTTATCCCACAAACAAAAACCAATTTGAAGGGTGAATATTTGGTCGCCCCTTTGACAATTATTCCTAATGATAATGTCCAATGGAGTGTGAAACACAAACTTCATTTGTTCAAATCAAAATTGATTTCTAAACAAACACCCTCTTAGACATTAAAGTTGTTGATAGTTTTTATGTGACCTTCCTATACTTGCCTTTAGTATACAAATAATCTATATATGTAGAAACTTATTATATCAAAATTTTGGTTTAAATAGCCCATATTATATAATGATTTTAATAGTTTTTTTTTCTAGACGAAAAGGAAAGTTATCATACATTAATTTCCATCCTGTGTCGAAAAAACGCCACATTTTGTACATGAAGTAAATTTTCAATGAAAATAATTTTTTCAATGCAAGCAATTTTTCAATGTAAACAATTTTTCAATGCAAATAGTTTTTTCAATGCAAGTAGTTTTTCAATCCAAGGATTTTTTTCAATGAAAGTACTTTTTCAATGGAGGTCGTTTTTCGAATGAAAACAATTTTTCAATTAGAGTAGTTTTTTCAATGTAAATAAGTTTTTTCATGAAAACAATTTTTCAATGAAAGCAATTTTTTTCAATGAAGGAAAGTTTTCAATGCAAGTAGTTTTTGCAATGAAAATTGTTTTTCAATGTAAGTAGTTTTTTACATGGAAGCAATTTTTCAATGCAAGTAGTTTTTTTAATGCAAGTAATTTTTTTCATGAAAGTAGGTTTTCAATGAAAACAACTTTTCAATGAAAGTAATTTTTCAATGAAAGTAGATTTTCAATGCAAATGATTTTTCAATATAAGTAGTTTTTCAATGCAAATATTTTTTCAATGTAAATAGTTTTCAATGAAAACAAATTTTCAATACTTGCAAATTCCTAATACAAATATTTTCTGATTTTGTTTTTCATTGTTGCTATTTTTTCAATTTGAGTAATTTTTCCATCTAAATAATTTTCCAATAGTAAAAGTTTTTCAATTCAGGGAATTTTCCAAAAACAAATTAAAAGTAAATCCTTTTGAATGAATCATCATCTTTTTTTAATGTGTTTATGTGGGAACCATGTGTTTGTTTATATAGATATCCAATAAATTAATAATAATAGAAACACCTTCATTAAATTTTGTTGATACATGATTTGAACATGTATTGTATTCATATGGCCTTCATTTAGTTTTAACATACAATTATGAAATAGGCATTTGTCCTTTTTATTTTATATATTATTTACTGGATAATCATTTATCATCTTTTGAATTGAAGCAAAATAACATGGCACATTTAAGTCGATGTTTATTATTGAATAAAAAAAAAACCCAACAATTTTACATTCGAAAATTAAATCCAAGTTTTTTGTTTGATTTGCATGAAGGCATGGTCACAAATGAACATCAATATGTGACAAAAATGACATTAAATGCTAATATGGGAGGTTTGTGGGGAGATTTCAATGCAACATTTTAGATAGTTGAACATGTACAAAGGTCAATTTACATTTGGAATAAAGTATCAAAACACATTATGTCTTGATGTGGCATGGATTTTCAATCTATCACCTTACATATAGCATATAGATATCAACATTTTGAACCAATTCAATATGTTAATGGTCTATCTAATTTTTTGTCTACTTTACAAGTTAATGATTCCAAAATTACAATAGATTTAGATGATTTTCCATCTTTTTCAAAATCAATGATGCATAATCTCCTCTTCAATTATTGTAACTAACTACATATTTTCATTAGATTGAAATTTTTGATTATGCATTAATGGACATTTTGAAAAATAATTGAGATTCACCATTGGAGTATGTTGTTTTATTGTTCAACATTTTTTGTAATATGAATATTACTAAAAAAAAAACTAGAAATTGTACTCAATACTTATCAAGACATATATTTTGACTTAACAAAAACCAAGGGTTCACTTATGGCATCAACAAACAAATATGCCTTCAATATTGATGGTTTAACAATGCATTCAACATTGAACATACCTATCGAATAATCCTTATTTAGTTTATGAAACTTATTATTAGATTCATTAAATAGGTTTACATGTCAATATGAACAATTACAACTTGTTGTGATAGATGAAATATTATTTGTTGGTGCTAGAATGTTTAATGTTATAAGTAATAGGCTAAAATCCATAAAACACATTCAAATTTTTTTTTTGGTGGTGTTGATGTTATCATGACAAGTGATTTCTATCAAGCACCCCCTATGAAAGATAGTTGGATCTTTCAAAATATCAAAAATAATGTTAATGCACTAACACCAATTTTTTGGCAAACATATGTCCAATATTATGAACTAAATGAAATTATGCAATAATCTAATATGGTATTTATACAAAATTTGAACAAATTTTGTGTTGTAATAGAGAATACAAAGGATATTGAAGTTATAAATTCAATTTGTAATCAACAATTACCCAACAAGTTTATTATTCTGTATTTATTTTATACAAATAAACTTGTGTAAAAACACAATGAAAATGTGTTCACCAACACATTAGGTCCCACATTTATTTTCAAAGTAATGCACATCAACCATCAATCATGCCCACCATCTTACAAACTTTCAAATGATATGAAATAAAAATGTGAGTTTGCATTTTACAATTAATATGAAAAAAGATATGTTGGTTGAATTATTTGTTAGTAACTACGCAACATTTGATGGTCTTGTGAATGGAGCTTGACATTTTTAAAACATCAACAACATATTGTGAAAAAATCATTATTTGGATAATGTTTCAGTATTCTAAAATTGGAACACTAATAAAAGAAAAATATAATCATTATTATGACAACAACATTGAATCAAAATGGACATCAGTTGAACCTATCATTAAAGATATAAGAGTTGGTAAATCCCAATAATTTATCATAATAAGGATTTCATTTTCAATTCAACTTGCAACAATAATAAGCATTCATTGCTTTCAGGGATATTGTTAGATGAATTGGTTTTTGATCCCACTAACATTTTAAAAAAAAGGTTAACATATATAGCATTATCTCGCATTCAAACAAAAGAAAAATTATTTTTGGTAGTTCCTTTTCAACATGAAATTTTTATGTGGATCCAAGAGTACATGTAGAACTGAATAGATTGAAAACCATTGCAACTCGGATACTATTAAATCCTCAATTAAAAAACTTACATAATTTTCATGTAATTATATAAGCCTTGAATATAACTTCTTTATGTCGACGTTACAAAGACATCCATCATGATCATAACTTTCAAATGTTTCAAATTTTATGTCCTATAGAAACAAAAATACACCATGCATCAATAGATGTGCACAAATTGATAAATTCATCGAAATATTCATATATTGGGTAAATACAAGCTATGGTGGTTCAAAAGCGTCAAGTGCCTCAATCCCAAAAGTCCATATTAATGGAAAAATAAACACTATAATGGAAAAAAAATGTTTAAAATGAATGTTTAATGGGCCGTGTGTGGTGATTAATCAATTAATAAAATCCATATGAAAGGTTTCCCATTAAAAAAACTTTTTATTATACATGTTAGGGGGAAAAAATATCAATCCAACAAAAATGACCAAGATTTGGGACTTTTGAAAATATGGCCCAAATTTGGTCATTCAAAAGTCCATAGTTATTTATTTGTTAAATTTTTTGTTGTAGTTTTTTTCAATTCATATTTATTTTTCCATCATGTATCATATATTGAGTCCCTATAAAAAAATATTGAGATGAAATCATAGCACAAAATGCATTTGAATGTTAATGCATAACCCAGATTATAATCCATATGTCCACTTTAAAAGTCCATTATTATATGATTGCAGTATGTTCATTGAATTTTTCCCTTTAATAATTATTCTTTGATGCACTCCCAACTCCTTGAGGAACTCAAATGTGGGTCTTAAACAGAAAATAACGGAAGAGCAAAAAGTCGGACATGCTCCCTGGCTCACAACACTTTGGAGGGGTAGAGGGGTGTGTTGGAGCTCTAGGATGGGATTAAAAAGAATTGACAAGCTTCACTTACTCACACGGGCTTGCACCTAAAACCAACACAAGGTGGTTAATGCATAGTTGGAACATTTTTGGTGCTAAGACAAGCCACGAGTAATTCGGACTCACAAGACTTGTCACGGCCCGAACTTGGGGGAAGCCACCACCTTCCCCCTTATAGTATACTTTGCACCTCTCCACAAGGCTCATATCCAAATGACATTTTGTCCCAGGACTCCCAAATGGGAGTCCCGAAATCGCCAAAGTTAGGACTCTTGTGACTTTGGGGGCCCATAACTTCGCGTGCAAACCTCGGATTGAGATGAGGTTTCAAGCAAAGTTGTAGCCCTTGTCGAGAGATTTCTAACGGTATGTCGCATGCCACTTGCACGCAAGTAAATCGGGTCGATTCTTGACTTTTAGTGGTCGGGAATCAAACTGCCAATTTGACTCCTAATCTTTTTTTTGGCCATAACTTGTGTTTCAGATGTCCAAATGGGTCATGCGAGCTCATTTTACATATCTGCGTTTTAATATCTTTTTAATGATATAAAGAAATCCTCAATCCATTGGCTTTTGACCCCTGCAATCGCTCTCTAAACATTCGGGAGTCCACCAGGACTCCAACTCCCAAACTGGGAGTTGCTTTGGGAATGTGAGGGTTTATTCCCTCACACTCTCTTGCACTCCCGGGAGCATGCAACATGACTCTCGGGAATCTCTATTGACCCGCAACCTTGCAACCCTTTGCCTTGGTCGTGAGCCCAAGGTTAGGGTTGCGACATTCGTTTTCAAGTTGGTAATTTTAATCCATAAATATTTTTTTCAAGTTGATGATGTTATAAAACATTTGTGACATTTGAATATAATACACTCTGTAGAAAGTCCATAAGGTCACAAAAAGTGAACCATCGTAACTTACATCTATCTTATTTCAATGCATGATGATCATGGGTTAATGATGATGTATGATTTACACATGCACTTAAATTCCTTCAATACAATAACTAGTGATGGTTCATAATATATAGTAACAACTTTTAATACTAATACAAGAAAAAATAAAATTGTATGTGTGTATAAAACTCATTCATGTTCAATTTTTACATTCCTAAACAATCTTCAAATTATAATTCAACAATTTCTTGAACATTGTCCAATCATCATTATGTGAGATTTTAATGTTGACATTCTAAAAGACAATAACCAACCAGAAAAAAAAACCTATTATACTTCATGGATAAATTCCAATTAAAACCACAATTTAGTGAAAGTATCACAAAAGTTAGATTTCAATTAAACCATATATGGGCAAATGCCCCTAGAAATGAATGCAAATCTAGTGTAACAAAAGCATATTGGTTAGATTTCACAAACCAATATATATTGCATTCAAATTACCAAACACACTTCCAATGTATAACCAAAAATCATTAATGTTTTCATTTATTTAAAGTGTAGCATTTGTGAAAATATGCATGTAAATGTTGCATTTTCCACCTAATTAATTATTCCCAAAATGTTGGCACCTTGTGGATTGAATTTGCATTCTTACATTTTTTTCATGACCATGTGCAAAAAAAAATCATAAATATCAATACCAACACAAAAAGAAATTTGAACGATTGTTCTATCCACACATACACCCATTAAACATCATAACAACACACCTTTCATGGAAAACCCAAATCCAATGCAATAGAAACAAATATAAGAAATGCCAAATTCTCAAACTTGAAAATGAAACCAAAAATAAAAATATTTCCATTTAAATTATAGCCATTCAATATTGATGTTTGTTTCAAACATCGAAATACCTCATGCACATTGCTAAAACTTGTTTACATTATCCAAGTTTGAAAAAGTTGGATTTTCTTAAACAATATAATTATATAGTTATATTCATTTGCATGGTTAAAGAAAAGATGATGGAACTATGGTTTCAATTTCTAAACATGTACAATGAATTCTAAGATGGTTAGAAAAAATAAATTTTTAGTACAAATTGAAAAACAAATTTATGACATTTCATAAAGTCAACAAACTTTCATTCTATGTAACTTGAGTTCATAGTAGAACATTAAATGTAATACCTTATTTTCAGGATAGAGCCTCTCGTGGTAGAGCCATTTGTTTGTTTTCTTTTGTTTTGTACCATTGAGATCCACCGAACTGGGATGCTTTAGATCCCGGTTCAGTGTGTTCTTGGTCTCTTTGGAAACCTCCAGAGGAGGAGGGGTGCATCGGCTTGGTTTCATGGTGTTTGGACTTGCGGTGCAAAAGTTCTTGAATATTGAATGATTTCTTCACTGAAAATTAAATTAAATCATAGCTGAAATTTTCGGAGGAATTGGAATGGGCCTTTGGTCTTGTTGGAAAGATCTTGATGAGCAGGATTTAATGGAATTTATTTGGTTAGATTTGAGTTCAGAATGTGAGAGATATTTAAGTGATTTCTGCCGCTGAAAATTCAAATAAATTCCCAAAAACCAGGTTTTGGAAGGAAAAATCAGATGAGGACGTGGTATCACTTGGGCCAAAGGCACAGGCCACAATAGTAGCACATGAAAGAAGAGGGATTTTTTGTCAAACCACCACCCACATGATGAGAAGAGAAAAACACAAAAGAACAGTTATCAAGGAAAAAGTCAATGATTGTCTACATACCAAAACCACATAGACAGAAAGGAAGAGAGATCAGCACAAGACAAATCATAATACACACAACATAACCCCTTGTATAACCTAACCCTAAACCCACATAGTGGAAAAGAAAATCAGAAGAAGGGTCATTTAAAAAAGTTTCATCTATGCAATTTATCCCAATAAACCCAATCTAATCCATCACTTAAACAACTCCCTTCTTATTTCCATGTGTATTTTGAGGGATCTTCCCCAGCAGAAGAACCCTAGGGTGTTATGCCGGGGGAGATCCCCCAATTTTATATGTTCCCATGCTCCCATGAAAATATTTCTTTTTTACAAAATGGGAAAGAAGCAAGGAAATAAAAAGAGAATTGTTTACGTAAGGGGAGGTTTCCATACCCATGCATTCTCTTGAGGTTTGAGAACACTTTGAGCACACGCCCTTAGGAGAATGCACTTGTATGGGAAGCTCTCCTACAATGTTACCTACCAACCCTAAACTCACTTGATGAAAAAGAAAATTTAAATGTCATGGAGAAAAAACCCCCAATACAAAGTTACATATAAGAGGGAAAGAAGAGATGCTGACATTAGGCAAATCAAAATAAAACCCAATCTAATCCCTTCTTATTACCAACCATAAACCCTAAATCCACATGCTGGAAAATTTGTTGGGCCCTGCCCCCACAGGGACAGGGACTATCGCTTTGGATCCAACTTTTGGAAGTTTGATCTTATTAGAACCAGTTTCACATTAGGTGAACCGGTTTCTTTGGTGAAAGTGTTTAGACTGTTTAGATTGGATGGATTGTTTTGGTGTTCAGAGTGTAGACACAGTAGGTAGATGTACAACATCTTATCTATTGGCAGTGCCAGCGTGTTTGTGTTGTGATGCCTTGATAAGTCGTAGAGGGTCAAATGCAAAATTACATGGAGTTGAAGGACAAGACACAAGTATGGGGCAAATCTCAATAGGTAAACCTCAATCTTATCCCCAATGTAAATCCCCAATCTTTTTACCAAGTATGATATGC
>Ga0209208_10007182_pt1 | contig 15176 bp, 12 predicted proteins | sample S1TSphfallax_3_FD_187694 | JGI IMG/M metagenome (GOLD analysis project Ga0209208, IMG submission 187694) | Host-associated microbial communities from peat moss isolated from Minnesota, USA - S1T2_Fd - Sphagnum fallax MG (SPAdes) (version 2) | ecosystem: Host-associated > Plants > Peat moss >...
CCTGCATTTTGAGATGATGTGCAGGATTTAGGGTTTGTCACCAACAGAGACTCAAAACAACATCAGATTCTCCAGATGCTGCTAATGTAAGACATTGTCCATGAACTGTTAGCCATCACCACATAGGTGCACATCAGTGTGAGTCCATACAGTCGTGCCACCATTCTGTAATATAGCAACTTTGCTGTAGACAACCAGTAGCTCAACCTGCCACCCACAGCCAGATTTAAGAACTTGAAACTTGAGAGTATCCTCTATGTTTTGATGGCAAGATGCAGTCCTTGGACCAGAACAAGAAAAGAACAGCCTTACACAATTGTGATTGTAATATTACACCTGAAGCAATTCCATAGTGAGGGTTTAGGGTGTCCACTGACCCTCCATTAAGCGTAACTGAATACCTGAATTGGATTTACATGAACTTGCCCCGCAATTGATGGACAAATCATTGTTGTAGTAGAAGGCAGAAAAAGCTATGCGCATGAGCAAGCTTGTCAGAGCTGATGTTGGGGGTAACGATAGGTGTAGCAGACCACAAAGGGAGCAGCCTGCAGTGGATGCCAGCACAATAGGTGCAGGCATAGCTACTGGTAGCAATCAATGGCAGTGGCTTCATTGCACTCAAAGCCTCCCATGCCAGCATCATTGAACCCCAAGGTCAATGTGGATAAGTGCTTGTGTTTCCACCCACTTCCTCATCTTGCAGTCTCACCACCTGCCACCATGCAACTCAAAATTGGACCTCAGTTTACATGAGGAAGACGTGCATGAAAGGTGGCCGCAAATGGTCCTCCAGAGGCAAACTTGGAAATTAAAAGACAAAATTCCTGAACAGGTCCACTGACGAGGTCAGGTGTAATCTTCGCCACCGCCAACAAAAGAACCCTCACCAAGTAGAAGAAGATCCTTTTTGTGTCATACTAGGAATTCTTTGCAGACGGAATGAAAAGCTCAATCTCAGACTTCCTAGATGAAGAAGTGAAGAATGTGAGAAAACTATAGAAGACTGTGCATACGACCTCTTCTTTCTTCTTGTTGCTGGCCTATTAAGTAAGACAGAAAAACAAAGAGAAAAAAAAAGCCTCATTGATTAGTTCCTTCATCAATTCCTGCACACACGACGGATTCCTGAAGAAGAAAAAATCATCCGCAATGAAATTCATTCATTGCCGCGATTCCGGTACACCAAAAGGGTTTTCACTCACAGCAAATGTGCTATGCACGGCTTCCAGAGGAAAACATTTCCACGCAGAAATTCAAAAGCTTGAAACGAGAACGAGAATGGGTGTGTGGAAAGATCGAACTTACGGCGACCGTTGCAGTGGCGATGGTTGCGTACGCGAGAGGATGAGAGCAAGTTGCGGAAGTTGAAAGCCTTGTCAACTTATCCAAATCGATGGGACTCAAAAGCGACGAGACGATGATGCATGGCGCTCGAGAGCTAGAGAGCTTCAAACCCTAAATCTGGGTACAGAAAAGAACTACTTATGGTGCATTCACACTTGATGTTAAAATCAGTAATTAAATGAAAATCTAGGTGGCATCCTACATGGCATGCAATGTTAAACAGGTTGATAGTTTAATGTTAAATGATTGGCATGATGTTAGAGGACTCAACACTAGAGTACCTAACATCAAGTGTGAACGCACTTTTAATGCACAATTACACTTAATGTTAATTTGATGATAAGTTGAACTTAAGAAAGGCAAGGATTTTTATTTTTTTAATTTTTAATTTTTTTTTTGGGGCATTCACATCAAGAATCTTAACTAACATCAAATCTAAAATGGAATCTTTAAAAACTATTCACACATATTTTAAAATATTATTCAAACATGAAATTAGGGTTTATAATGTTAGACATCTTAATATTTAAATAATATCATAAAATATATATATCTATGTTAAAATTAACACTATCATAAAATATTTGGACTTCTCGTTGCTTCACATTACCATTGACAATGATAAATTATTTTGTGTGGACATAATAATTTTGTTGTAATAAATTTTGTCTGTTCAATAAATAAAATTTTGTAAATTTCATTATATGTCATTTTGTTTCATTAATGTTTTTTTACATTCTTGATTTGTTATGAAAAATGCTAATGAAAGTTTGATTGAATAGAAAAGTTCACAACAAGATATAAATAGACAAAATAAAAATAACATTGAAAGGATGGAAAACAAACAACAAAATACAAATATACAAAAAACATTGAAAAAGTGAAAGACAAACAACAAAATACAAACAAATAAACAAAAATAACAATTCTAAAATGGAATTTGATCTATGACAAATTATAATCCATAATGATTTTAGAATTGTCAAAGTGATGATCGCCAAAATACTCGTCCTCCATAAACTAGTTCCCAATGAAACATCGTCATTGAAATTTAATAATAATTTTGGTGTCCATTCACACATTTGTTAGTATTAACTTAAAGTAAGGTATGAAAAAATAAAACAACTTCAATTTTCATCATGATAGATTCATATCATTATCATGTTGAATGTTCTTAATTAGTGATCACAATCAAGATTGATTATTAGAATCAAGATAATTATAATTAATACTAAATGTTGAATTAGACCTCACAATTAAGAATGTGTTATTTAACATTGAGTTTAAAAAATCATTTTTTACCTCTTTACATAACATTGAGTTAAGACCTCCAAATGCAGACTTTCAATTAGATTTGGATCTTAATTATCACCAATGCTAGCACCAAGTTAACATCACTTATCAATAAGGATGCCACATCAACAACAATGTTACCCAACACTAGATATGTGAATGCACCCCAAAATCAATAAAAATTAATACTAATTTAGCATTAGGCATGAATGATATGTTTAAAAACTACTACAAAATTGGCTTAAAACTATGGTTTACATTAGAACATGTCTAACTAACATGTGCTATATTATGAATATAAATATTTCCATCGATTGATCACATATGAAAAAATGTTACAAAATGCAAAGGTGTTCCATTAACATTGACTTAATCATGTCAAGTTCATATCTATGTGTAAAAACAAAATGATGATTTTTGGTCTCATTGTCACACTATATTTTCTTGCATAACCTCTCATCAACCTTTGCACTCAAATGTCACAACTTTTCGCAATCATCATTCTTTCATTTTTTTCATAATGTGCATCAAATTGTGATGTTCATTTCTTTTCCCAATTTGTTCTTGTGCATTGTTTTGTTTTGTCATCGCTCCATTTTCACAATGTTCATTTTCTTTTTATTGATATTTTTGTGTTGTTTTTTTTTAATGTATTCTTGTGTGCTAAATGGATTCACCATCATTCCATTTTCTTTGATTTTCATTTTTATCGTATTTCAAATTATCAAACCAATAAGGCCTTCTTCTTACCCTAACTTTATGGTGACCTCATAAGATGTTTATGACATGTCAAGAGAAGCTTTGAGTAAAGTAACAGCAAGTTCCTTAAGGGTGGATTCACAAGGGTGCAATTATTGCACACATTTTTAATTAAAATTCTTGAATGATAATTTACGCTTTCAAAAGGATTTAGGTTCATTTCAAATATGTCCATGTTGCAAGTTACAACAAGCTTGGAAGAATGAAAAATGAAAATCTATGATTTTCGTGAACTTCTTGTTTGATTTGTAAATTCGAAATGTCGAATGCAACACATTTTTTAAAACTTAAGATTCTCTCCTAATGAATGTTTGTGTTTGCAAAAGGAAATGGAAAAGAAAGGAAGCAAGCACATGAGAGTTTTGCATGGTTGAGTAGCATTGAGTAACAAGTCCTTTTGTAACTCTTTTTACATAATATTGTCCATGCTTATGAAATCATCTATATGTTAGATGAGATGTTACAAAACAAATGCGTTAACATTGAGTAAACACAAGTTGTCACCTCAAACACCATATCAACGATTTTGTTACATAACATTTTATAACAATGTAAAGGTTTTGAGAGCAACCCCATAACCATCTTATCATGGATGAAAAGTCTCATAACCTTCTTGTAGATGGACAGAAAAAAACATGTAACCCTCCACTCAATGGATGAAAACTCATAACCTATGATGAGTAGATCAAGGAGGGCCAATCAGACGCTTAAGAACAATCTGGTGCACGGTAGGTTATGAAGGAAATGTCAAGGTCTAAAATGTTTAAAGGTGCGTTCACACTTGGTGTTAGGAACTCTAGTGTTGCGTCCCTTAACATCATCATGTTAAGTCATTTAGGGCTTAAATCTAGTTATCATGAAGATTTTATGTTAAGCTAACATTCGTTTAACATTAAGCTATCTTCCTCAATTTAACATTGCCATGCCACCTAGGATGCCACCTAGATTTTCATTTATTTAACACTTACTTAACATCAAGTGTGAATGCACCATTATTAGGTCTATTTTTAGATGTAGCCATTAATGTTAAGTTGACATGACATGGATGAATAGTCACTGGATGAATAGTTACCTTTTTTTTTTGTTTCTTTTTTCTTAACTCTGGTTGTTGATGAATGAATGAATGATATATGAACGGAAAGATGACGTAAGTGTGGATTGAGTGACAGACAGAAACAATGTTCCCGCTCTTTCTATGACGCAAAACCCACGGCAACCATCGTTGTTCGCAAGTGCGAGAGAAGAGAAACCTTGAGATCGTTGATGCGGTTTCGCAACAACAAAAATTTCACCAGCTTCAATCAGCAGGTGATTTGAGCTTTTGGGTGACGAATCCAAGCTTTGATGGAGTTCAAAACGGCGACCAATAGGCGGCTCTCCAATGCTGCTAGCACTGGTTTGTATGGGACCGGTGTAGGAGGGGGAGGAGGAGGTGGAGGAGGAGGAGCATCGCGCTTGTCTTTGTATCAAGTGGCTCCCTGTGTTGAAGTTTCCATTGAGGAATTCGAGCAATTCGCTCTGGATCGCTTGCGAGGTGTTTCTTTTTTCCTTTCTTCCGCTGCTCTTTCAGCTGCTGCTGTTGCTGCTGCCGTCCGCTGTTTCTGCTTCTGCCTGTATGGCAACTGCAGGAGAATTTTCCAAAAAGAGAAGAAAAGAAAATAAAAATGATGTGGCTGTCTGTTTGTCTGTTGTGGAAGATTGATTTTGAAGAGAAGAGTTTTTCTTTTTTTTAAAAATCCGAGCTTTCTTGTGGGCAGTTCTGAAAGCCATAGAGGAGAATCGAGCGCGAGGAAGGAGACTTGAAGAAGTGGAAGCTGTGGTATGTGCTGCTGCTGCTCCTGCTTGGGGTCTTTGTTTTTTTGTCTACATAGCTATGATTGTTATCTGCACCATGTGGCTTGATGGGTGATGATGACTATCACTCTCAATTTTGATATTTGCCCTGACCAAGCCTTTCAGTAATTTCCAAAATGCAAGCAGAGTCTGCAGGAGAGCAGCAAGGATCCAAATAATTTTTATGCTTGCAAGGGTCTGCACACACTTTGTGAAGCAAAAACCCTTGAAACCCTTGAAGCCCTTGTCTTGATTTATTCTGTTAACTGTAGAATGTGGTTTTCTGTTCTGAGTCAGTAGTCCTGGCAGCAGCAGCAGTAGGATGCTCATCATGTGTAAACACTTGTCGACTGTGGCAAACAGGTGAATGACTTGTGGAGAAAGCACATGCGGACTCCAAATGCTGCAGATGCTCACAACAAGGACATGATATCACACTTTGTGTTACGCTTAGTCTATTGCCGCACGTAAGTAAAACCCACCCCTTGCCACACACTTCGTGTGACTGACTGATGCAAAAGAAAATTAATCTCTGATTCTCTTGTCGGAAGAGAGACAGGAAACAAAGAAAAGTATGACCAAGAATGTGTCCATCTTTCTTCCAATTATCCTATATTGTGCCTTCAAATGGGTTGGCTGTTGGAAATGCTCTCTAACAAGGCTACCAAAGCTAATTTTGGCTATTCTGCCTATTTGTGCAGAGAAGAATTGCGGAGATGGTTTTTAGGAATGGAGACTACACTTTTTAGACAACGATTTCGAAGCGAGACCCCAGAGTCTCAGGTTCAAACTTTTTTCCTCACCCTGCCTCTTCTTCTTTTCTTCTTCTTCAGTTTGGTTTGCCTACATTGCATGAGGACTATGTGAACCAGCTGTCACAGCTTGTCAGACAGCAGTTGAGGTGATTGACATGGGGATTTGCTGGTGGCAGAGGCGGTTTATGGAAGAGTGCAAGCTTCCTTACAAAGCCATTAATACAACTGAGTTTGAGGTAGCCATTCGGTTCCTATAAGCCTCATTCTCTCTAAGTCCTTGAGCTTGCTTTTGCACAAGAGCATGGGATTGTCTGTTTTAGGGTCCACATTTTGCTTTGGGTCTGCTCATCTCATTTGTCCGTTCCTTCCCCTCCCTAATTTCAGAATCTGTTCTTTCTTGTTTTTTCTCAAATTTCCTACAACCTTTGTGGATATCTCCCGGTGTAGTCATCTTCTTTAACCTTCAGAAGTTTTTATGCAGTGGTTTGTTTTGAATTTTAATTTTAATTTGACATGGAGAATAAAAATTCAAAACAAACCATTCAAATTCAAAACAATTCAATACAAATTTTTGGTTCAAATTCAAATCAAATTGGTATTCAATGAACTTGTATTCAATGTTCAACTTGTATTCATTTGAACTTGTATTCTTCATGTAAAATTGAAATTCAATACAAACCATTGAATTTGAAGGGTTTCTTGTTTAGGTCAGCTGCAAGTTGACTTTGCAACATTGGAGCTTGATGAGCCAATGCATATATAACATTCAGAAACTCTCTCTGCTTTGCACATGATTTGCAGCATTGTGTGTAATCGTGAGGATGTTTATGAAGTGGTCCTTTGATGATTGCCATGGCAGGCAGTGAAAGACAAGCTAGGCCAGGTAGCACGCTCCTTGAATCAACCTCTGCCAACTGGTATGGTACTGCATGGCCTAACATCAACCATGTATATATATATATGTACAGTATTGCTTCAGAGGTGTAACCTATTTGTCATGCATCTTTGCCATATTTAAGAGGATTGAGGGTTATGGGAACTGGAATCCTGTAGTCTGATGAACGAACATGAAGAATTTGGACCAGTTGTGGAGTTCTTGTTTGTGGATGCATCTTTTCCTCAATTTCCTTAAAGAAACTTGTTGAATGTCAATGGATGTATGATTACAAATTGTGGTAGAGTACTTCACACCATTCACTTATGCTTGTGGTGTGGTTTGATGTGTCTATTTGATGGTGAACACAGCGGAGAGTTCCTTTTACAAGGTTAGATGCATCTGATGCCTGGCCCCCTAATTTCAGAACCTGGCTATCATACCTTCTGGATGTAGGGATTGGTTTGTGATTTCTTGGTGGTACCAGATTCTGTGATCAAATTCTGTCATCTTTGAGATAAGTCCTTGCACATGTGCACTCAGAGTTGCGGTAACAATCCCTGATGTTAGACTGAGGGTTTTGTGTTCATGAAGAGGATCCCAGTTAAGTTGTAGCGGGTGTCCCCTGGCTAAGTTGAACTAGTCAGGTTCTTTCCCAGATAGTGGGATTAGGCAGGATATGTCACACCCTGAGAATGTTTTTGTCAAATGCAAACCTAGTCTCTCAAAATCAACAAATATTGTGATGTCAGGTTCCATTTGAAGAGGTTCCAGAACTAGTAGCATCTCGAAGAGTGTTCCTGCAGCGAGGAAATGCATTTGTTCCCAGGGATCAAGTAAGAACATCCATTGATTACTGAGTTGAATTTTTATCTCTTCTGCTATCATGGGCTGTTTGCTCAGCAAGTGATATTTTCTTCTGACAGGCTGGCCATGCCGTGGTTAGTCATCTCTACAGAATTGGACATGCGTGGCTGTGGTTGTATTCATGACATTTTTTTTTACTGAAATTTTGAATTTCCTGGAGCAGCTAGTTGCAATTGTTTCCAATCATTTTCGAGCAAGGCTTTCTAAGGCCCTTGTTCTCACCAATAGGTATGACCAGAGGCTTCAAAACTTTGTTGAGCATCTGCAAATGTCTTAAGAAAATTGAAGGTGAATGAAGAGGAAGGTGCACACTGGTTTTGTGAGCAGAGACTTGTTTAAAACATGGGGAGTCATTGAGAAAATTGAAAATGAATAAAGATGAATTCACACTGGTTTTGCAAATCCATGACTTGGGTAAAACACAACTAATCAGAAAATTTGTGTTTTTCTGTATACAGCATGCTTAAAACATGAGCAACAAAGTATCCAATGACTTCATGCATAGCTAGTCTCCCACCCAAACTCTTTAGCAAGAAGCAGGTACTTATGTGTTCTCGGAAAATAAATGAACATGGTGGATTTGCTGCTTTATGTCAGGAAGTGGACAGCGACAATCGCTGAGGAAGAGAAAGATCGACTAACACCAGTAAGTTACTTGATTCTCCCTTGAGATCTCTCTTTTTTCATGTTCTGAAAACGTAGCCTAAGATTGCTGTCAAGCTGCAGACTATCAGGCAACCATCAAAAATGTTGTGGCATGCATTTTCCCCTCTTGGAAGGCAGAAACTATCTCCTGATGAATGTAATTTTGATCATGGGACAGATTGTGGAGGCTTTAAGCACACGCTACTTGGGTCCTGACTACTCTCAGGTACACCACATACCTCATCCTCTTATATGTAATAATGCTAGTTGGTGGAAGGCAGGAAACTTATTGTGACTAAAAGTCAAGTCCTTTTGTATGTGAAGATTTGGTAGATTGTGAGATGCCCTAGCCATTTATGTCAAGTTGAGATGGGGTGTTTGTAATTAACAGGGTTAAATAGGGTTGGAAACAAGGTCAAAAGTGGTTTGGTCTGGAAACTTATGTCAACAAATTGATTCTCACATCCATGATGTGTCTCCTAGAAGTTTCATCAGAAATTCTTGTCATGCATGCAGCTGAAATCTAAGACTACAATAGGTCTGCAAGACTTGGATAGCCTGGCACAGCGGTCTTTCCCTCTCTGCATGCGTCACCTTTACACCAAGGTAAATCATCTTGGAAGTTTTCCTATGGCTTGAAGTTTTTTGTTTAATGTTTCCAAATAGATATGATTCTGCAAAGGCTTCACCTTAATAATGGGTGCACCTGCCATAGGTTAAGGAGGATCATCATCTTCGACATGGTGGTCGGCAGCAGCTGGGCCTTTTCCTAAAGGCACTTTTTTTTACCCCTTGACTGAATGTTAGACAAGACAATCTGGCAGCTTTGTTTGAAATGCATTTTCTTAGGGCAGACAGCTGTTGAGCCTAGTTTGATGCAAACCTCTATTTGGTGTTTGGGCTGTTTTCCTGATTAGAAGCTCAGTTGAATAAGGAGTTTGTCTTCCCAACAATGACCTCTGTTTGCAGTGATAATTGTGAGATGTTTTGAACAAACTTTTGGCAGATTTGTCATGTGTATACCTTCTCACAATACTGGAGGTTTGTGTTTGGGGGTGCAGGGTGCAGGATTGAAGTTAGAGGATGCTCTGGCATTCTGGAGAGCTGAATTCTCACAAAAGGTAATATGCTTTTCTCTATCTCTCAGCTTCTCCTGCCCATTTGTCTGTTCGAGCATTTCCTGAATTCTCACAAAAGGTAATATGCTTCTCCATCTCTCAGCTTCTCCTGGCCATTTGTCTGTATCCAAGCTTTTCCAAGGCTCTCTTTGAACCCACAATATAAAAAGATGTGATCTGGAGACAGTTGAGTGCTTCTCCCTTGGATGATGTGTTGCCTGTATGAATGACCATCAATTTGTAGCTTTAGAAGAGGTTTGGCTTCCTTACTCCTTGGATCACCACAAATGGCTGCAGATGGGAGTGGAGAAATTTGACAAAGAGTATTCTTACAACGTTCGCCACAATTATGGCAGAGAAGGCAAGCGAACGGTCAGTTCTCTTCCAGTGTCTCTGTAGGTTGATTGCCCTTTATCATGTGATTGTAACTTACATATGTTGTAAGAAAGGTGGTGCAAAAGTGAAGACTTTGCTCCCCTTTGAAGCAGTTGGACTGCAATTTGCAACATTACAATCTTTACACAAGGACAGTTACTGTGGCAAGAGTTAATGTTTGCAGATTTTCTCCAAGGTCTTGTGAGGACAAGTCTTTTACATTGAAGTTGCAATCATGTCCTCCCTCCTCTTTTTGTGTGATGTGACCTGGTCACTTAGTGATTCATTCATTTTGAGCAGGATTATACACCATACTCCTGCATGAAGATCATCATGGCAACACCAGGAGTGGGAGATCATCATGGCTGCCCCTTTCGTCATTTCAGGTTGGCTGTACATGAAGTATATTGACTCTCATTCCTTCAATTTGCAGAAAATTGCTGAACAAATCAGAACTTTTTGCACTATTTGAGTTCATTGTAAGTTGTGAGCCCATAAGGATAGTGATAAGCAAGTGAGCCTAATTGAGGGATGTTGGGATGCAGTCAGGAAAATTTGCATGCTGTAATTGGAGGTTTGAGGCTCAATGCACATACAGTTGATGACATCATGGGGAAAGTGCGAAACCATCATTATCAGGTCTGTCACTCTGACCTACTCCTGTGTATGTGTGTATATGTGTGTGTGTGTGTCTCTCTCTCTCTTCTTAGCCTTCTTACAGGGTAGATCAAAGTCCACTTTTGATCAGAGGGGCATCTCTCATGTACATTGAGTCATGAATTCCTGAGCATACTTGGAACAAATACCCCTGTCAAGGTGAATGAATGGTGTCCTAGAAGGAAAGGCCTTACAAGGCATGATGATTATTGGTCATTAACACATTGAGCTGCTGGGAACTTGATTCAGGGAGTACATTAGCGTATCTGACATGTGGGTATGGAGAATTGCAGCTAGCATGTGCAGCAACATTTGAAGGTGTACACGGATGCCAATGTGATGGAATCAATCATCCTAACCAGTACTTTGAGCAGAGTCAAAAAGTTTTAAATCCTCAATTAAAGGTATTTACTTACAATGCATGCAGAATTCTTGTATATCTTTATTCTAGGAATGTGAATATGGACTCAAGCTGCAGAAATCTGGCATTTGTTGCAGAGTGGTGGTGACGATCTGGACCTCAGCTTGCAAGGCATGCCTGTTGTACCAAACTCATGAGGTGATGGAGTGGATTTCAGGCACCTCTTCATAATTCCCTGTATCATGAAGGTCATGCATTTTACATGGTCCTTGAGACAGATGTTAGGATGTGGGAGTGATGATGCAGGGCTCAATATCATATGCATTGCTTGAAAAGGAAACCATTCATTGAGGAACAGAAAGCTTTTCTAGCCTCAATTGTGTATTCGGGCATCTCTCTCACCTATGTCTCTAGGCACCTCATGACTTTTGAACTTGCTGAAAAAGAGGAAATGTCTTTTAAGACTGTATTGCTAGTTCTTAAAAGACATGACTCACCTGCAACAAAATCTACACTAGATGTTTACTTAGTCACCTGAAGTGTGTCAAACCATTGGCCGAATATAGTCTTTGTTGGGGTGTTGCTCATGAATCGAGATTCAACACCACTACTAATCTCTTACAAGTCATCACAGATACCTCACTGTGCACTATTACTTTTTCATAGTGTAAAAGCAAAAGCCACAATATCCATGTTTCTCCATTATGGAGATTGAGGGCATGCCCTTCCAGCTTATATTTAAGTAATTGTCCTACAATTTTACATGTGTTTGACATGTTTAAATTTTACAAGATCAAAGCGTCTATTCTTGCATCTAGAAATGGTCATTAACATAGAAGTGATCACTTTCGTTAAGTTTATGATGCAAGGAGACTGATATGAGGAAGGTGTGCGGTGGGAGATTGCTTTTGTCTTAGTCTTTAAGCAAGGCAATATGAACACAATCCTATATATATGTATAGGAATGACTGATAACCTACAAGCAATTCTACATGTCCATTTGCACATAGACAACAAGATGTTTGTGGTTTGAACATTTTTGACAACAAGGGTCCCAAAAAAAAAATTCTTATGCCAAATGTCTCTTCCAATTGTTCAATTAAGATTTGGTTTTCCTTTTGCAACTCTAAAATGTAAATTGGTGTTGTGTATGTGATATATCATATGCTAGAATTGTAAGTGTAAATAATAAATTTGTTTTTGTGTTTGAAGTTATGATATATAACATATGTTACGAGTGGAAATGTTGATCATTGAATTTGGTTTGTGTTTGAAGTTGTTGGAGGTTTAAATTGGAAATATATATACTAGTGAGATAATTGTTGATGATCACCATTGAAAAGCCTATTTTTCATCTTTCAAGTAAATCACCATTTTTACATTTGTTGGGGTATTGTACACAAATCTACAATGAAAATTTGGAACATTTGAGAAACAAATCCTTGGGTGTTTTTAGATTTTGGTTGTGTAAAGGCTTTGGATGACATGTACATAAATAATTTGCTCATGAAAACAAATAGCAAAGGATTATGGTTGTAGTGATAAGACAACATAAAAGAATGTGTTTCTAGAAAGTGGCAAAGATAACATCCATTGACCCCCAACATATATCTATAACATTTTTAAAAAATTGTAATTGTGTATTGTATTGATAGTCCATGTAATCTTTGAACGTCCATGGATGAATTTTATTCATGAACATTCCCATTTAGTTATAGTATATGAAGCTCATGAATCTTGGTATAGTTTGTTATTCAAGGATGAACTCGTCAACATGTATGAAAATTTCCTTGATTCAAACAAAAATAGATGTATTGCAACTCACTATTTTTATTTGGTCATTTCAATGAAACACTGTCCCATTGTAACTTCAATCACCATCATGTTAGTGATCCATGTTTAGTCTTTTCCATGTTATGAGTAAAGTTTGTTAAAATAGACACTTGATAGAAGTTAATGTTCTTGTCTATCTTTAACGTGTGTTATTGCTTATCATGTTATTAATAGGTAGTAATTTTGTGCACATGGTAGTCAAGGCTATTCGTTAGTGGAGGTCATGTCAATCACGTTAATATGGAATTTTCAATTCTAGCTTCAACTAGAAGCTAACCATGATTTCTTGGCTCAACTCAGCATTCTCAAGTCCCATTACTACCATGGGAAGCACATAGGGCCCAATCAATTGTAATTTCATTCCTCCCCTTCTTGATGAAGCTTTGTTAGATAAACAAACATCTTTTTTCAAGATCACCATGATGTCAAATGTGGTTATAGCTATGAAGCCACCAACATATTGTAATTCGTGCTCACGAATGTTAGCATTGTTGGCTAGCAACCAAATATCTTTCATAAGCTTTCAGAATGGTTGAAGCTTGTTGAACTGTCTATAACCAAAAAAAATTTATCGTAAACTACATATAGTAGACTAGTTTCTCCCAAAAAAAAAAAAAGTTCCAAATCACCAGATTTTTATGATTTTTTAAAGTTCTAGTAGGTAGCCAAGGATATGGAAGGATCCTTTTTATAAGAATTTTTCACATCTGGTATATAATCATCAGAGTTTTTATGATAAGTTCCAGTAGGTAGCCAAGAATATAGAAGGATTCTGATTTCTGTTATACATTCATATCTAGTCTGTAGCCAAATATGGCTAAATCATCTTGTGGATGATAGCCACTTAAGCTACATCACAAAATTGGAAATTTAAAAACTAAAATTAATATTTAAAAATTATTTAAATAAAATTTAATAAAAACCCTGCTCTAGATATGATGTTTAAATATTATAAAATGCCAAGTGGACTGACTTTGTGCATCTGGAGTGTTTTTTTCAGTTTTGTGATGTAACTGAAGTGACAATCATCTATAAGATGATTTAGCCAGATTTGGCTACAGAATAGATATGAAAGTAGAAAAAAATTAATTGAATCCTTCTATATTCTTGGCTACCTACTGGAACTTATCATAAAAATCTGGTGATCTGAATTTATTTATTTTTTTCAAAACCTGGAGAATTTGAGCCATTTTTTCCATGAAAATCCTTTGTATTGGTCGAAATCATAAATTTTAAGATCGAAATTTGGCGAGATGTCGCCAAAAAAGAAAACCACTGCTCCAGACTCAAGATATGATGTTTAATGTTATGATGCAATGTGGATTGATTTTGAGCAAATTTCTAATTTCAAGTTTCAACCACATTGTTAGTCCATAGCCTCAAAAGTCTCTTTGAAATCATACTCATTTTCCCCTTGGAAAAAGGAGCAAAGAAATAGAACCCAAACAAAAGGGATAGGCACTATGCACTCAAGCAAAAGGGAGAGATGGAGAGATGGAGAGAGAGAGAGATCCATTGTCCATGGGTATGTGGGCTCAAGTGAATAGAGAAATCACAAAAAAGAGGAGGGAAGGTTATAGTATGAAATCATATATATGTAATGAAAAGTCCCAATTTATTTGTTTTCTTTTGGGATTGTTTCTTTGCTTGACCGTGTCTTTTTTTTAAACTGGTGAAATTTGGCCAACAACCAAAAACAAAAAATTCAAAAAAAAATTCAAAAAAGAAGTGAATTTGAAGGTTTTCAGTCACCATAATTGAGAATATTTAAATGTAAAAAAAAATCACCATATTTGTATTTTAATTTTTTTCATTGTATAGTAGAAAATATAGAAAGATTTGTATTTTATTTCTGGTTTATAGCCAGATTTGGCTAAATCTTTTTAGAGATGATTGTCACTTTTTTTTTTTTGGGGTACATGTTCCTATGGATGATTGCCACTTTGGCTACAAACAAAATTTCCTTTTAAAAAGCACTGTTCCTTGATTGCTTCCTAATTCCAATAATAAAAATCCAGCATTTGCAGATAAGGTAGACACAGGCCAATCACTAATCATCTGCTTATGACTAAACATTTATTTATATTTTCATCATATGTGCTTCATTTTGAGTGATTTAAAATGTTATGAGAGCGTTGCCTCAAGCTCTAGAAATCATCTTTGTAAGTGCAAAGGAAAAAGAGTAATGAAAAAATAACAAGAAGAAAAATAAGCTTTCTAACTTATAAATTGCATTTTTTTCCCCTCTCTTTGGACCTCTCTTATTTTCAAATTTCATAACTTTCTTATTTCTTATTCATTTCAAACGATTTAAAATGCTATAAAAGTGCCACCTGAAGTTCTACAAATCATCTTTGAACTCTAATAGCAACATAACAACATACAATTTTATTTTTTTAATGTTTGAGAATTGACCTTTGTAATGTTTGATGATTTGTTTTTTTTTTCTTTTTTCTTTT
>Ga0209208_10007183_pt1 | contig 15175 bp, 10 predicted proteins | sample S1TSphfallax_3_FD_187694 | JGI IMG/M metagenome (GOLD analysis project Ga0209208, IMG submission 187694) | Host-associated microbial communities from peat moss isolated from Minnesota, USA - S1T2_Fd - Sphagnum fallax MG (SPAdes) (version 2) | ecosystem: Host-associated > Plants > Peat moss >...
CCATAGCCGAAGACATCATAATAGCCTATATCTTCAGATACGATCCATCGGCTTTTCTTATATGTTGGACGGCTTCACCCTCGATCAATTACGCACCTTCATCGCGGCGGTCGATGAGGGCAGCTTCTCGGCTGCCGGGCGACGGCTGGGGCGCGCGCAGTCGGCGGTCAGCCAGACGCTGGCCACCCTCGAAGGCCAATTGGGCGTCACCCTCTTCGACCGGGCCGGGCGCCGGCCGGTTCTGACCGGGCATGGCCGGGCGCTGATCGCCGAGGCTCGCGCCGCGGCCGGCGGCCTGGACCTGTTCAAGGCGCGCGCAAAGAGCCTCGCCGGCGGTCTGGAAGCTGAGCTCTCGGTCGTTGTGGACGTGATGTTCCCAATCGGCGTCCTGACCGGGGCGGTCGGCGCCTTTCAGTCCAGGTTTCCGGGCACGCCGCTCAGGCTCTACGTCGAGGCGCTGGGCGCGGTATTGAAGCCCGTGCTGGATGGGCGCTGCGCGTTTGGCGTCATGGGCTCGCTCCCGACGGCGCCGCCGGATGTCACCTTGGAGCGGCTGCTGGGCGTACCGATGACGATGGTCGCCGCCCCTCGGCACCCCCTGGCCGCCCACGCCGGCCCGATCCCGTCCGATGTGTTGACGCAGTATGTCCAGCTGGTGCTGACGGATCGGTCGGATCTATCGAGCGGTCGCGAGTTCGGCGTCATGTCGGCCATCACCTGGCGCATCGCCGACCTAGGCGCCAAGCACGCCTTCCTGCGCGCTGGCCTGGGCTGGGGCTCCATGCCGCTGAACGTCGTCGAGGCGGACATCGCCGCAGGCGCGTTGGTGGCGCTAAGCTTCGAGGATGGACCGTCCTCGGGCGGCTTCGTCATGCCCTTGTCGGCCGTCTATCCCACCGCCAGTCCCCCTGGCCCCGCCGGCCGCTGGCTGATCGACAGGTTGAAGCTGGAAGCGCTTGAACAGGACCAGGGCCTCGCCTGAAAGGTCGGCCAGCCTACCCGCCCACATGGGCGATATTGTCTTCGGAATTGCGGTCGATGGCCTTGTTGTAGGGATCGACGCCGGCGAAGGCGGGCGGGCGGGCGACGGTGAAGTGGAAGGTCTGCGCGCCCGAATGGATGGGGACGTGTTCGAATAGGATCACGTCCTTCGCCGTGAAATCGACCCGGCCCGGCTCCTTGGCGAAGAGGCCGATGTCGAAGGCCTCATCCAGGGGCGCCGGCGTCTCCTTGCCCTTGCCGTCGGCGTAGAGCTTGGCGCCGGACACCTCTAGCGTGACGTCGTAACGCCCGTCGGGGCGGCGTTTGGAGGTCGCCTTGAGCGCTTTCAGATCGTACAGCGTGATCTTCTCGAACAGGTCGGTGATCAGCTGCTGCTTGTCCGCGGGCGCCTCGGCCCGCAGGTCGGCGAGGAAGTCCTTGGTGGTCGGATAGGGCGCCGCCTTGAAGGCGTAGCGGGCGATCAGCTTTTGCAGCGCCCGATTGACCGGCCCTTCGCCCAGTTCGTCCTGCAGCCGGTACATCACCAGCGAACCCTTGCGATAATAGATGTAGGGCTGGATTTCGACGCGCTCCAGCGGCAGCTCCTCGATGGCTTCGCCGCCGCGCGAGCGCAGATAGCTGTCGAGCTCATACTTCAGGAACTTGCGGATCTGGTCGGGGCCATAGAGGTGCTTCATGGCCATCAGGGCCGAATACTGGGCGAAGGTTTCGCTGAGCATGGCGCCGCCCTGCATATCGGCGCCGATCACTTGGTGCGCCCACCATTGATGGCCCAGTTCGTGCGCGGTGACATAGGTGACCATGTCGATCTTGGCCCGGTCGTGCGCGTCGATGATGAAGCCGATGCCTTCCGAATAGGGGATGGTGTTGGCGAAAGACTCGGCGAACTGGGCGTAGTCCGGGAACTCCAGAATACGTACCTGACGGAACTGATAGGGGCTGAAATGGGCCTGGTCGTAGTCGAGCCCGACCTTCAGCGCCCCAATCATCCGATCCACGTTCCAAGGGTGCTGGGGATCGTAATAGATGGCGAGATCGACGCCCTTATAGGACTGGCGGCGCATCGCGTACTTGGCCGATTGCACCGAGAAGAACATGTTGATCGGCGCCTCGGTTCGGAACTCGCTGACATGCCGGCCATCGGCGATGCGATCCGCCACGCGATAGCCCGGCGCGATCGGCGTCTGGTCGGCGACGGTGGAGACTGTGATGTCTGAGGTGACCCAGTCGGCGTCCTTGCGCAGGACGTTGAACTGGCGCGCCGCTTCGTCGTCCAGCTTGGGCATACGCAGTTCGGGGGGCAGGCCGTATTTGCGCCGCTTGGCCCGATCCTGCAGTAGCCGCGACCGATCCATGCCGAGAAAGGGCGTCAGCTCTTCGTTGGTCAAGAAAGTGCCGTTGTGGACGATCCGCGTGGTGTTGTCGGAATTCTTGAAGCCGTGCTGGCCCCGCCAGGTGGTGAAGGACAACTTGCGGATTTCCCCGGGCGCCATCGGCGTATCGAAGGCGAAGATGCGATAGTTGAACCGATCGTAGGTCTTCAGCGGGCGGGCGCCATCGACCGACAGGCTGCGCACCGCCACGTCGCGATCGAAGCGGATATGCAAGTCCTTGATCGGGCTTAAGGTCTTGTTCTGAAACGTATAGACGCCGCGCGTGATCGCAGCCGGCTGGTCGGGATAGAGGTCGATGGTCAGCTTGACGTCGACGACCTTGGGCTGGGGGACCTTTTCGAACGGCAGCAGCGCCTTTTCATAGTCCGCCGCAAACCGCTCGTCGCTGAGCTGGGTGCGATAGGCGTTCCATACATTGGTGTTCAGGAAGATGAAGCCGCCGAGCCCCGCCGCGGCGACGACGCTCAAGGCCAGAAGGCCGCCCGCAGGCCCCGCCAACCGATGGAGCAGACGCCTGAGCCTTGGCCAGAGCGCAGCGCTCGGGCCGCGCCGCCACAGGCCGTAGATCAGGACGATGAGGCCTAAGGCGACCGCCGACCAGTAGGCGCGGAACCAGGCCCGCGCGACGCCGGCGAGGCCGAGGCCATTCATGTCCGACAGGGGCACGTCGGGGCCGGAGCCATACTGGTAAAGGTTATGCTCCCAACCGAGCTTGGACATGACGATCTGGGAGACGATGAAGAGCACCGCCAGACCCCAGCCGATGAACTTGTGGGGCGCCAGCGTCTGGAAGAAGACCGCGAGCACGGCCAGCAGGATGAAGTCCACGCCTTCGGGCAGGAGGTACCAGCCGATATATTTGCCGAGCTCTAAATGGGTGTAGCCGCGCAACAGCTGCACGGTGACGCCGGTTAGAATGCTGACCCCAAGCAAGGCGAACAGCACGAGCGAAATCGCGGCGATCTTGGGCGCGACGAACACCCAGTCCGGCACGGGGGTGACGTCGATCAACTCGTCGGTCTTGCGATCGCGCTCCCGCCAGACCAGTTCGCCGGCGTAGTAGATCGAGACGATGATCGGAATGAACCCGAACGCGCCCCGCGCGACCGTAATTATTTCCCGCGTCACGGGATAGATGTTGTCGCCGTACAAGCTGTCGGTGACCGTGAACCAAAGGCCTGCGCCAGCATTGAAAACGCCCAACGCTAAAAGCACGAAGAAGGCCGGACTCTTGAACACCTGGGCCATGTCGAAGCGGGTTCGCGCGACGAATTGGGCCAGAAGGACCGGCGCGCCAAACCTCTGCGTCGGCCGGACCGGGGGCGACAAGGCGGTCGATCCGACGGGCGGCCCGGACTGCAGCGCCGCCTGCGCGGCGTCGCGGCGTCGGCTTTTTTTGGACACCGGTTCGAACCGGAACAGCCCATAGGCGCTCGCCAGGAGCGCCACACCGATCCCGCTCCACAACAGGCGGTTCCACAACAGCGGCCCGAGCAGCGGCGGCAGCAGCGTGTTGCGCTCGTGGGCGGTCCAGTATCGGGTCGCCGCCCCGAACGCGCCAATGCCGAAAGGCTCCAGATACGCCCGCAAGGTTTGGAACTGCGGCTTGGCCCCGAGCGCATTGGCGACGATGTAGAGCACAAGGAAGGCCACCACCCCGACATAGCTCGCCATCATTGATCGCGTGGCGGCGGCGAGCGCGAAGAAGACCGCCGAGACGAAGAACAGGCTCGGACACGCGACGACCCCGTAGGCGTAGAGGTAGTCCAGCGGCCGGAACGGGCCGACCTTTTCAGGATCGAGCCAGGGCATGGCCGACCCGATCAGCACAGCCAAAGGCACCGCCAGGAAGGCCAGCGCAACGGCCGCGAGAGCGCCCACGAACCGTCCGTAAAGATAGTCGAACTTGGTGATCGGCGTGGCGCGGATGATCGGCCCAAAGCCGGTCTCGTCGTCGCGCACCACCACATTGGCGACCAGGGCGGTGGAGAAGAACATAAAAAACAGAGAAAAGATCAGGCAGACTTGGATAAGCGCGGCCGGCGAATTGACGTGGACGTTGGAGGTGGCGCCGATCTGAATCACGTCGGTCGTCACCGAGCCGTAGGTAAACAGAAAGACGATGATCGCCGACACCCAGAACACCGGCGCCTTCAGCTGATAGCGCAGTTCGAACGCCGCGATCTTGCAGAACATGGAGCTTAGGCCGCCTTGGCGGCGGCCTGGCGCGCGCCATAGAGGGTGGAGAAATAGACGTCCTCCAGGCCGCCGGCATGGGGCGTGAACCCTTCGCCCGGGTCGGCGTCGGCGACGATATGAACGGCGGTGCGGCCGCCCGATAGCCGGGTGGAGATGACGGCGTGCCGCGCCCGCAAGCCCGCAACCTCGGCCTTATCCACCGTCTTGATCCAGATGCGACCTTTAAGGTCCGCGGCGAGCTGGGCCGGGACGCCTTGGCGTAAGATTCGACCGCCGTCCATCACCGCCATGGTCTGGCAAAGGTCCGACACGTCCTCGACGATATGGGTCGACAGGATCACCACTACGGTCTCGCCGATCTCTGCCAGAAGGTTCAAGAACCGGTTGCGCTCCTCGGGGTCTAGCCCGGCGGTGGGCTCATCGACGATGATCAAGGAGGGACCGCCGATCAGGGCCTGGGCGATGCCGAAGCGCTGGCGCATGCCGCCGGAAAAGCCGGCCAGGGCCTTGCGGCGCACCCCATAGAGGTTGACCTGCTCCAACAGCCGCTCGACTTCGGCCTTGCGTTCGCCGGCGTGGGCGAACCCTTTCAGCACCGCCATATGGTCCAGCATGTCGTAGGCCGAGACCCGCGGGTAGACGCCGAAATCCTGGGGCAGATAACCGAGCGTACGGCGCAGCGCCTCGGGCTCGCGGATCACGTCAATGTCGTTGAAGCGGATGTGGCCCGACGTCGGGGTTTGGAGCGAGGCGATGCAGCGCATCAGCGTCGATTTACCGGCGCCGTTAGGACCCAAGAGGCCGAACATGCCGCGCGGAACCGACAGGCTGACCCCGTCCAGCGCCCGCACGCCGTTGGGATATTGGTGCACAAGATCATCGATTTGCAGCATCGCGCGTCTCTTCCGCCCCTAAAGGCTCCCCCGAGCCCAAACCCCGACCCTTGATCCCGAACTCTAGGGTGCATAGCTGCACGCGACGAGGGCGGGCGGCAAGTGAAACCCTCGTCATCTTGTTCGCCGCCAAAGCGTGAGGACCCGTCATGACCGACTACGCCGTCGCCCCGCTCCAGCCCACCTGCCTGCCGATCGTGGGGTCGGCCACGCTCTTTCCGGTGCGCCGAGTCTTCTGCGTCGGCCGCAATTACGGTCTGCACGTCAAGGAGATGGGGGGCGACCCCAAGGACCAGCTGCCGCTCTTCTTCACCAAGCCCGCCGACGCCGTCGTGGGTCCGGGCGGCGCCGTGCCCTATCCCTCCGCGACAAGGGATCTGCACCACGAGATCGAGCTGGTGGCGGCGCTGAAGTCCGGCGGCGTGGACCTGTCGCCTGAGGCGGCGATGGCCTCAATCTTTGGCTACGCCACAGGCGTCGATCTCACCCGCCGCGACCTCCAGGCCGCCGCCAAGCAGAGCGGTCAGCCCTGGGACTCGTCCAAGGCCTTCGACGCCTCCGCCCCCGTCAGCGCCATCCGGCCGGCCGACCAGGTCAAAGAGCTCACTGGCGCCATCCGCCTCAAGGTCAACGGCGACGTGCGCCAGGACGGTAAGCTCAGCGACATGATCTGGTCTGTGGCGGAGGTGATCGCGCAAGCCTCCAAGCTCTGGCGGCTGGAGCCCGGCGACCTGATCTTCACCGGCACCCCCGACGGCGTCGGCCCGCTCAACCGCGGCGATCATGTGCTCGGCGAGATCGACGGCGTCGGCGAAGTGGCGTTTACGGTGAGCTAGCTGTCTTTGAGGGACGCACACCCGTCACAGCGGCGCCTTAACCCGAAAGTCCACGTCGCTATCGGCGGCCAGATAGGTGAAGGCGACCCAGGCGGCGACGGCCTTATCCATGCGCTGGGGATCGACCTTGTCCAAGGTGTCGTCGGCGGAGTGGTGGATGTCGAAATAGTGGGTCCCGTCCTGTTGCAGGGACGCCAGGGGCACGTGCGGGCCAAGCGGCGCGATATCCTCGCCGCCGCCCCGCGCCGGCGCCCGATCGACATAGGCCGGCAGGGGCGCGATGGCCTCGGCCAACATGGCGCCGTAGGGCGTCTTGGCAGAGGCGCCCGGCAGCGCGATCGCGTAAACCGGTTCGGCGCCGAAATCGCACTCGGCGGCGACGACATAGTGGGACTGTTCGGCCGCGGACCGCACGGCGGCGAAGGCGGGGCCGGCGAAGTTGATCTCTTCGGCCCCGAACAGGGCCAGCCGCACGGTGCGGCGCGGCGCGTGGGGCATATCCGCGATCAGCTTGGCGGCGGCGGTGGTGATGGCGGCGCCCGCTCCGTCGTCGATGGCGCCGGTTCCCAAGTCCCACGAGTCCAGATGGCCGCCGATCAGCACCACCTCATCGGGGCGCTCGCGCCCGACGACATCGGCCACCACCGTATCCGCAGTGGCGCCCGGCTTGAACGTGGGCGTCAGCACAAGACGCATCCGTAGCGGTCTGCCGCCGACGCTTAAGCGATCCAGCTGTTCGGCGTCGGGAACCGAAAGGGCGCCCGCTGGGATCGGCGCCATGCCGGGGGGAAAGTCGGTCGCGCCGGTATGGGGCAGGCGGCTATCGCTGGTTGACAGCGAGCGCACCAGATAGGCCAGCGCGCCGCGCTTTTCCGCCTCCGCCGCCCCCATAAACCGCATCACCGCCAGAGATCCATAGCCCGAGCCGTCCTGAGCCCGCACCATCGGCTGGGTGACCACCACGATCTTGCCGGAGAGGCTGCCGACCGGCTGGGCCAGCATGTCAGCATAGGTGTGGAACAGGGCGACCGGCGCCTCGACGCCTTCAGGCGGGGTCGCGCCGGCGTTGCCGAGAGACGTGACATTGAGCTTCTGGACCGAGGGCGAGATCAGCTCCGCCCGCTCCTCGCCCCGCGTCCAGCCGGGCACGGGGAAGCTCTCGATGTGAACGTTCTGGAAGCCCATGGCCTTCAGCCGGGCCACGGCCCACTGGGCGGCCAGATGCTCCTTTTCGGAACCCGCCAGCCGCTCGCCGATCTCCGTCGTCAGGTCGCGCAGGAAGGGATAGGCGGCCGACCCCTTTAGCGCCTGATCCCGCAGGGCGGCGGCGTTGGCTTGGAGCTGGGCGGGGTCGGGCGCCTGGGCTTGGGCCTTCGCCACACCGGCTGCGGCGAACAGGGCCGCCGCGAGGGCGACAGTCTTAAACGTCATCGGCGCATCCCTACCCAGAAAAAACTAGAGCGCCACACGGACGGAGCCCGCGCGGTCTGTCAAGCCGGGCGCCAGCCGATAAGCGCCTGCGCCACCCGGTCGAGCACCTCAGCCCAGTCGCCGGGCTCCGCCTGACGGAAGAGGCGGGCGCCGGGATACCAGGGCGTATCCTCCCGGTTCGACATCCAGCGCCAGTCGCAGGGCTTGGGGAGCAGCAACCACAGCGGCCGGCCCAGCGCGCCCGCCAGATGTGCGACCGAGGTGTCAACGCTGATCACGAGATCGCAGGTCGCGATCAGGGCTGCGGTATCGGCGAAATCGATCAACAGGTGCTCGACACGAAGGACATCCGGCGTCTGCTCGAGCCATGGCAGGTCGTCCGCCCGAACCTCCTTCTGAAGACTGATCATCTGGGCGCCCAGGCGCTGACCCGCAGCGATGAGCGGGGCCAGGGCGTTTGCAGGAAGCGAGCGGTTGTGGTCATTGCCATGGGCGGCGTTGCCGGCCCAGACGAGGCCGATCCGCGGTCCCTCAGGCGGCGGCAGATGGGTTCGCCAGAACGCCGCGCGCGCCGGATCGGCGCCCAGATAGGGCGCCGAAGAAAAACCCTCATCCCCGCTCATCCCCGCGAAAGCGGGGACGCAGGCTTTGGAGTCGGGCCGGGAGCGGAACGAGCGAAGGACCCCTTCTGAGCCGGCCAGCCTGGAGAAACCTGGGTCCCCGCTTTCGCGGGGATGAGCGGATGAGGTGGGAGGCGAAAGCGCAAGCGGCAGGCTGAGGAGCGGCGTATGGCGGTCGAACGGCGGAACTGGCTCGCCGACCCCGATGATCTGATCGACGCCCTGCAACCCTGCCAAAAGCGTCCTCAACGGCGGCTGCACCTCCAAGATCACGCGGGCCCCGAGCGCCTTCACCGCCGGCACATAGCGGCAGAACTGTAGTGTGTCGCCAAGTCCCTGTTCGGCGTGCAGCAGGATGGTCCGGCCCTCGAGCGCCTGATCGTCCGCCCCGCCCAGCCAAAGCGTGGCGTCAGGATAGGTGGGGCCGGGCTCGCCCTTTCGCCGCCAGCGCGCTTCGTGCCGCCGCCAGCCCTCAAGCCAGCGGCCGGCGCGCAGCAGCGCCAGAGCGCTATTATACTCCGCCTCAGCAAAGCCAGGATCGAGCGTTAAGGCGGCGTCGAACCGGGCTAGGGCCTCGTCGGTCCGGTCCAGCGCGTCCAGCGCCACGCCGGCGTTATTCAGGGCCTGAAGATAGTCGGGCCGCAGCGCCAACGCCTGTTCGTGGCTCTCCAGCGCCGCCTCGTACTGCCCCAGCGCGGCCAGGGCGAGACCGCGAGTGGTCAGGGCCTCTGGATGATCGGGCTGCATCGCCAGAGCGCGGTCGGCGCTCGCCAAGGCGGCGTCGAGCTGTCCGAGCCGACGTTGCGCCACGCTCAGGTTGGCCTCTGCGTCCGCATAGGCGGGATCGAGGCCTAAGGCCCTGATAAAGCTGTCGGCGGCTTCAGCCCACCGGTTCAGCTCGCCCAGCGCCAGGCCGCGATTGTTCCAATAGGCGGCCGAATGGTCGGGACGCAGCGTCACCGCCTGATCGTAATCCGCCAGCGCCTCCGTCCAGCGCCCCAGCGCACCGAGGACGCCGCCGCGATTGAAAAAAGCCGCCGCATAGTCGGATCGACAGGCCACCGCCTGACTGAAGCTATCCAAGGCCTCGTCCAGCCGCCCCAGCGCCTCCAGGGCAACTCCCCGATTGTTGTAGGCATCCGCGCGGGGGGCCAGCGCCAAGGCCTCATCGTATCGCGCGATCGCCTCCGCGCTGCGGCCAAGGGCGTAAAGCCGGTCGCCCCGATGAAGATACAGAAGGCCGAGCATCTGCCCTGCCTGGCCGTGATTGGCGGGGGGCGCCTTCAGGACGCGGAGATAGAGCGCCTCGGCGTCGTCTTCCCGTCCGTCCTTGTGGGCCTGGTAGGCGGCGGCCAGCAGGTTTGCGCCGGTCGCGTCGGTCAAGCCCCGCCTCCCAAGTTTCAAGCCTCCCAAGTTTCAGGCCACCCGAGTTTCAGGCGACCTGGGCGGCCAGGGCTTCGATCCGTTGAGCCGCCAGATCCAGCGCCTGGGCGGCGCGAGCCTCCGCGCGGGCCTGGTCGGATTGCAGGCGCGCCAGTTCGGACTGGGCCAGGGCCAGGCGCGACTTCAGATCGAGCACTTCGTCGGAGATCATCAGCGAGGCCATCAAGAACAGCCGCAGATCGCCGACCTGGCCGACGGACGCCGCCACCTCGCGCACCTGGCGGTCAAACTGGCGCGCCAGCGTCTCGACATGGCCCTCCTGCCCGTTTTCACAGCCCACCGCATAGGGGTTGCCGTTCACCGTCACCGTAACTGTGGCCATCAGGCCGCCTCCTCGTTCAACCCTTCGCCACCCGACGTCTCGCCGTCAGACATCGACACGCCATCGCCCTCGCCGAGCGCGGCGCGCACCTCGGCCGCCGCCCGCCCTAGGGCCCGCGACGCCGCGGCAGCCGCCGACTCCAGCTCGCCCTCGCGAGCGCGGGCGGCGTCGAGCTCTGCGGCCAGACGCGCGCGATCGCTTTCGAGCGCCGCAAAGGCCTCGTCGTCCGGTGGGCCGGCGTTGGCGACCTTGGCGGCGCACGCCGCCTCCAGCTGCTCCAACGCGCGATCCAGGCGTCTGGTCGCTTCCCCCAGCTCCCGCGGGGAAGCGGAGTCCCGCGATATCGGCTCGCGCATCTGGACCTCCGAACAATGTAACCATTCACTATAGGGTGCGTCGCGCGCCAGCCAAAGGCCGCAACCGCGTCACCTTAGCCCTATTCGTGCTGTAGACAGGGGGAGGACTCCATGTCGCGCTCAACATTGGGTCGCGCTGAGGATCGGATCGCGACTTGCGTCTTGGCCTGAGGGCGCGCACACACCGGCCCGCCACGGCGCAGCTCTAAGACCCCAAGAGACACCCATGCCTGCCGACGATCACATTCCACTCGCGCCGTCCGGGGCGGACCCAGCCGCCGCGCCCTCGATCTCCACCCTGGCCAACGCGATCCGCGTGCTGGCCATGGACGCCGTCGAGCAGGCCACCTGCGGCCATCCAGGCATGCCGATGGGCATGGCGGACGTCGCTACGGTGCTCTTCACCAAGGCGATGAAATACGACGCGGCGGCGCCCGACTGGGCCGACCGGGACCGGTTCGTGCTCTCCAACGGCCACGGCTCGATGCTGCAGTACGCGCTGCTGTACCTGACCGGCGCGCCCGGCATGACGCTGGAGCAGCTCAAGGACTTTCGTCAGTGGGGCTCGCTGACGCCAGGCCACCCCGAATATCGCCATACGCCCGGCGTCGAGACGACCACGGGGCCGCTCGGCCAGGGCATCTCCACCGCGGTCGGCATGGCCATGGCGGAGCGCCACCTGAACGCCCGCTTCGGCGACGACCTGGTGGATCACCGCACCTGGGCCATCTGCGGCGACGGCTGTCTGATGGAGGGGATCAGCCACGAGGCCATCGCGCTCGCCGGCCGGCTGAAGCTCAACCGCCTGTGCTTATTGTGGGACGACAATGACATCACAATCGACGGCTCCGTCTCCCTCTCGGACGGCGTCGATCAGCTCTTGAGGTTCAAGGCGGCCGGCTGGGCGACCAAGCGCATCGACGGCCATGACTATGGCCAGATCGCCCGCGCGCTCCGCTGGGCCGTGCGCCAGGACCGTCCGACCCTGATCGCCTGCAAGACCAAGATCGGCAAGGGCTCGGCCACCTTGGAAGGTCACCACGACACCCACGGCAAGGCGCTGGGCAAGGCCGAGATCGCCGCCACGCGGGCGAAGCTCGGCTGGCCCCACGACCCCTTCGTGATGCCGGACGCCATCGTCGCGGCCTGGCGCAGGGCCGGCCGGCGCGGGCGCAGCGTTCGGCGCGCCTGGACCCAGAGGCTGAAGGCGTCGCCCCACGCCAACGCCTTCCATCAGGCTCTGAGCGGCGACATTCCCGCCGCCGCGCTCGCCGATCTGGACACCCACATCGCCCAACTGGTCCAGACCAAGCCAGCGTTGGCGACCCGCGCCGCCTCGGGCAAGGCGCTGGACGTCCTGTTTCCCGCCATCCCCGAACTCTTCGGCGGCTCGGCCGACCTGACGGGCTCCAACAACACCTTCGTCAAGGGCACGGCCGTCTTCGACTCGCCGGGCTACGCGGGACGGTACGTCAACTACGGCATCCGCGAGCACGCCATGGCGGCGGCGATGAACGGCCTAGCGCTCCACGGCGGCGTCATTCCCTATGGCGGCACCTTCCTGGTATTCGCCGACTATTCTCGCCCCGCAATCCGCTTGGCCGCCTTGATGGGCGTGCGGGTCATCCACGTTCTGACCCATGACTCCATCGGTGTGGGCGAAGACGGCCCGACCCACCAGCCTGTCGAGCATCTGGCCTCGCTCCGGGCCATCCCCAACCTCTACGTCTTCCGCCCCGCCGATGCCGTGGAGGCGGCGGAATGCTGGGCGGCGGCGCTGGCGCTGAAAACCAGCCCCTCGGCCCTGGCTCTGTCGCGCCAAGCCACGCCGGCGGTGCGGATCACGGCGACACCGGAAAATCTGTCAGCCAAGGGCGCTTACGAACTTCGCGCGGCCGAAGGCGGCGAGGCGAAAGCCACCCTGTTCGGAACCGGAACCGAATTGGCCCTGGCGCTTGAAGCTCGCGATCGCCTCCAGGCCGAAGGCATACCGACCCGCGTCGTGTCCGTCCCCTGCTGGGCGTTGTTCGAGGCGCAAAGCCTTGGCTATCGCCAGGCCGTGATCGGCGCCGCGCCGGTGCGGGTCGCGGTCGAGGCAGGCCTTCGCATGGGCTGGGATCGGTTCGTGGGCGAGCACGGCGGGTTCGTCGGCATGACCGGCTTTGGCGCCAGCGCGCCCGCGTCGCGGCTTTATAAGGAGTTCGGGATCACGATTGAGGCCGTGGTGGAGGCGGTGAAGGCTCGGCTCTGAAGCTGAACGCGCGCTCGCTTTGAGGATCGCCCCTAACAAGTGTCTCGGCAACGTCATACCCGACGGCTAAGGTCGAGGCGTTGAGGAGCCGTTCGCCATGCGCATAAACCGTCGAAGCCTGCTGTCGTTGATCGGTGTCGGCGCGCCAAGCCTCGGCGCCGAGAGCGTGGCCCAGGCCGCCGCCCCACCAGTCAGATTCGATCACGGCGTGGCGAGCGGCGATCCCTTGGCGGATCGGGTGGTGATCTGGACGCGGGTCACGCCCGTCGATCCGACCGCGTCGGTCCCTGTGATCTGGCAGGTGGCGGCGACCCCGAGCTTTGACCGCATCCTCGCCTCAGGCAAAACCCAATCGAACGCCGTGGCCGACCACACGGTCAAGGTCGACGTCGGCGGCCTGTCGCCGGGGCATGAGTATTGGTATCGCTTCAGCGTCGGCGCGGCGACGTCGCCTGTCGGGCGCACCAAGACGCTACCGACCGGCAAGACCGACAAGGTGGTGCTGGCCTTCGTCACCTGCGCCCTCTACCCCAACGGCTATTTCAACGCCTACGACCATATCGCCAAGTCCGAGCGGCTGGACGCGGTGATCGAGCTCGGCGATTACATCTATGAGTACGGCGCCAAGCCCGACGATTACGGTATGGAGAATGGGATCAAGCTCGGCCGCATCCCCGAGCCCGGCCATGATCTTCTGACGCTGGCCGACTACCGCACCCGTTACGCCCAATACCGCCGCGACGTCGATCTCCAAGCCGCCCATGCCCGGGCGCCCTGGATCAGCGTCTGGGACGATCACGAGGTGGCCAACGACACCTGGAAGGGCGGCGCGGAAAACCACCACGAGAAGACCGAGGGCGCCTTCGACGATCGCAAGGCCGCCGCCATGCGCGCCTGGTACGAGTGGATGCCGGTGCGCGATCCCGTCCCCGGCCGGGCGCTGGAGGCGATCAACCGCAGCTTCGATTTCGGCGACCTGGCCAGCCTGACCATGCTGGAGACCCGGCTGACGGCCCGCTCCTACCAGCTGGAATACGACCGGCCGGGCGACATCGCCTGGATCGTCTATGACGCGACCGATCCGGCCCATCGCAAGCCCGTGCGCGACCCCGCGATCACGGCCAAGGTCAAGGCGCAAACCGCCGCGACCGGCAAGCCGCCCGCGCCTTATGTGTTTGGCCCCGATGTCGAGGCGATCGAAGCCTATGTCGCCAACCCTAACCGGCAGATGATGGGCGCCCTGCAAGAGGCGTGGCTGCAAAAGACCTTGGCGGCCTCGGTCGCTGCCGGTCGCCCCTGGCAGGTGATCGGCAATGAAGTGGTGATGGGCCGCTGCCGCTCGCCGAAGATCGAGGCCTTCGTCGGCAAGGCGCAGTTGGAGGGCGCCCTGGCCCGGATGCGACCAGCGATGCGGGAAGAAGCCGAAAAGCTGATCGACGCCCTGAGCTATGACCAGCCCTTCGATCTGGACGGCTGGGACGGCTATCCGGCGGCGCGGGCGCGATTCGATGAGATTTTGAAGAGCACGGGCGGCGGCAACACGGTGGTCGTTTCGGGTGACAGCCACGCCTTCTGGGCCAATCAGCTGTTCGATAGCGCCGGTCAGGTCCGGGTGGCGCTGGAGCTGGGCACGAGTTCGATCACCAGCCCCTCGATCGGCGATGGCGCGGGCTTTCAGCTCGGGGCCGTCTTCATGGCGCAGAACAAGGAAGTGATGTTCTGCGATCAGCTCCGCAAAGGCTATGTGCGCCTGACGCTGACGCCCGAGGCGGCGCAAGGCGAGATGATCGCGGTGACCATCGACGCCAAGCCCTATGCGTCGGAGGTGTTGGCGACCTGGAAACTCCGCCCGACGCCGGGTGTGGGCGTGGGACCGATCGAGCGGGTTTAAGGGGCGCGTCGGTGGGGCTCAAAAATTGAGCGATGGCGTTGCTTGGCGCCTAGGCTTGGGGCGGGGCATCGGGAAATTCGGCGCTTCCTTTCAAGTCTTTCCCGAGGCGTTTTGCGGCAAGCGATAAGCTGTCTCGGTCGGGGGGCCGTTGCATAGAGCGTCGTGCGTCCTTCGAGACACCCCTTCGGGGTTCCTCAGGATGACGAAAATTATTGATTGCACTCAACTTCGTCATGCTGAGGAGCGGCGCGCAGCGACGCGTCTCGAAGCACGTCATGCTGAGGAAGGCGCTCAACGTGGGTCTGTCTCGAAGCCCGCAGGTCGTTGCAGCATCTCTCTTAAAAGCCTCGCCTTAGCCGCCATAGCCGCCACACTCTGCTTCGTTGGACCCCAAGCTCACGCGGCGACGCCCGTCATCATCGACACCGACGTGGGCGACGATATCGACGACGCCTTCGCCTTGGCGCTCGCGGCGTCCGATCCGCGCCTCGATCTGCTGGGCGTGACCACAGCTTGGGGCGACACGGGCTTGCGACG
>Ga0209208_10007184_pt1 | contig 15175 bp, 3 predicted proteins | sample S1TSphfallax_3_FD_187694 | JGI IMG/M metagenome (GOLD analysis project Ga0209208, IMG submission 187694) | Host-associated microbial communities from peat moss isolated from Minnesota, USA - S1T2_Fd - Sphagnum fallax MG (SPAdes) (version 2) | ecosystem: Host-associated > Plants > Peat moss >...
GAAAAACTTATTAATTAATTTATGTGTCTCAACCCTAAACCTAATGGTTAAGTTAGTAGGGTATGTAATTAATAGAGTAGCTAGGTTAGTAGGGTAGGTGGTTAGTACAATAGCTAGGTCAGTAGGATAACTAGTTATTAGGGTAGCTGTGTCAGTAGGGGATAATAAATAAGGTACCAAGGTTGGTGCAATACTTATGAGGGTAGGAAAGTGAGCAGGGTAGCTATTCGGAGTGACCCCAAATGCAGGTATTGCATTTAGGGTGGGATCTTCATATAAAGAACCCTAAACCCCACATGCGTACTTTCGGAGTGACCCTAAATGCAGGTATTGCATTTAGGGTAAGATCTTCATATAAAGAAAGTTTAAACCCTACATGCATCCTTTCGGAGTGACCCAAAGTGCAGGTATTGCATTTAGGGTTGGGTTATTTCAAAGTGAGTTTGCATATGCATATTGTGTTTAGGGCTAGGTCTTCACTTAAGGGTATCCAAACCATTTAGATGGGTTTTTTTGAAATGTGGGTATTACATTTAGGTTTTTTTTTCATTTCAACTTGAAATACCCAAACTTATACTTACCTTTACCAACTAGAATTTTGGGGTTTCGTTGCAATACCTACACCCGTATTTACTTTTACCAACTGGAATTTTGGGGCATAATTTCAATACTTGCACTTGTACTTACTTTTACCAAACCCTAACAAAAAAAAGTCTCAGTGATATATGCCCTAAACCTAAAAAATTATACAAGCTATATAAATCATATAATACAAAATAATTTTTTTTGAAAAAACATAGGAAAAAAATTAAAAACCAAAATTAAAAGGTTTTAAACTATAAATATTTATTAACTAAAAGAAAATACGTTAATCTTTTAAAATAATCAAATAAATTTCATATAAAACCAAAAGAGAAGATATGTCTTTTATCTTTGTGTGATTTTTCCAACCTAATTTTTCCACTCTTTTTGAAGAAGATATAAAATGCAATTGTATTACTTCACATATGTGTAAACCCTAAAATTTTCCCCCCAAATTTAACTTACTTTAGATTAATTACTATACATTTGTGAAAAACTTATTAATTAATTTGTGTTTCAACCCTAAACCTAATGGTTAAGTTAGTAGGGTATGTAATTAATAGAGTAGCTAGGTTAATAGGGTAGGTGGTTAGTACAATAGCTAGGTCAGTAGGATAACTAGTTATTAGGGTAGTTGTGTCAGTAGGTTGGTGCAATACTTATGAGGGTAGGAAAGTGAGCAGGGTAACTATGTGTGAGGTCAGGTCCAGGAAAAACGGCCAAGAACAAAAAAATTAAAAAATTAAAAAAATATAGTGGTCAGCAACAAAAAGAAATCGACTGTGATGAGCCCCATCCGGCGCCGAATGAAAAAACGCAACCCATCCAGTGGATAGAACGGCCAACTGGTGCATTGGTGGCTGTTAATTCACTCTGGCCCAAAATGTTGTGCCCCAACTCCTCCTTCTTCCGTTATTTTATACTTGGACTCACATTTGAGTCTTTCAAAGAGTTGGGAGTGCGTCAATTATAAACTTCAAATTCAAAGGTTTGAATGAGGAGATTATGTTTAATTGCAACAAATAACACCAATTACTTTAAATGTCACTACAAGATGTGTTATTTTACATGTGCGGAAGGTTTTACCTTTTGGAGTGTCATTGTTGGAGGGCCAAAATGGTTAAACATGGAAGGATTATGTGTGCAATTGTGCACCATGTCATCTTCCCAATGTGGATGGCCAAATGGACCCATCCTTAGTTGTGGTCCTAGCTGGCTTATGATGTATGTTGTGTGAACCGCCACTATGTTGATTTGAAACAAGTGTTCTTGAGGTTAACATATGGGATTTACTCGACTTAATGGTCCTTTTGCTTTGGAACCAAAATGTTCATCCATGGTGGATTTCCAATAAGTAGTTCTATGATGTTATCTATCTTAGGGGGACCTCAACCCCAAATAAGGGGGCGATTTGGATGTGGTGTACCATTCAAGGTATTTTTATGTTATGTGTTATGAGTGTGGTGACAACAATGGTTATAGGTGTTGACATAGGAATGCATGACACCTGTCATGTGTGTTAGTTTAGTTGTTCAGTTAAGTCCTAGTTAATTAAGGATAAGTTGGGTAGTTAAACTAATTAGTTAAACCAATTCATGTGTGAATAAGGTTTGAGATATTTTTCATGGGAATATAATACCATCTTGTGTGACCTCAAATCACTAAAACATAATTTCTATTTTGCAATTTTTTTTGTTATGCAAATGTTTTGGGTTTAGATTCTTGTGTTGTTGCAAATGAGTCAATCTTTTGGTTTGGATGTGGTGTACCATTCAGGGTATTTATATGTTATGTTTTGTGAATGTGGTGACAATGGTTATTTTTAGGCTAGGTCACCTAGCTTTATTTGACTAGGCCATGGTTACCATGTGGCATGACACAATTAAGCCAAAAAGATATAATATCTAACTTTAAGGTGCCATGTGGCAACTTATAATTAGTTAATCAATTTTTTAAAAATCTTCATGATTTAAGTTTAAATTACTACATGGTGACACAATTAACATTTAGGTCTAGGCTCACTAGGTTAGCCATGTGGCAACAAGGATTAAAATGAAAAAATAAATCATTTATATTTTAAAATTAAATTTGGGTCATTCGATATGTTTTTCATGTCTATGGTAAGAATGACCATAGTCATGGAAAATTTTGTCTCAAATGGCATTTGTAATTGGCATTAGGGATATGATTAAAGGCATTTATGACAATGCCTTGTGCATTACATATTCATGTAATCATGAATAATCATATATGGCATAAACGACTACAAATGTAATCATTTGTGCAATATCAAAAACCTTATTTTGGCATATTAACTACTTTTACTACCTATTATAACATTTGTTACCTTATAGATACCTATTGTCGGGGTATATGATCTTAAGAGTGCAACATTTATTATTCCCCCTCAAGTGTTTATTCAAATCCAATTTTATTTTCATGTTTTTTTGTTTTTCTACTTGTTTTCCTTCATGGAATGTTTCAAACAATGTATTGAATTCATTGATTGTGGCTCCTATTGCATTACAACATCATGTTCTTACTCCTCCATTGTTGAAGTGTCTTCCTTTTGGATACCTATTGTTGTAGCACCTCCTTTTATTTCCATTGGATATCTTTGTTATTTGTCTAGTGTTTTAAATATTTCCACATGTTATCTCTCTTCCTCCATATCATTTCCACTTGGACCTCCTTCATCATCTAATGGACTTCCAAGTTGTACTTATAGATTCAATGGTGGAGGCACATAATGATCTAGGAATGTTACCAAATATGCATTTAATTTGTTGTTATACTTGTTTTCATTCAGTCTATAAATGCTTTGAGCACTTCAAATGTTCCTTAAACATATTTTGTACCATCTCTCACAAGTCTACCCTTTCCCATGTCTTCAATCCCAATGCCTTTCACCTAAGAATCAACAATATGTTTTCCACTTTCAAATCTTTGTATTCCTACAACCAACGGAAAGAGAAATATGGTTCCAATCCTTTCATCTTCTTCATGACACCATGCCACTTAATGTTGGTGGTCAAGGTAAAAAAATGAAATAGTTTTTAAGGTATTTTTCATTTAGTCTTGCAATTGTTAGCGCAATTTCCAATATTAAATCTTTGTGCAATTCAATAATAAAATTTGGAAAGCAACATCAAATCATTTATAATATTAAAAATGTAACTTGAGGAAATGCATACAATTTTTACTTTGTCGTTATATTAAAATGGAAATATATAAGATGTATGAATTTGATTTTTCACACAAGTCATTTCTTTTTTCACTAGTTACAATGCTTAACCCCTAAACATTAGGGCAGACCAATTTGGCCCACTTTTTTTTGTGTATTTTGGTTTGTCTTTGACATTTAGGGGTTCAATTATGATTAACATTAGTTACAATCCTTAAAAAGTTACTTTGGATATTTCATATCAATTGAATACATTGTTGTCAACAATCCAATTATTAGGAATGTTGAAAATTCTCAATAATTGTTTTTTAAATTTAATTTAAATTATTTTTAAAATTATTTTTATGATTGATTAATTGGTCGGTTATTAATAAAGATTTCATAAATTATACAAAATTTCAAATTATGCACAATTTATATTATAACTTGATAAAAACATAGTCCATATTTAGATTTTAGATATGATGTCAAGTCATACATAAGACAAAATTGAATGGGAAGAAAGATTTGATTTAAAAGTCCTTTTAAAAAGACAACAAAGAATTTGTTTCCTCTGCCAAGGGCAGACATTTCAAAAAACATAATGCAAAACTTTCGGTATCATGGGGAAATTTTAATTAAAATAAAAAAATCAATTATATATATATAAAGCCCTGCTTGTTTTCGCTCAGTAAATACTAAGGCATTGGTCTTTACCCTACACTCCCTACACTAAGGAAATATATGTTGTTGGAACATTCTCCTTACATGAAATCTCATCGATGTACAATTTGTGTTTCATCATATGCATATCATGGAATGTTTACTTCACACCATTTGTAGATGTAAATTGGGGTCTCCTCATTTGCTCAAGTTTGTTTAGTAATTTCTTTGGTGCAGCCCTGCTTGCTTTCACCATCTCTTTTTCAGCTCTGTAGCATTTTGATGCTTGTCTCTCTTTTCAGCCGTATAGGATGCTTGGCCCGGGCGTGTTCAACTGCACAGCTCCACAGGATGCTTGGCCTGAATGGCTTAAACTGCAAGTGATGTAGGTTTTTCCAAAATTGACATAATCAGCTTATGAGATCCCCAGTTGGCTTATTGCTGTGGACATGGGTTTGTCTTCGAAGGTGCAGCTTTTCAATGCTTCGCTGCTACATCTTTTCAGTCAGTATATTTTGTCAATGGCCAAGAATTCATGTACATTTGCACCTGGTTCTGAATTACCACCATTAACTTTTTCATGAAGCTCTTCACTTAGTATTGACTTGTATTTACTTCCATACTCCCGGGTTTCATCACGGATGTTTCTTAACATCAGAGAATTCTGTGGCTTGCTATTGTATTTGATTTGACAGATTTAGCACTGCTCATCAGTGCACAATTTCACAGGAAGTGGGCTTTTGCACACTTGGTGAATAATCTGTGCTCTTGAAAAACCATGTGTGCTCCATTATCCCATGCACCAGATTCAATGGAGCACTTCAACCCTGGGATAAGTATTCAATTAATACCAGACTGAATGGAGCACTTAATCTCAGGATAAGTGGTATCCAAATAGTACCGGATGGAATGGAGCAGTTTGAACCCCTCTGGAAATGGTAACTCCAATGGATACACATTGCCCCTTCGCACAGCTCCTGTAACAGGCCTGGTTGTAGAAACCATTGTATAGTGCCCAGGATACTATACAGAAGAAGGGAAACAAAAGCTGACAGACATGTCAGCTCATTGCAACAGCATACTGATGATGGCAATGATGGGGCATAGTTTTGAGCAAGGCGCTCAGAGTTTAGGCTGCCAATTGTACTTCTCAGTTTTCTATTGACTGATATCTGCAATATCAGGATTCAGGAGATGATGGTGAGTGTTAAGCTGTAGTAGGGGAGAAGTCGCTGTCTGTGAGCAGTCAGGGGAGAAACAGCCCTCTTGTAATACTGCCTGCCAGGCAAGCAACTAGCCACGATTAGCAACCCTACAACAAGACAAGTGGATCAGAGAGATCAGGTAGGAGGGAAGTCAAAAGAGATCAAGAACTTGAACAAGACACATGTAAAGTCTCTTGGTGGTTATCTGAACAGAGGATTTGTCTTGGTTGGTGAGCAGTAAGTTTTGCACCTGGAAGTGAAGATCCTTCACTACTTGGCCCTAAAATCATGTCTGAAAATGGTCAAGTTTTGTGTGAACTTGTCCCGGTTTTTGGGCTCCAGTGTCCATGTGACATCAGCCATAAGCTTATCAAAACATACTGCCAGCCTGTGGTGCTGATCAGCAGGCTGCGTTGACAGGATCTGCACCTTCAGGTCATTAAAAATCTGGTCATTCATAAGAATAAGAGAGAGCATTGGCCTGCTTAAGCTCCACTGGTTAGAGCATTGCTCAAACAAGACAATCTCAAACAAAGATCTCAGAATTTTGGGGAACAGATTAGGGCATTCTGCAATGTGCTGGGCCATGTTGAGAGCTGCCACTGATGTTGGGCTGTCTTCCATTGTAATGTTGTTGAAGTAGAATGCTGTCAAATTGTCCACTGCAGAAGCACACTGGGATGAAATGTTCACATCCAAGGATTTTACACCTGTCTCCAGGGATCCTACAAGGTGGGCAAAAACTGCAGTATCAAGGTTTACAATAACTGTAATGTGATTATGGCAAAGGACCTCAAGCAAAGCAAAATAGGCTCTTGCAAGCTTGCGGAAGGCCATGATACTTGCCAATGGGATACCCAGTGACATCTTCAGAGCCATGTCAAGTGCATCTGCAAGTGCCCGGTCTCCATAGAGCTCAAAAACACCAAAATTGACATAGTTCCCTGCCAGTGCTCTTGTGAGAATGGTCAATGCCACCCATATTCCCTTATACTTGTAAGTGTAAGGATCAGACAACACAGGGAGGGACAAGACTTGGGAGCCATATGCCACAATGAGCTTGCTGACTTCCCGAAAGAGAAGAATTCCATTTGGTGACGAGGAATCAAACGTCAACCGCTGTGTCTTGTTGATGACAAACTCTGCAACAAATTTTAACAAGGGGGTGGTGACTTCTGGAGTATCTGTCCATTGCTCTATTGTCCTTAACAATAAAGGGGTATGAGCAGGGTATAGCCAGTCAAACAGCAGTCCATATGTCCGTCGACTGTTGGTGGCCATTGCAATGCCCCTCAGATCCCGCATTAGTCCAATGAGAGCAAATTTGACACCATCTGACCGAAAGGCTTCCACTGGTGTAACTTCCAGGTTCACAGAAACTTGTTGCAGTGATGCAATGAAAACCTTGAACTTTGCAGAGCTATCCTCCATGAATAGCAGCTTGCCGAGCGTGAAATAGAATATTGTCCGATTGTGTGAGTTGTTTATTTCATCCAGGAAAGAGAAGTGCTCCCTTGTATGATGCTCTAGAATGTAGTTCACAGCATCAAGCTTCAGTAACAGTTTGCCACTCATGTATCCTGCAGCAAGCTCCTGAAAGAGATTCAATGTCTGCTCTATCACTTCCTCACTCTGTGCATAGCATTTCAGATTAGTTGCAATCTTTCCAACAATCATATTAAGCACCATAAGATGGTCTTGTAGGCCCAGCAGCTCATTCAGGCGTCCATACAGCTGCTTACTGAAGTGCATGGCCTGATCTCCAACATAAACTCTTCGAAAGTTCTGGAAAAATGAGAGGATTGCAAGGTCCAGCTGCTGTTTAGAGTGTTGAAGGTAGCGCTGCACATGGGAGCCCGTGTCAGTGACTTGGATGAGCTGGAAGATGCGAGCAGCAAGTTCGCCGTCAATCACCTCTTGAGATTCTGCACTGCTGCTGGAGGTTTGTTGTCCCCTAATGATGGCACCCACAATATGAACCAGCCATGTGAGCTGCCCCTCCATAGCCTGGAGCTGCTTGTTGTCTACTCCTGTCTGCAGTCTTGCTGCTTCAGTGTATGCCTGCAACAACAAAAATTCACTCTTGTTAATTACAGTCAACCCACTAATCAAGACAGCGGTTAGCAATTTGCAGAAATTGCTAGACAATTAGAGACTGAGGAATAAATTCAAAACCCAATATTCTTATTCTGAGAGGCCTTGCTACTTAACAAACAGAGAAGACTAAAAGAACAAGCATCCTCTAGGCTTTTCATTCAGCAACAATCATTCCACTAATTCATAGTGGGAAGCTCTGTCAACCGGGCATCACTGTAACAAATAGCTCAAGAAGACAATCCCCATGGCTTTATCATCAATAGTAGAAACCCGATTTGCCTTGTAGTATCCCAAATGTTCAAAACCCTTGGAAATCCTCCAGCCTTACTTTGGGGTCAAAATGTCCTTGCAATCATAAAAGTCATGACCCCCACAAGATGTGCTCCGAAGGGTTAAATGACAGCAGTCTGTGAATAAAATGCTTGGATGTATGGTAATGGTACATGCCATTACAAAGAAGAAGACCACGATAGACAAGGTAGTAGTGTGATAGAAAATGGGTTTAGGGTTACAGGATGGGGAATAACAGGGGATACCTGCAGAATGGGCTCCAAGAGATTGGTTATGTAATTGCTGGTCTTCTCATATTGAAAGCGGCAGAGATAAGGGAGGCTATCGAGCTGATCCTGTAAATGTTCTTCATTGTCGAGGGGGTCTTCACTGATGTTGTTTTGGATGACTGCCTTGACAGAGTCGAGGCGTGAGGTGATGTAAGCTTGTGTGATCTTAGGGACAAAGGTGTCAAGAAGGCTTGGTGATTCACTTTTCAAATAAGGCACGGATGATACAAGGCGAGACCAGAGTCCCAGCAAATAATACACACTGCCACTGGCCCATTGCCATGACTGCAAGGACTGGATGGTGAATTCAGCCACAAGTCGAATCCAATCTGCGTAATTCTCAACGCCCACCAGTTCCGAGAGCTGGTAATTGGTCTTCAATCGGCCAAGAAGTCGGCAATACTCATGATAATTCTCGTGCTTTGACAGACCGTGTTGCGTGCGCAAAATCTCCCTGGTGCCGCTCATCAAATGGGATAAGAACTTGGAACGTTCCACCTCAGTAGAGAAAAGCGACCTTCGCACGGATGCGAGTCTGACCAGACACTCCAAAGCGACGTTGGACAGGGGAGGTTTGGTGCAAGCGTAGTAATCAAAGAAGAGCTGCATTGTAGAGGTGTCTTCCAGTACAGGCCGCCACGAAGAAGGAATCTGAATTGTACCCAGATCCTCTGAGCTTTCGTCCAGCGACGTGCCGACAAAATCAAACGATAAGCATTTTAAGGTAAGTGTGATGGCCTGCTCCCTCAGTCGCTCGTCGGCTGTGTCGATTTGTAGCTGCTGCAACGAAGTGAAGGAGATTTGGAAAATCTGGAACAGGGTCAAGTCCCTGAAGCTGCAAGCCGTCTTCCTGTGCTGCGTCAGCGACATACCGGGGTTCGCTTGATTCATTTCAACAACCAGCTGGTTGAGGATCTTCAAGCCAATGAGGAAATGCTCTACGGTGGCATGCGTCAAGAACTTCATGGCCTCCTTCACAATGTCTCGGAACTGGTCGTTTTCGTACCATCCGAGCTTCGTGATGCGGCATAGCAATTGGATCAAGCTTGTGGTAACGAACGGCTGCAACTCCTGCCCCTTTGAAGCCAGGTATCCCACCACATAGCTCCGGATATCCAATCGTAGCTGCAGCGACAATGCATGCTCCGTAACCTGCTTTACCAGACTGGAGCTGGCCAGGAACTGCGTGTACGGTGACGACGAGTTATCAAGAATATATTGGCACTGCGAGATATATTCTGTATTTAGAGAGAAGCACGCCAAGGTCGTCTCCGCGAGCGCTCGCTCCTCAGAATCCTGCGATGTGTACAAACGCTCGCACAACACGCTGAGTTGTGCCAAACTCTCCATGGACTTTGTGGTCTCTTGCTCATCTCATCCATCAACCTCCTGATGTGTCTGCTTCCTTCCGTACTTCCCCCCTCTCCCTTTAACTCCACGTGCGTTGTTCCTTTTTTCTCCCTCCCTTCGCGCGCTCTTCCCGTCTGCCTCCACGCGTGCAAGGGGCGAGGGAGGGATGCAAACCAAAGGAGCGCCAAACCCTAAGTTGCGCGTCTGGCCGCGGACCAAGTCACGCCGCCTTACCACCCCCCCCGCCCCCCTCGGGCACGAGCTCCCAATCCCTTTTGGGATTATTCCGGGCAGGGCAGAAGAAAAAAAATAATGCTTGTCAATGGGTGGTAGCTTAAAACAAAATTACTTCTTAAAGTTTTGCTCAAGGTGTTTTTCTTTTCTTTTCTTTTTGCTTTCTTGCCTCCATTACTAACTCATTGCCATCACTATGTTTGTTGGCCTTGCTCTCCGAGACAAGGATATTGTGTTTAGATTCATCATAGAGTATAGTACCTTTAAGGGATTTTGGCCCCTACATAATACCTTAACTCTTATATAAGGATTTTTGAAAGATGATATTTTGGCTTGTGTTGAATCTTGAGATTAGTTATAGAGTTATAATATCTTGAAGCATTTTGGTTTCTTTTAGAGGATTTTTTTAAAGATTATATCTTTGTATGGTGAAATATTTGAGTTTTCATAATATTTCTCTTTTGCCTTAAGATACTTTTTAATGTAAATTGCAAGGCCACAATGTGACACATCCCTTGTTTCACTTTGCTCTAAGCATTATCTCCTTGAATTTGCTACAAGTGTTATGGTTGTCGTGTTGTTTTTATGTTCAAGTTCAACTCTTGCTCCACTCACAATGTTGATGTTTATTTTGCTATTAATTGATTTTTTTGTTTTGGAAGTTTGTAAAAATAAAAATTAATGTTTGAAGCAAAGGTTTTTAAATATCTAACTTTCACTTTTGTTTTTCTTCTTTCATTTGTTTCAAGTGTTGGCACACATTTGCATATTGCATTCATCATGTTTGCCACTTATTTTCATGTTATGGCATAACAACTATTCGTTAAATGTTTACGAATATATTGTAATATAGGTTTCATCTTTCATTAGTAGTAACTATGATGGCTTTCAAACATTTATGTTTTCAATTATGATTTCAATTTCATAAACTAGGATTTCTATGCGAACAATTTCACAATCAATCTCACCCTTTTTAAGTATGGTAAGTTTTTTTTAATTCACAATCCACAAAACTCAAATATGTGTATCTCTTTTTAAATGTGTTTGTTATCTTGTTATTATTATTATTTTGTGGCATACATATCAATAAATCATCATTGTGCAAAGATGAAATCAACATTGAACTTTTTAAACTTTTTTTTTCCGTGTCTAAAATGTCCCAAACAAATGTTAACCATACATAATCAAGATAACCCATTTTTACTATACTTGATGCAAAATATTACAATATCAAATCATTGGTTTGTTTTACTTGAAATAAAAATTGACATAACATAATCAATTAATTTCTTGCATCTTATATAGATATTGACATGTTCTTGCATTATGCATTGAAGTTATAGGTCACGGTAGCTACGATTCTAACATAGATTGAATTATCTATATAAAGGTATTAAATTTTACAAAGAAAGACAATAATGCACAAGTTTTAATATTTTTGAAAAAACCTATTATCTCATATTGGAAAAATGGTTTGGAGGGAGAATGGATGACTTTTTGGAAGTCATATATGGAACTTATTGTTGATGGTATGGAAATGTTGTTTTGCTTTGGCTACTTATGAATATCCTCTTCCTTTAGAAGGAAATCTTTTATAAATAATGTCTCAATTTTTTTTATTACTTTTTTAAAGGTCTAAAGGTTCATACCATAAAAACATGTTGGGATTCATGGAATGCATTTGAAGGTTAAGTAAGTATTGTACATAACATCCCAAAAACATATTATAACCTTACCTTCACCTATTAAATTAAAAAACTTCACATATCCTCTTCTTCTTTATCTATAATGTTATACATATTTTAATATTAAAGTTTCAAAAATCGTGAAAATTTATGGAATCATGTGGTGTGGTTAGGTGATTTTAATATAAATTGAATTGATATAAACTTATAACTTTTCATTCAAAGGTGAACATAAAAGGGGGAAACATTGATAACAACAAAAAGTAAACAAAAGTAGTGGGGGAAAGGACAAGGACTTGAATTAATCACTTATAAGTTCTACATCTAAATGACATAAAATTAAATTATAAGCCATTTTAACCATTTATAACATATAGGATATTAAAAATGGTAAAGGATGAGGTGTTTACAATTTCTAGAAGTTGAAAGATAATCGACTTAAAATTGCACATGCTTACATCTTTTGAGAAATTATTGAATCCCATTATCTCAAGAAAGTGGTTAGGCCTAAAAGACAAAGACCTCTCAAACCTTTCATACCTCATGCAATATTAATATAAATATGTAAGAAATTTTTCATCTTGTTTGTGCAAACAATTGAAGATTTTTATGTTTAAGGTAAATAATTGTTTTTCAAATGGGTCAGTGCACAAATGGGTGGACCAATTTGTCACAAAACCAAAGTCCTTATTTATTCAAAATCCTAATTAGATTTTGAAAATAACAACTAGTTTACATTTATTTCTTCCATATATTTTTCATGTCATTAATATCTCATTTAGAGTTTCTCTTTTAAACATGTAAGTAAAAAACACCTTTTCCTCCAATATGATATGGACTTATAAAAAAATGTTCCTAATTAGCCCATTCAAAAACTCATAATCCTAAAATTCAATTAATTATTATTTTTACTTTTAACTTCCTTATTATGGTATCTTATTAATTTCAAGTCCCTAACACACCCCATTAGTCAATGGACCGTATTATAGTCCACATAAAAATGGTTATCAAAGGTGCAATCCATGAGTTTTGAGTTCAAAAGTCCATGGTTTTTACGATTTTAAAAAATTTGTAAAATGATATTGTGCATCGTGTAGATATTCAAGATAAGATCTTTAAACCAAGTTCATTTTAATAAATTTCAAAATCTATAAAACAATATGGACATTGCAATAATAATCACAAGGCAAAATTGGCTAATGTAACACCCAAATGTCAATATCAATAGCTTCATTCATTCATTTGAATTACCTTTGAAATTGCAAAACCATGTGAAAAAATTGAGCAAAACAAAAGATATGTATGCATTGGTAGGGTCAATAATGACAAAATGTTTTTGATACTCATGTCTAAAAAGTTTCAATTATTTTCAATGTACATGAATTGGATAAACTATGATTGAATGTGAAAGTTGTTAAACATGGATGTTCAAGATTCATGATATTTGACAACATCATGTTAATGTTAACAAATAACTATGGGATACAAGTCGGGAATTCTTTTAATATCATTTTTTGAATTTTGAAAAAAAAGGTCTTACAAACACTTCGAGTGTTAATTTGTTTTATAATAATGTGAATTGGGGCATTACCAATTTGGGGTTAGACTTAAGATGGGAAAAACAATAATAACCAACATGATTCCAAGATTTGTTTTTAATGTATTTTTATTTGTATCATAGTTTTGAATATGTGATTATCAATTTGTAAACCACTACACCAATATCCAAATCAAGGTTTTTTTTTCATTTTACATAAGTAAATAACTTAGTGGCTTTGTCAACCAACACTAAGAGCAATTTGCTCCCTTGAGGTTTCATTCTATTGAAGTAAAAACTTGACCTATTTTTGTGTTTTGTGAATTTTATAATTGTAATGCCCCACATAAACCAAAAAAAAATCTATAGACATGCATAGTTACATAAACAAACTCATGAAGTAAATAAATTGGCCATTTTGCTAAAGAAAAAATGCCACTTTATTGGAAACACAAGACAACTTTGACTTCACATCTCCCCATGTTTTCTTCTTACAATGTATATAAGAAATGTGGCCTTGACTTTGTCCCACATGCCTTGCCCCAAGTTCTACTCTTGCAACCTATATAAACAATCCAAAGGAGAAGACTACAATATATTGATTTTGGGATTCTCCAAAGCTTGATTAATTACTTTATGATGGGCTAACCAAATATGCCCATCACAAAAGAAAAATAATTGAACTTTAAGGGTTCACACAACTAATTAATAAAATTCACAATAAAGGTGTTTGAAAAGTGAATTCACAATATAAAAAATGGGTTATGTTAATATGCAATAGGCCCAAGAAAAACCTATGGACAAAACAATTGTCACCCCCTTAACAAATGGTGGGTCATTCTACTAAGCTCATTGCATTCTTGGTTTGGGGCTTATTCCATAATGCATAACACATAACTAAAGTCAAATTTTACATTAATACTATTGGGTCAATAAAGTACCAACCCAATTGCTATCCACTAAAGCTACAGATTAAAGAACATGTGTGTTAACCCTACAAAAAATTATTTATAAACACACCACAAATCCATAAAATGTATAAGGGGAAAAATAAATTGAAAATGTTTAATTTATAGGACGTGAAGTTAACACAAAGTAGATGTCAAAATTTCATCGTCTCACCAATTGACTACTTATAAAATATCAACAATGGTGATGGGGGGTGTGTCCTAAAGGGAGGAATTGACCAATGGGGTGTTGGTCGCGATAGTTCCTTTTTTTGGCTTGAACTGCTTCAAAGGCAACAAATATTCAGGTTGTGTAGGATCAACAAAGTAAATTTGCTTGTGTTAGGTTGGCAATGACAATGTCAACTAAGGTGCGAATTCCATCTTTGGTGAACATAATGTCGATTCATTGATGAGAGGAGTGGAATGTGGTTGAAGGAAATGCATGTAGTTGTTCTTATCTGACATGGAAATTGACATTTCATGGAATGATAGCAAAAATGTCACGAACTGTAGAATGGGTTCCCATGCGTTCATTGCGATGGGCGTAACATAAAAGGTGGAAACCCGTAGCATTGATGGGATGTGTGCACACGCATCGAAGGATACTTATAATTGAAGGATGTGGTAGTCTAAGTCACGTTTGGAATGTTGTGGAAAAAGATGGGGAAGATAATCAAAAGGTTGGAAAGGCTAGTCGAGTTATAAGCTAAACGACTTGCCTTGGGGCTCAATGAGTTGTTCAAAAGGAGGAAGACACGTGTGTTTTGGGGGTGATAGAAGATCGCAAGCCGCCTTGAGGTGTTATTGGAAAGGGAAGGTGTTGTTGTTGACTCATGTTAAGGCTTCAAGAAGGAAGGGATGTTGATTGACCATAAACTTAATAACTATGATGGAAGCTACAAAGGCCCAACTCCTTTAATACATTGTTGGGGCGATGGTGGCAATCGGTATGAGACCAGTGACATTAAACATCATTGGGAAAAATGCTTATTTACAGGTTAAAGGTCCTTATAAGCTATCAAGGGACCCTGGACCCAAAAGGTGTCTAAACACTTAAAGGAGGGAGGAGTAAAAGGAAATAAAGGATTTTATGAAGGTGCAAGATGGAAATGTATTGAAATAAATATGATGGTTGTTACACGAAGTAAT
>Ga0209208_10007185_pt1 | contig 15170 bp, 13 predicted proteins | sample S1TSphfallax_3_FD_187694 | JGI IMG/M metagenome (GOLD analysis project Ga0209208, IMG submission 187694) | Host-associated microbial communities from peat moss isolated from Minnesota, USA - S1T2_Fd - Sphagnum fallax MG (SPAdes) (version 2) | ecosystem: Host-associated > Plants > Peat moss >...
GGGGGGGGGGGGGGGGGGGGGGGGGTTTGTCAGAGAGTAATGCAAACAGCTGTTGTAGCTTCAAGGTAGTTACTAAGGGAAGAGGTTTGTTTGTTTGTAGGACAATAAAATGATGGCAAAAAGCAGTTCTCCACCAAATATCTGTTAATGATTGTGTAGTGTTGAGGAATGCAGCATGAAGAAGCCTGGAAGATGATTTTTATAAGCTACAAGATAGTATTCTAATTACAATTGAATGTGTCAGCTGATCATCCTGAAAGGAAATAGAGATGGCTGTGAGCCTTGGTTCTGTTTTTGCAGTTCTAACTTCTGATGCTGTCACTTCATGATGACTCATTTCATCATTTTTTTCCCCCAGTTAGTTACATACATGATGTAGAATGTCATTGGTCCCAAGACCAACAGTATTGCTAGGGCACTGATGATTAGTATTGAAGGGAACACATAGTTGTGACTTATGACCCTCCAAATCAAGCATTATTTTCCATATAATCAATCCCAGTCCCTTTTCTGTTCATACCTATGCTGAGATTATTTTTGCAGAGTCGCCCCCCTGTGGATGTCTGCTTGTCATGTAACTGGTGCTGAAGGTGCAGAAGCGTGAAGTCTATCTGGCATAGTTCAAACCAATTCTGAACCCAATCCAAACAATTCCAAACCCTATCCAGTTTGGAAAATGGGTCAGATTCCAAGTGCTCACACACTCACAAAAAATTCCAAACCCTATCCAGCTTGGAAAGTTGGTCAGATTCCAAGTGCATCACACTCACAAACAACTCCAAATGCTATCCAGTTTGGAGAATTGGTCAGATTCCAAGTGGCTTATACTCACAAACAATTCCAAACCCAATCCATTTTGGAGACTGGGTGGGATTCCAAGTAGGCCACACTGGCGGACATTTCCAGTTTGGGAAACTGGGTCAGATTCCAAGTACACTACACTGACAATCAAAGCTATATGAACAATAAAGTTATGGCCCCTGGGGCTTGAAAACACAAACAAGGCTACCACATTTTTGAAAAAGCACTAATTGTCTGCCTAGGAATGTGGAACTCGTGTGAAGGAGGATTGTAATTTGTAATAGTTCGAGTTCCAGCATAATCCACAATGTCGGATTTGGTTCAGGTTGAACCAATGGTGTGATTGTGTGATCCATCAATCCAACTCTACCCAGAACTGGAGTGAGACCGGGCATGGTCCATAAGGTCTGGTTCCAGCAAGCAGCATGCTCCAAGTGGTTCAGATTTGGTTCAAACCTATTATGGTGTGATCCAGTTAACCACAACTGGACTGAGACTGGATAAGGAACTAGCCTGAAATTCAGAATTCACCAACACAAGTATACAGTCTGGTTAATCAGAACAATACAACCCAGAACTGGTCTGAAATCAGCTAACACTAATGTAAAGAAACACTACTTGAGCAACCCACCTGTTGGATTATGTCTTGTGTGGATCAATGCAGTGGGGACACTACTTGAGAAAGTGGCTTTCATCACACAAAAAGCCATGGCTCGTGACCTCTATGGTTTCATCCATTTACAATGTACAATATGTGACGTTTATTGTGGCATTTAGTACACACAAATTGCAATTTGACGATAGGCATATGTGCTATTGTGTGATATGTGCCATACACAGTATCAAATTGCAATCTTTGTTTTCTACATGCCACGAATAGATGCCACATATTGTACATTGTAATGGAGGAAACCACACAATTTCCCTCACAAAAGTGTCATGGCCCACACCTTCTTGTGATAAAAGCCAGTTTCTCTTGTTGTGAGAAGAGGGGCCGGGCAAGTTATTGACTAGATTGTTCAAAGTGGTTGCAAGTCTGGTTATCTTTGTAGGAAAGGTGTGCAGCCAGACCTTACTCAGTTTTGTAAGGGTCCTGAATGCATGTGCCAGAATAGTAGCAATTGAAGAAGGTTGAACAAATCAATCTCGGCCATCGCAAGTAATGACATCAATATATACAGCCTTCTTACAACTAACCAAACAATTTCTGCACCACAATGAATGGTCTTTAAACAGATCAAAACAGGACATGCAGGTGCACAGTTCATCATCTGCCTCAGAATCGTACCCTCTGCATAGTTCATTTGGGGAATCTAATATCCTGCCCTGGGTAAACCTATTTCAGCTACATCTATAGAGAGTGAAGAGTCATCATGAATAAGGGTCAAGGGAAGAAAAGCCCACATGAATGAGATTTGACATGTCTCTAGGATTCAAGCAGAAATCTGCACAAATTGATATGACCTAATCATTGGGATGAGTGCAATATGAGAACATAAAGAGAATGGTGACAAACTGACAACAGAGACTTGCAGAAAGAGGAAAAAACCAGTTATTGGAAACAATGCTTTGTCCCAAATTTTCAGGCCAGGCCTTGGAACCATAAGTAGATGCCCACCAAACTTCAAATTTCAATGGTGGAAATTGAAACGCTCTTTCCAATTACAAACTAACAACTCTAACTGAAACAACACAACTACCACCACCACCACCATCACAATTCTCTGCTGGTATGTGTTCTACCCTTTGTCTCATGTCTGTCCTCTGCAACTTCTCTACACTCTTCCCAAGTTTGATGAATAATGCCGTGCTGCATATACATCTGGGAAGTTCTCCTTCCCAAATTTCTTGCAGGACCAATCTTTTCTTTATGAAATAATTCTTTTCTTCAAATGGATGTCAAATTTCACAGCCTTTGACGTACCTGTGACCACCCATTATCAAATGAATGAACAGAGTGGGGTATCACCTGGAAAAGGCGTGATTTGTCACACCACACATAATGGTCCCAGTTGCTTAAACACACGAGAGGTGGGTATTTTGGGTACCTGAGCTGGACTGCCCTGTCACAATGGTGCTCCTCTGCTCCAAATATCTCTGAGTTAGCCTGGTAACCAACACAGATTCATTACCCATGGTACAGAGGGTGCCATCTCATGAGACAGAGCCTGGTCACCCCCACTTCAATAACATTGCTTGTAGCAGACAATCTGCACTCTTAGAACCTGAAATCAGGCTCCACTTCCATTGCCCACGCAAACTTTGCTAGCAATGACTTGTTGAAAATCTGGAAAAACAATAATGACTCAGGTTTCAGTAGTTTTCTGTTAATAGTTGGGAACTCCAATGGCGTACAAGGTGCTGTGGTAATTTGATTTACATAACCAGCTACCAAACAATTCCATGCTCCTAGTAAAATGTAATCAGCAGAATAAAAAAGGCACACTGACAAGAAAGGACAAGACTCACCTTCTCAATGGGCACCTCATGGAGTTTGCACCAAGCAACCGTGATACGTGGGTCCATGTAATTGATCTTGGAAGTCCCCAAAGCCACTGTCTTGAGATCATCCTTGACTCTCATGTCTAGCCTCATCTTCTCTAGTTTTTGCCTTGTTGCACTAATCTTCTTTGTCAACCTGTGACATGCATTATATCAAACTGGTTTCATCAATGGAAATTAACCCCCAAAAAATCCTCTTCGCATCTTTTAAGGCTCTATATAACCTGAAAGAGGGTGAGTTTTTGCACACACTTTCCTCAAAATTACTAAAGCTGGAAGAATAATAAGTTTTTGCTCTACCAAGACAGCTCACAGTGCGAACAGATCCATCCTCATGCTTGAACCAACCCACCCTACAATTATAGACCCTACTCTGACACCAACCTCCTCTACTGGGCCTCATGTCTGGCAATAAATGTCCTGATACTACAATCGTCCATACCATTATTCCCCATTGTGCAAAATCTTGTAAGAAAGATACTGGCAACACTAATGCAATGATCATTAGTCTGTGAGACTTTCTGAAATTACTACCATAACAAACAACTCTACCAACACCCCACTGGTTCAAGAGGCAAGAGCCTCCATAAGTGGATCAGCATGATGAGAAGAGGATTTTGTAATGCAGAAGGCAAAAAAAGGGACTCACGCTTCAGGATTTTGATTCTTCTTAACCTTTCCATCTGAATCTCTCAATGGAGGCTTGCCTCTTTTAGCTCGGTCCAGATCTACCTCTAGCTCCTCCAATAATGCCTGCAGCCAGGAGCATGCATCTTTAACAGCTTCAGGGCATTTTGCTTCTCTGTTAGCCTAATGCCATCAACTAGCAAGCAAAGAGATTTAGACCATGGGGTAGCTAATGTCAAGAGCAGATTTGTACAAAGCACAGCACCACATCAACTAGAATACAACTCTGTTCAAGGATTCCCACACCAATTTGACAAAAAAAGTTTTGCAGGCCCTCTCTTAGGAGGGTGTTTTCTATGCAAGGAGAGACAAACCTCCATCTCCGTCATCTTGCCTTCCAGTCTTTCCATCTGAGCACTGTGCCCCTTTGATACTGACCGTTGATGATTACACAAAATTGCCACCTACAACATAGATTGAGGGGTTGATTCAGACACATGCCCATATTCAATCAAGGCAGCTGCAAAGTATAGCTGACATAGACATACACTGACATTCTTAAACACTACAATGCTTTACAAAACTGATATGACATGACATGTCAAGATGACATTACTGACCTCTTTGTTCGCACCTTGATAAGCAGCGATCTTCTCAATCAAAGTGTCCCCACTGGTGTCTTGCAGCTGCCAATGCACAACAGCTAACTGAGTCAGATTCAGTAGAATCCTTGAAGCAACACTCTAAAGATCCCTTCCAAGAAAGCTGACCAAGAGATGTCACAGAAACCTGTCAGAGTTCTGTGAGATTCATTGGCAATCCTGAACAAATGTGTGTCAACAGAACACCAAGTCTGTCTCTGTCACAAGCTGAGAAAAGAAACCAATAACACTGCCCAGAAATGTTCTCACAGCTGACAATAATACAATTGGTACATGTAGGTGTGATCAAACTGTATCTCTCATAAGAATCAAGAAATCCACATTCTCGCAACTAAGAAAAGGCAAAGCAAAGTTAACACTTCTTCGACCAGCCACAGAGAATTCCAAAGAAGGAAAGACAAAACAGAGAGCAAAGGACCAAGAAACCAAAAAAAAAATTGAACATGAAAGCAGTATGAACAACAGTGCCAGTCTCACACCTGTTCAGGGACCATCAACAGTAGCATGTATGATAGTGACTTCTCTATCACAACTTTCCCTCTGACTTCATTAGCTCCCTACAGTGGTAAAGGCCAGTGAAAACACTAACCTGCATACTGAATTTCTGCTGCAAATCTGGAACAACACAAAGACTCAGCCATGCTACTGGCTAGCAACAAACAACAACACAAGGAGATAACAAAAAACAGAAAAGCACAACAGGATAGACAAAACACACAGAAAAGGACAGCAGAGAAGAACCAAGACCAACTGGGGCTTACAAGAAACTCCCCACTTACAAGACTTTATACAGAATCATTCAGAATATTCCAAATGCTGGAAATTCAGAAAGGAATTTTTCCTTATTGAGCAACCCTCTAGTCCTCTTTAACAGAATCTTTAGAGGGTAGCCTTTATTTTTCAGAAGGACAATAATACTGACCATCTGAGAGACAAGGAACTCTTTACAACTACAAAGCCTCAAAAACCTGTAAAATTGACTATTGATAACTCCCAACTTTGAATATTGGAATGAACATGAGGCATGCAAATCATTTCAATACCTGCATACTCTGGTTGAGAACATTTGTCAAAGATATCACAGGATATACCTTAAGGACTTTGTTTCACAGCTAGATCCAAGAAGGTACAAGAGGAGCCTTTAGAAGTACATTTCAACTCAGAGATGTTTTGGGTATATGCTGCTGCCAAAAGAGTCTTGGTCCAGGTACATAAAATTCTCAAAGTCTGGAAAATCAGGAACAAAAAGATCATCCACAAACCTACAAACAAGGGACAATCTATGAAGCACAACAGGAAATGTGTTATTCTTCATAGGAAAAGATATAGAACTTAGCCAAATAGACCACACAATTAGTACCCATGGGGATACCAATACATTGTCTATAAGCACAATGATCAAAACAAAGAAAAAAATTATCTAGCAAGAAATCCAACCAAGAGTCAAATCTGAAGCCTCTACAAGTTTAAAGCTATGAAGATTTTCAAACAAATTTATCTCTTCTTTATTTTTCAGCCACAAAACCTAAAGTTCAAAGCAAATCTTTGAACCAACAAAAACTTGAGACAATAAAGCTTCAACATCTGATGAAACACTTTATTGATTAGAACTTTCATACAAGCTTTTAGATTCATTAGGTGAATTTTAGTGTATTGAGTCCAGAAATCAAAAGACTGCAACAGGAGTAGAGAAGTTTTATCAACTTCCGATCTCAAAATATTAAGTTGTTTTATCACATCCACTACTCCTGTAGAGTCATTGAGAATCCAACTACTAACACAAGGAACATCTGCCTTTCTGAGTTTTGACACCCAAAGGTCATTGACCATAGGAAAAATAGCTTTGCAGAAAGAACTCAGCCACTTAGAAACTTCAGTAAGAGAACTAGAGCTGGCTGCACAAATAAATCTAAGTTTAATGGATTTTTATGAAACTTCCAAACAGCACAAAGAAATGGAGGACAAGGGCCACACTTTTCACCACTAAAATTATGAGCCTTATTAAAAGAAAGATGAGATTTCAGGATTTCAGACTGGACAAGATTAGAGACCACATATGTACCAATTGGGGAATTAAGCTCAAAGAAAACTGAAGAAACATAGAACTTTTTACAAACAAACACAAAATTATTACTACATTTATCCAAGTAAGGAATAAGGAACACTGTAGACTCTTTAAGTGATCCAAATCCCCTAAAAGAACAGAAAAAGACAAATTAGAAGAGGATTGAGTCACTGAGAAAGAACAGGTCCTCTTCTGCACAAACAAAAGAACTTTGGCTTTCAATTCACTCAAGACCCTTGAACTCTTAGAAGTTCTTCCTGTTTATTGACAAACTTCTTGAGACCTTTCTCAATAGCTTCTTCAATAGACAAGTGAGACAATAAAGCTCTTCTGAAATTTGTGCCTCTAGAAACTTTGTTTGTAGGTGTGATCAAACAAACAGAAGTCAGCCACTAATACCAGGTCAGAGTGGTCATGGTACCAGTTTGTCAAGGGTGACAGAGGCATTGTAGGTACGGAAGACTTTAGCGGTTAGGGCAGGCATGATTGCTTTCAGATGTAGATTGAGCTTGGTTGTGTCCAGTTTCTCAAAAAGGTCCTTCCCAGCCGCCTTACCTGCACAATCCAACATAATCAGCCAGTAACTTCCCTGACAGACCCAAATGCTCCTCATAATATGCACATATAGAACAAGGCTACAGGACATACGGCCCACTGGGTGTTTTCTTTAACACATCTACTGGAAATCTTCTACCATTTTTCAAAAGTCCTCTGCAAATACTTATCCAGGAAGGTCAAACAAATATGTAATAGATTTGCATAAGTATATGTCCTGCATGGTCCACTTCAAAACAGACCTTTTTTGAATTGACCGATTGCTTTGTAGACCTTCTCCTCAACCTCCACAGTGTTGAAGTACCTGATAGAGTCCTTCCCAAGAAAATCAAACTGTCGAGTCCATAACCCCGTAAAGTTCAAAAGTTAGACACAGCAGTCCTCAATGCACCAGAGCATAATCACCCAACCTCTCAAAATCCAAGATAAGACAGTGCTGGAGTTAACTGCAGAAAGGCACAGATATAGATGTGACAACTGAAAGCAGGGGATGGGACAATGAACAGGGCCAAGATGAATGATAGTTTCAGTAGATTGAGCAAATGCCAGAAACTGGGAAGGCACCTGAAGGGAACTAGGAGCAATAAGAGTGACATGCTCCACTTTAAGAGAGCAACAACCAACTGTATCAGCTTCATCATCATCCTGCAACACAATAACAGGACTGATATCAAAACATCATTGTGAACTTGAAAATACAATTACTCATTGTTGCCAACTGCAGGTATAGATACTGAAGTCAGTTATGAGAAGTCTGCTGCAGTATAAGCTGTTAAGGGTCTATATCCTTTGCAACAACCAAAGGTCTTTACTGCTGTCCAGGACAATCGCAGTGTTCATCACAGACTACTTCAGAGAATCATCTGCACATTGGTGTGAACTAAAGGGGAGACACCTAGTTTGCAACTAGGTGTGACTGAGTGACTCTGACCCTATAGGGCTACTGCCTCCATTTTGGAGGTGGTGATCAGTTTCTAAAGGCTGTAACAGGGATGATGGAATTGCCTACTCCTGGGATAGCAACATGGTCTGACTTGGTGACCCCTGCTATGACTAAGTTGGCTACAGCAGGTAACATCAAAAGAATGACATAGTGATGACTACTTCCAAGGCCCCCAACCATTTGGGCTACTGCCTTCATACTTTCCAGGACATTACACTCAAGGGATTAAGTCAAGAATTTGAGGGCCCAAATAGTGGAAGAGTGAGCCTATTATTTATGATAGGCTGTAAGTAATTAATACTCACTAATCCAAACAATTTCTAAAGTATATTCATTTTATTTCTAGCTAGATCTTCAGCCACAAAATATGCAATGTCTGGCTTTGGGGGCTTTTGCGCAAAACCTCCTGTTTTGAAATAAGATAAGCCCTGGAGGCATGAAGTCCCTAACAAGAATCAGAACAAGGGTTAGGGATTTACCTTTTCATTCCCAGCACGAAGAGCCAGGCGATCAATGAGATAAGTGGCAACAGCAATTTGTTTTCTGGTGGGATCTGATGATGAGAAATCCTTTGTGTATGTCTTCCGGATATCAGCTATGTAGTCCTGTAAAATCATAACTCTGCTAGTTTTAAGAGAGAATCATCACAAAGAGCTGTCTTTCTCTCCCAAATGTTCAAAGCTCCAGGTTAAGGGTTTCCCTCCCCACACCCTATCTAAAATGCTGTCTCCAAAGTGGATGCAGAGAAGAGTATTCCATTTCATCCTCAATATGTTCTCCAGATATGATGGGATAGGACAATATTTTCTACTCAGAGAGATAGGAGCTAGGGTTTGCTGCTGCAAAGTCCAAAATTCTAGTGCAGCAGATTATAAAAACCAGTGCAACCACTGAGGGAAAATGTCAATTTTGGGCAAATTATTTTGCCAAACCAATGCCACTGGTGTAAGATATCTCTTGTAAGAATTGAGAAATAATCTCCATTTTGATGATTAAGAAAAGATGAACCAATGTGACTGGTGTAAGATCTATGGTCATGGTATGCCAAGTCAGGAATGTAGACTCTCCATGTCAATAGAAAAATGGCTAAAGGACACTGAGTATGACTGCCAAACCTGCTCTGTAAGGCATCAAAATAATTTTACAGCTTCTGTCTGTGCACTGATAAGGATGAGAAGATTACCTTAAGGACTCGTGCCTTATCATATTTCTGCATATCACTCTGGCCCTTAAGGTTGCTGCTGGGTGCCAGAAACACGTACTTGAACTCTTTATTGTTGATAGGATCGTTCCAGAATGCTAGCCATGTAACAGTGTTATCATGCCTTATTTCTTTCCACCTACATTAGCCCAAACTACAACTCAGTACAGGTCAACATTAGATAAGTAATGCATCTGCAATGGTCCATGGCTAGTACAAAAACATTGACAACCAGCTTTCCTACAAAGATCTAGGTCTGGAGAAAAATGCACACCGGCAACCAGGTATAGGGCATTCGGGAATAGGAGCGTCTTTTCCAATGTTGATAACAATGTCTTCTGGCATTATTCTGGTCTTCAACTTCCCCATCTAAAAAAACAACACAAAATGCATGACATATGCAGGCATGTTTAGTTCACAAGAGTCTGCTCAACCAAAGCTCAAAGAATCAAATCAAGTTTTCCATGAACAATTTCCACTTTTCTCATCATTTTGACTTAAGGATTTCCAAGAAACAGAAACGGATCAAACTTTTATGGCCTGCATATCATGTGTTGAACAATAACATAATATAGCTGTGCTTCCTAACACAATTTATGTTGACCTAATAGCAAGCAGCTACTCAAGCATTAAAATCCTGGAAAATTGATCAGCCATATCAAGTTTTGAAGGACCTAAAACCCTTAAATACTGAATAGAACTCAGTCCTCTACAATTCCTTATAGAAACAAGTTAAGATTTGCTTCTTGACAATCTAGAACTGCAGAACAGAATTGAAAACAGGTTGCAACAAGAACAAAGGGACACCATCTGCTTCAGCCCAATCAGCACTGGTACTTGCAAGGAAAGAGCATAACTAAGAAGCAAATAAAAAAGTGGAAGGAAGACTGGACCTTGGGATGATCACCACGGCCACGAAACAGACCAGGAGGCTCCACCCGAAAATTACCAACCTGTTTCAGAACAAAATTATAGGATTGAAGTAAACCACTCCACATCACCTCACTGCAAGAGACTTTATTCAACAATCAAAGAGCTCATGGCACATCTGAAAATCAATCAGGCAGACACCTTTCCTTCCACATTTTACTCCATGGAAACAGCTAGCTCTGTTACATAAACTACACAATGCTGTGAACAGGACCCTTATAAAGAGTATGCTTTAGTAGTATAGATCACAAAGGTCATATAAATGTGATTGCAGAGAGGAACTTCAAAGAAACATAAGGTAACCAAACAATTGTTCTGTCCGGCCAAAGCAGAACACAGACATGAATGAGTGCCATTATGACCTTGTAAGTAGTACTCCCAAAACATCAGAACACCAACTGCATCACTAATGGCAGTAACTAGCTACCATACTCCTCAGTGACTTCATTGGCTCCTGGCAGTGAGTACAGATAATATTTTCCTAAGTGCTGAAAATGTTTCCACAATTGCAAGTCAACTTCCATATAATGGAGAAACAAACCAACAATAAGGCATAGATATTCCAGATCTGACAATAAATCAGCAAACAGGAAAAAGAGAAAACTCAACCTAAAACACAAAGAAAACAAGAGAAAAGCTGGAGCAACTAGAACAACAGCACCAGCCACACACATGTTCAGAGACCTTCACTGGCAACAAGTGCGGTACTGACCAGCTAACTACCATAGCATCTGCACTGACTTCATCAGCTCCCAGCAGTGGGTGGAGGTAAAGATACTGAGCTTCTGTCACAAGACCAGCAGTAATGGGACGACTGGGCCATGATGCTGGCTAGCTCAACAAAAACTATTAGATAAGCAGAAGATTGAGGAACCCAAGAAGAAAGAAGGGAAACAGAATGGAGACATTAATTAGTATGATCTTTTGGACGACAAAGTCAGTACAGATTAATGTATGATAATCTGCACAAAACCAACAGCAAACAATTGTACAAGAAGCTGCATCCAGAGTTCATGGCACATTTCTGGAAGTAACAAAAAGACTCAGTCATGATGTCAACTAGCACCCAAGAGGCAAAGTTAATGGAAAAGCTCAAAAATTTGAATGAGTGTCCTCATTCAAACTGCAACAAGCTCAGCAGGGTAAGCTTCATCTCAGGTTAGCTTGCCCCTGTAAAAAAAAGCACCCAAGTGGCATAGAGAAGCCAGCATGGAAGGTAGTGACAGGGCCTTCTACACCCTGAACATACCAATCAAGCATACCATTGATCAACCACAAATGTGTGAACAAAACAAATACATATGCATTCATCTACCTTTTCCTTCACACCATCAACAAGTGCCCACATGTACTTGTCTTCAGCTTTTAGTTTCTCCTCTCTTGCCCTTTTCTTTTCCTGCAAAATTTACAGACAAAATGACATCAGCTTGACAATATGTCCAATATTTGTTTCTTGTATTAAAAACCTCTGTTTTCATCCTTAAGCTAGAAGCTAGCCTTTAGTGAGAGAAGGAATGGAGGTCAGATCACCTCTGCAGACATGTTCTTCTTTCTCTCCTTCTCTACTTGGGCCCAATCATAAATGGGAGTGAAGTCACAGAGCTCAAACTTCTTGATCATATGGTTCTTCCCGAGTATCGCTTTCCAATCTTCCCAAAAGTTCTTGAGGAATTTTGGCTTTGTAGCATAATCTGAGTCCTTCATAACCGCAAACATCGTTGCCACCTGTTGAATCCAAAACCCACTTAATCCTATAGAGCAAGCATAAGACAGAATAACATAGAATTCCTCAACACAATTTCAGCCAATTAGGTTGCAAGATTGAGACATTATACTTTTCCAGAATGCATGCTGAAGCTCATCCTTCAGTATCCCCTGTCACCATGGCTATTTACTTGGACTGCAAAGTGGCCAATACTGTGTGGGATCCACAGTAACAAGGAACATCAAAACAACAGAAGTAGTCAAGGTTCACTTGAGGCAGCGCATTGGGCTTGGGTCCAGAGAAAAATAAAAATGACAAGATCCCTCACTGCAGAGTGCCATCATAGTCAATACAGGACATAGGGAGAATTTGCAGAAAGCTCACCTCTTCCTGCTCAATTGTGAGATCCACTGGTTTCCCATCATAAAGCATCTTCACACCATGGCTTTCATATGGAGGGGGGAAAATGACACCATTATGTTCAAGGGTTTGCCACTTTTGACTTTCCCCACTGCCAGGCTCCCTTTTGGTTTTCATTGTTGTAACCTTCACCATCTTCTTCTTTTTCAAGAGCTTTTGTGCTTTCAATGTCTTTGCCTTTTCTAGAAACCTTTTGGCTGCATTTGCAGTGGATCCAGAGCTGGATGGTACCTTTGTTTTCTGTTGAACTGCCACAGCTTTGTTGATGGAGCTGATGACAGGCTTGCGTTGTGCAAGAGGTACATCATCTTCATCGTCGTCATCGTCATCCAACACCTCCTTCTTTGCTTGAGACTTGGTAGCCAATGGCAGTGAGACCTGCAGCCATGTCCAGACAATCAGAAAAAAATTCAAGCATGTTCAGCACAAAAGCACATCCAATTGCTTGACAAGCCTTCTGCTGCAAATCACAAATCAAAATCTCACCTTAATCTTCTTCTCAGGGGCCACACTAGGTTGAGCCTGAGCTGCTCGTTTTATGTTTCCAGTTGCTGCTGTTGTGGCCTTGACTGGAAACTTATTTACCACATCCACATCATGGGCTCGAGAACTTGATGATGCCTTGGCTTTCTGTTGGGTTGCCATGGTTTTTTTTATGGAACTAATGGAAGGCTTGCGCTGTGCAAGAGGCAAATCATCTTCATCGTCGTCATCATCATCTGAAAACTGTTCCTTCTTTGCTTCAGACTTGAGAGCTGACGACAGTGAGACCTTCAACCATGTCCACCACAAAGTCACAAAACCCTCCAAGCATGTTCACATCAAAAGCAATGCTCAAGAAGAGCTTAACACATTCCTAGAAGAACTTCTGTTGCAAGTCAATCAAAGTACAGAAGACTTACCTTAAACCTTTTCTCAGGGGGCGCAATAGGTTGAACCTGAGCCGCTCGTTTCATGCTTCCAATATCTGTCATCACCACATTCTTCTTCAATGAATCCTTCCGGACATAGGTTTTCAATGGTTTCCGATCAACCAGAGGCTTATCATCATCAGAATCATCATCAGTCGGCTTCAACACAGCCCGTGCCTCCATCTCTTTCACAAGAGCTCGCCGCGCCAAAGGTTTATCATCATCAGAGTCATTGAAGATATCCATTTCACCTGGCACTTACCAAGCACATGGAATCAGTTTTGGATTCAGAGGCTGAATGCTCAGCATGTAAAACATCAATCAAACTCTCCCTTGACCTTGTGCCTTGCATTTTTCACCTTTCCCAAAACCTAAAAGAGAAGTGCCGAACCAAACATCACTTGCTTTTTGGGTGGATACTATGACCTACTTTCCACTCGCCCAAAAAGGTACTACATAAAAATCTCTCAAAGAGAAGGATTTATCACTTGAAAAACTCTTCCGATATTGTGAGAGTTGATTGCAGAAGGAGCCAACAATACCTCATCTGATCAGGAGTCCAGAAAGAAACGAATAAAAGAGGTGACAAGGCGAACACACACAAATAGACCAACGGGAGAGAGACAGAGAGAGACAGAGAGAAGAATGGTTTACCGCTCTAGGTGATGACTCTGACGAGAAATCACCTACGCCGAAACTGGACACAAATTGAGGGTCACATGCAGCTGACAAAGATCCTGCTCCATAGTTGCAACGCTTTTCAAGAATCAAATAAATCTCACCATCACCGCAGGCTCCTCATCCCAAGACCACACACACACCAAAGCTCCAAGAGACCCTACTCTACTTATAACGGGCAAAGAAACAAACAGCAGGGGGGAGATCCGGGGGCAACACAGCGACATGCATCGACAAAGAATGCAAGCAGGCGAGAATTGGATGTGAAGGGGATATTAGATCTTAAGGGGAAATGGAAAAAACCAAGAAGAAAAAGAAGAAGAAGAAGAAGAGCGAGAGACAAGAGAGCAAAGAGAGAGAGATAGAAAGAAGAAACAGAGATGCGAGAAAACCAAATCCTGTGGGGGTAGCTTTTCGCGCTCCCACCAAACCCTAATTTGGTGCCTTCCGATTGGACGAAGTGCAGAACGCGCTGGAAACGTGTGATGAGGCCAACAATGCAAAACATTTGACCTTCATGACAGACAGGGTTATAACTAGGGTTAGGTCTCAGGTACAAAATATACTCTAGGAAATAGGCTTGTGTGCCTATGGATGGGGGCCCAAAAAAAAAAAAAAAAAAGACTTTTATTTATGACCCATTAGATCAGGTGATGAAACCCTACCTGCCATTAGATCAGGTGATGAAACCCTGGTGCTGCCATTAGAGTAGAGCAGGTTGTTTAAACAAATAGGAGGGAGCTTTGAATGAATTCTTTTGAGGAGTTGACTTGAGGAGTTAACCAGGCACTTAACTGTGGTAGTAGTAGTAGTAGTAGTAGTAGCTACCTATCCCTAAAAAGATTGATTGTCCATAGATCATGGAAAGTGAAATATTTTTTGATTTGTGGGTCAAAATGACATCTCTTCAACTCACTAGTGTGCTTTTGACTTACTTTGTTTCCATTAAGTTGTTTTTGTTTTGTTGCTTTAGTGAATTATTTATTAGTACTTACATTTTAGCATGTACCTTAAAAGGACATGTCAAATTTCCCAAATTAGAAGCAGATTATCTCAAAATTTCCAAATTAAAAGCAGATTATGTCAAATTTTCCAAATTAAAAGCAGATTTTTTCACAAGAATTTGAAGGATTTTACACATCATTTTGGATGAAACCCTAGCCAAACTTA
>Ga0209208_10007186_pt1 | contig 15170 bp, 8 predicted proteins | sample S1TSphfallax_3_FD_187694 | JGI IMG/M metagenome (GOLD analysis project Ga0209208, IMG submission 187694) | Host-associated microbial communities from peat moss isolated from Minnesota, USA - S1T2_Fd - Sphagnum fallax MG (SPAdes) (version 2) | ecosystem: Host-associated > Plants > Peat moss >...
TTTGAATGCAAGGTATATAGGCTTATAATTTGTCCAATAAGCTTTTATTGATCTAGAATGACAATAGTGTGTTGGTGCAATAATTCATATATGATCTATTTGTATGTTATTAATGATTGTACGTTTTAAAGAAATGAATCTTGAAATTATATATATTCGTATAATTTTTTAATGTAATTGTTAACATGTTTATGTTAAAATTTTCAATTATTATCATTGGACATTTTGTTGATAATTCTTTTGATATAGTCTCTGAAATAGAAATGATTTTTTTTGTACATTTATGATGGTTTACAAATTAAAATTATATACGAAGCTTCTGTCTATTTGTGTTGAAAAATGTAGTAATAAATTTTGCACTTGAAATTGTTATAAAAATTGTTTTTGATAGAAGCATAATTACACCGTAAACTCACATTGTTCCATGTTTGTTAAAGCAAGATGTACAAAGGAATTCTATTACAAATCAAAACTATCTCGTAAATTTTTATTATTATGTATTTCATTAGCTAATGTTTTACTTGATTAATATTTTGTTTAAAAGAATAACAAAATTCAAAATGTATAATTGTACCATTGATGTTGAATACAAATTTTTCTATGTTAATTTCATAATTTTTGGTTTTCAAGATTAGCTCTCAATTATTTTTGATATAAATCCTTAATATGTTTTGTACAATGTGCATTTATGTTAAAAATCTCTTATTTAAAAATGTGTAGAAGTTGAGTTGCATTAAGGATTATTGTACATGATAGCATGTATAATAATCTTTGGTTCATCATTCAATTTTTTCATGTTTAATCAAATTTCTTTGTATGTTCATTTATTTATTTGACAAATCTAATGAATTGATTTTTTTAATCACATCACTAACATTTTGAATATGAAAATGTTTTAATGTTTTATAAAAAATGGCTACTTATTTTTTATTGTGGTGAATGTTACAAAACAATTAAAAGTCCAACTTGGTTGATCACTATAAAAACATTTGAATTTTTTTTATAATTTAAAATGTTTTCTTATATGACTTAATTTTTTGGAACCATAGATTGAATTTTAATATTTTTTTAGACTTACAATAGTTGATACACATTCATAATAGCCAAATCTTATTTAATGACTTAATTTTTGAATTTAATGTATGTAAGAAATAATATTTGCAATGTCCCCCCATCATGGTTTTAATGGTAGCAACAAGAGATTGGAGCATGATGCCCCTCATTGTGGTTTTTTCTTTGCTTACAATAGGAAAAATGAGGTGCAATGGTTTCATCTTTCCTTTTTTCATACATATATATTTTTAATTGTTTTATTCTACTTGGAATGATGTTAATGATTTCTTATTCATTTTTTTTCACTTTTAAGATAATTATATTATTCTTTCAAATAATAAATTAAAAATTTAAAGGAAGAATTTAAGAAGTTTTTAAAAATACAATTGTTCATCTTTCTAAAAGTGCAACCTTAAATCTTAAATGCATTGTCAAATTTCTAAATTTTCATTATGTATTTATGTTACAAATAATTTAATGCTTCCAAAATTGGTTATTACAAATATAATGGGTGGCATTGTGAAGGAAATTTTCATTATCATTGATGAAGAAATTATGGAAGGTGGAGGCAAACTATTGGCATAATGTTTATTACTTGAATTTATAGAATTTGTGACCATGGAAAAATCTACAAATGTTGAACATGAAGCCATACTAACTCCATCACCGATTTCATAAGAAACAATGTTTTTTTAACAATATACTTTACAATACTTTTTTTTTTATATATCATTGACATGGAAATACAAAGAATTTTCATATATTTAAAAAATATTTTACCATGTCTTTTGTACAATGCTTATGTCTCATGCCTAAAACCTTAAACTTAATATCTTGTTGCACCCATGTTGAATAGGTATAGGAGAAAATTAGGTTTAGATTTTTCAATCATTAAAATATTTGAAACATGGGTATTATGTTTCAAGATTTAAAATATTACATGAAACAATGATTTACAATTTTTTTAATCCAATTTTGGACATGATAAAATATATATATACATTAAAAACTACATGATAATTTTATGCAAGTTCACTCAACAACTTTAGTGGTGTACCAACTAACATTTTTATGATTAAAGAAGATGCCCAAGAAGAACATGTGATTGATGAAAAAAATTTAAAAGAAAAAAAATGTTTAAAGGATTTATATGATAATGGTTTTAGATCACAAAAAAATGTTGTTGATGACAATCTTAAACATCATTTTATAACTAAACTTACTATAACAAAACTTCATGAAGGAAACGATATTGGTAGATTATTAATTTTTTTGTTTAAATTTCGAAAGTAATCCATGAATAGATAAATATTCATTTTATCACTTTATTTCAATTCATGTTTATTATATTCTAATAATTAGAAACTTGGAGTTTCCAAGAAAAATATTTTGACTTATTATTCTTGAATTTAGTAATATTGTGTAATTCCAAAAATGAAATTTTGATATTTCAATATTTTATAGCAAAAAAATTTCATTCCAAACCTTGTTATATATATTTATAAATGTGAATACAATGAACATATTTTGAAGATCATATATCTGATTTTTTTGTAAATTTCTAAAAGATAAATTATTATCTACAATCAACCTATTACCTAAATCTTATCAAAAGGAGAAAAAAAACTCATATTTAAGGTTGATTTAAAATCATGCATGTGTGAACAATTGTGTTTTTTATCGTGAGGATTATGAATTGTTGTACACGTGTTTTTTGAAAAGAAAAGGAAAATAAAAAGTAGTGAAAGGTGTGAGGCATTTTTGCACACCTTCAATATGAAGATATGCACTCACAAAACCCGTTTGGAAATGGAACTACTATGTAGTGGTAGTCTAACAAATAAGGTGGTTCAATGTAATGCAATAAAGTTCATTAAGAATCTAATGCGTTGTGTCCACTTGGAAAATACAAAAACATTGTGAGAAAATCGTAACTCACCATGATGGAATGTGAAAGGGCATTATGTTGATGTTCATTCAATGTCACGCTTGATGGTTGAACCCCTCTTGTTCCATTCGTCATAACATCTACATACAACCGCCTAATCTAACATGCATTGGATTTTTGAAAAGGTTAATCTAAAAGGAACCATGTTATAAAATCTTATAAGTTTTTATTTTTTTGATCAAGAGTTAAGCCTTAGGACTAAGAATCATTTTGCTTAAATTGAAGGGAAAAAAATTCAACCCTCTCTACTTCTAACAAATGTAGCTCCTTTACAGCCAAATCGATGATGCTGAAATTTGGAGAGAACTTTCTACACCTCCTAAACAAAAATTGTTTTAAGTTTGACACAAATCCAACGGTGGATTTGGGAGGAACAACTATTTGAAATAAAAATAAAGGCTTTATCATGGAAATCTTTCCATGTTTAATTCTTGCACACATCTCTCTCATGAACAACACTTTTCCACACATAAGAATTAATATATTTTTTTGTTTTTTCCACACATTCCTTCTCTTCCTTTTTCCTTTCCCCAACCTAATAGACTTCCCTCTCCCTTAGTAAGCTTCCATGACCTTTCCTTGAGCTTATTCCCCTTGCCTAATGGAAGTTTCAAAATCCTCCCCTCCAATCAATGGGTTTGACATGATCCATAGTTCAATTTAGCAAATTTTGATTATCGACAAGATAAAATAAGAAAATAACAAATTAAAAGGGAATTTTAGTGTTTTCTAAATATTTGTTTCCTAGAGTTGTAAAGTTTTCATTTTCGTGGGTTTTCTATAAATATTTTCCCCTTGGTTTCGTTATTTTCTATATTATTCTTTTTTATTTGTTGTGTTTGCTAGAAAGGTTAGTTTCATATTTCTTATTTCATTCGTGGTTTTCATTTTCTACGATGTTTGCAAAAAACTATTTCTCTGTTTTGTATTTTTCCTTTTTATTCTACATGGTCAATTTTTAAATTTTAGGGGGTTTAAGTTTTCAAATAAATCGTAGTTTCTTCGCCTTCTTTTTCTTCTTACAATTTTTGTTATTTATCTCATTTTATATGTATTTTTTTTCTTTTACAACCTTTTTTGGGTATTTGTAACTTTTGACAACCTTATTTTTATTTTTTTATGTTTTTGGGTTTCTTTTTTTCTTTTATTTTGGTTTTTCAAATATGTAACTAGATCGATAATACTTGTAAGATTTTGTGCAGGTAGCTACAATAATTCCTCTTAGCTATGCTTTAATTTGTGATTGCGCATAACCGCATCCATTGGTTTGATTTGTCATTCGCACGGGAGCCAATGAACATTTCAATTGCGACACGAATTGTATTCAAAGATTAACCTGGATTGTAAGATCTTTTGCGTGACTCCTGCGTCCTATTCCTTCTGCCCAACATCGAGCATGCCGTGTTTATGAGCAAATCTTGGTAACGTTCATGTTGATATTTCTGGAAATAATCCAACGACCAAAAACGTTGGATTCAAGATTTACATCGTAGTGGAGATAATGTTGGAATCAAAATGGATGATCTCACGTAAAACATTTTCTACCAATCGCAGTTGAAAGAAAATGTGCATGAGATTTTGGGCTTATCGTTCACAATGCCAAGATCTCACGTTAAAGGACGTAAATAAGCTCTGAGAATCCTATGATCCCGAACGTATTGTTACAGGTGGGCCAAGAACAGATGGGAAAATCCGAAGCTACAAACCTTATGGACATGCCCTCGCATGTTCGATCTAACATCCTCAAGTTTTTATGGGCCGGGGAATACGATGCATGGGAATATAACGAGAATGGTCACGTTTTAATCGTTGACCTGCATAAGTTGCTTGCCCCTGTCACTAATGACGACAAAAAGCAAATGACTGACATTTTCGCCCATGTTCACCTGGGGGTGATTAACCATCTCGTCATCCATGCATACTTGGAATCCACAACAAGAGATCGCTATGACGGACATTCCATGACATTGTATCACCCCATAAACGTAGAATGGTTCCCCGAACTTGATAGTCTAGTCCGCAATCCACTTCCAAACATGCTCGTGTCTGTTGAAACGCATGGTGACGACATTGTTGACGAGAACGAATAGATTTGTCATCGTAATAGTAATCGTTCATTTTTGTCGGCATTGTGAAAAAAATGTTTGTGATAGTTTTGTAGTTAATCTTTTTGCGAAGGATTGAGTACGATGTCGATACTTGGTGCAAAAGCAATGAAAGCTCAAAAAATGCTAATTGTTCACCAATGAGAATTGAGAATGATTTGCCCTACAATTGATTTTAAGATGAAAATTTTTAGGCCCAATGAGACACAAAAAGATATTCCATCCTCCAATAAAATAGGATGACAATCCTCGTGACTAATGGGATTGGAGGACTCATCCTTTTTCTTATCTTAGATATCTTGATGAGGTTCTTGACCGTGATCCTTATCCTCCGTTCGTTGACCGTCACATCCTACTTCTTCATCTTAATTATTTCAAGTAATTAACTACTAGGACAATTTATCGGTAATAACAAGTAAACATCCTTGAGTCCTTACTTGATTAAATCAATTCAATGGTTGAAGTAACATCCTCGCGTACCATTTATTCTTTTGATAGCCCCTAATTTTATTTTTCTTCCGTGCACTAATTAACTATGTAGTATATAGTAAATTGAAATTAAGATTTGCATCACAAAAACCCCCCACATACTTTTAGATCCACCGTCAAAATTAGAATTCGATAAATCCATTAGATCTAAGATGTTCGAGTTTTCATGAAGTTCCACCATCACTCCCACACCTTACGCCTACCCTAATTTATTAAATAAAAAAGCCTCAACCCTTTCTAAACGTAAGTACCACATTGTTTATGCTACCCTCTTGGTTTTTGATGATACGAATGATAATTTAGTCATGGTGGATGATGTCACTACGCCTTCGAATCCTCCACTTTCACTAGTAGAAAAAGAAAAACTTGAAGAAACATTGTTTGACGTGAATGTTTCTCAACGGTCGCATGAAAAAGAACCGTCCAAAAGAGTGTTGCGCACTCGAGTCGATCGTTAGGCATGGGATCGTCAATTGTCTCCTAACCCATATGCCTTAGCAATCTATTTAGAATTTTTCTTTGCTTGTGGAACCACACTAGAAAGGTTTGAAAAATGTCAATGTGAAAATGATGATGTTCGGCTTCATTATCAAGCTTGGGTTCTCGGTGATGGCCATTATCGTTGGCTACAAGGCCCAATCCACCCCCTTTCCATGAAACATCGAGCCAAATACTTAGCTCGCACCATTCGTTGCATTCTGGAATTTTTGCAATTGTGATTTATACCCTTAAAGTTGTTTAGTAAGTTGTAATTCACTAGAGGCCACTCAGGTGGAAATGTTAATACTTAAGTTTGATTTTGATTTTATTTAAAAGTTCGATAGAAGTGAAAACTAAATAAATATGTATTAGGACTACATCCTAAAAATCTTTCAAGTACATCATTCGTGCCTGAAGATTATTCTACAGACTAATTTAATATTGTCATGGCGAAATGTTATTGTTAATTATAGGCTGGTATTCCCAATATATCAGTAAAATTTCATTTAATTCTACATCCCTTTCACCTCTCTACAACATAAAAGGATAATGTACTTAAAAAGGTTTACTAGGTCCTAAAATTAACTAAGCTTTACATCAATTTAAATTAAAAAATCTTCTACGCTAAAATATCCAAAGGCTAATTCAACTATTAATAATTATTACTTAGAGGTTTATCAAGATTCAAATCATTAACACTAAGGAAAATTATGGAACTAAAGCTTAACAATTTGTGGTATTATAATCCATGACTCACAAAAGGTTCATTGTTTATTATTTGGATCAACCATAGAAAATGATTATCCTAATCTCTTGTTTAAACCAACCATGGAGATCATTTGTTTTCTTTTGTGTGTCTTTCAAATGGAAAAAGGAAATGAAAATATATTAAAAAAAATTTACTTATTATCTAAATCAATTCTGAAGAATGTTTTTTTCCTTGCTGTTCCCTAGATTAAACATGAAAATCTTGTGTTTTCATTCATATGTCTTCTAAAAGAAGAAAAAAGGTAATAGAAAGTTGTTAAATATTTTCCATGTGTTGTTTCGATTGACCACGGTGATTGATTTTCACTTCATGTTGCATGGATTAACCATGGAAATTTTTTGTTGTCTATTATGTGTTTTTTGAAAAGAAAGTGAAAAAAAAAACCATCAGAAGTTCTCCGCTTACTATTTAAATGAACCATTGGGTTTTTTTTTTCCACATCACAAATTTCATGGGGAAAAATTATCAGAAAAAAAAAACATTTTATTATAATAATGTCAACATAAACATAATTATTTTTTAAAATGATATAATTTAAATATCTCAACTAGTAAATTTTACATTTATGTCATAAAAATTATGATAAATTCATAACCATTATTCTTTTCATCATCATAATCTTGAAATTAATAAGTTAAAATCATTGTTCATTATGTTTATATTATTAGAAGAAAAACAAGTATTTTCGACTAGTCTCTATGAATAAATTTTAGTCAAAGCGATATTTGTAACTAAAATCTCTTTAGTTGCATGCGACATTAGTTGCAAACTTTTGGATGAAAGAAAAAATCAACAAATACAAGTTCATCTTTTGACTCCATTGTATACATATTGTCACATGTGACTAGGATGCAACTATTTTGCTCACAATTTAAAGCAATTGATGTGTTTTTATGTCTCCCAATATTTAATTATTTCAAATATAAATATTATTATTATTTTGAAATAATCTAAAACATTCAATTCAAATGTTTGGATGGTCTTATATTATGACACATGACCTAATGTAAAAATGTCACGTGACATTTTTAAATGAATCTAATAAAAAATATTAATATTAAGTTGGTAGGTGCATAAGTACATGCCTACAAACCTAAGCTACATAACTAAGTACATAGGTTAACTTAGGTGGGTAGGTCAAAATAGGTACCTACCTAATTAGGTAAATAAGTAGGTTGGGGAGGTCCACAATTAAAAATTGTATATAATTTGGGTTAAACTTTTTTATTGGTTCATCCTATGTGTACAAATTTTTAAATGTGACATTATGTCATAACATCCCTTATTTATATAATGTTCAAAATAGGAATGGAAAAAAAATAATATGATATAAGTTTTAAAGTTACAATTTCTTCACATACTCAATTACAATTCCAAAACTTTTTTCATGTCTTTTGTTATTCATTCTTAAATTTTCAAAGAATTCAAGTACATGGTTCACTAAATAATTAGATAATCATTTAGTAATAAATATATTTAATATATAAACTAAACACTACAAATATTAAATATTCATTGTCAACTATTTACATAATTAATAACTTTCTAATATTTAACAAACTAGTTATTTTAGTTACTCACAAGTTGTTAATATATAAATCATAGATAAATAAATAACCTTAAGTTTTTTTTTAAAATATATTTTTTAAATTTAAAATCTGGTCGAATTATAAATAATATAATTGATTTAAAATGATTTTACTAACGTAATAAAAAATAACTATTTTAAATATTTATTTTCAAATTATAAATAATGAACTAAAAATTACTATTAGAATATAAATTCTTACATGAATATATATATTGCCATATAATTATATTTATTGTTATTAAAAAATTATGGTTGAGTATTTGTTTTCTATTGATAATTATGAATTAAAATTAAAATTAATTTTTAAACATAAAATTAATTTTTATAATTACTGTAAAATTATTATTAAAATATTTATCATAGATAAGTAATGAAAAAAACTTAAAATAAAAAACTTAAATTATTGTGGAATAATCCCTGAAATTACAATCATTATAATAAATTTTCTAACTACATTATAGTTTTTCCAAAGTTTGTGAATAGTTATGTTCAATTAAAAAATAATTATGTATATACTATAATTATTATTATATGAAGTAATCAAAATTATTTCAAGATAATCTAACATTATTACAGTAATTGATTTGTTTTATTATAAGAGCATAAATTTTCTAGGATAAAAATCTATGTTATAACAATAATTATTTAGTGTAACTTATAATTATTAAATAAAATCATTTAAAATTATTTATAAAAGTGATTTATTATGGATAACAATAGTTAAAAAGAGCCTTAAAATTCAATCAATAATTTTTTGAATTGAAATATTAACGTAGATTCCAAAATAGTAATTTAGAATTCAAATATCAATTTTAAGATCAAATAAGTTTTTTGAATTTAAATTAAAAATTCAGAATGAAATGCCAATTTTCAGATTCAAATAAAAATATTAAAAATTGAAATGGGCATTTTTTGACTCAAATAAAAAAATAATTGAACTGATATATTAATTTTGAAACTCCAAAATAATAATTTAGAATTGAAATTTTGACTTTCGAATCAAATATTCAGAATTCAAATTTCGAGTTTTGGATTCAATTAATAATTTTCTGAATTGAAATGTTATTTTTAAATTCGAAAGTTATAATTTAGAATTCAAATATCAATTTTGATATCAAATAAGTGTTTTGAATTTAAATTTTAAAAATTCATATTCAAATTAAAAAAATTAAAATTCAATTATTGTGTTAAACAATTGAAATAACAAATTTTTAATTCAAATATCAAATTTCAAGTCACATGTAATCATAAATAGAATGGTTACGTTTTGGTTAATTTCTATTGGTGTATATTTTCAACAAGAGGTTTATCAAAAATAGAATAATAAAATGAAAAATACACAACAATGTTGTGAAAAAATATAATGATTCATTATAATCATATTGAAATTTTGCTTAAAGAAGGTTGTGATGCATTAGTTGTTTAGATTAATTGTGAAGATACTTTTGGTTATATTTTTAAAATACTTCATGCAAATTGTTTGTTTTTTATTTATATATTTTTTGGCAAAACATTGTTTCTCGAAAATGCAAGCTTGCATTTAATTATTTGAAGTAAAAAATGACAATGGTGTCTATACCTAAGTACTTTTGTGACTTGTGTGAAATCTCGATTGTTAATCCGTGAATTCAACAACTTAATTACCATCAAGAAAAAAGGTTGGCGAATAAATAAATGATGAAAAACAACATGAAAACATATGAAGGTGAAGCATGGTATGTCTGCCTACCATCTTACAACATTTTCCACCCTACAATAACTATCATCATGCAAAAACTACCATCATGTTGCAACTACCTATTTTTGCAAACTTGAAAGAAAAGCTAGTGTGCCTTTAAACCTCCTATAACTAATGCCTACCATTTACAAACCTTTTATAATTGATGTCTATCGTCTATAATTACTACCTATTGTTTGCAATAGCCTTCTAGCCTTTATAAACCTCAAACATAATAGTTACCTTCTTATTACTACCTTTTAGTGGCAACTACCTATTTGTAGTAGGTCTAGCTTCATATTCCAATGACAAGTATAGAAAATACCTTCATTGTAAAAGAAAAGAAAAACCAAACTACTAAATTATTAGTCTACATCAACTAAAAAGGAATTGTTTTCCCTCCCTTCCTAGAGGTTAATACAAACAAGAAGAAATAATGCACTTTTGACAACTTTCAACCATCCTTCATTACATAATATTAAGTAAAATATTCTTCCATGTTCTTCTCCTTCTTTCTCACACAAGAGTGTCACACACAAACATCTTCATAATGTGTATGGTCTAATATTCTAATGATCTAATAGTCTAAGGAAATCATTTACTCCTTCCAAGAAATAAATAAAAAAACCTAAAATGGATGTTCACGACACAAAAGTTGAATCCTTATCTTCCTAGATCTCCTCATCCTAATCCCTTCCACACATTTTAGTTAAGGGAAATCCATCCATCCCTTATTCACTTTGACCAATTAACCTAAATGGCCTCACCCTTTAGCAAATAGAAGATGGCTAGTAAGATATTTACAACTAGTAACTAAATAATTACTAAGATACCTTTTCTAAATGAGCTAGACTAGGATATTATTTCTAGTAGTTAATATTATTTTTATTATAATTATTTATAATTATTCTATCCCATGAAAATAGTTCATTGTACTAACAATATTACATTAGAAAACACTTTCATTCTAGAATTCTCCTAATATTGTTTTGTTATCTAACAGTAACTACCATCTAATAATGATACTACCATCTCCTAACACCCATGGTGTTTAACTAACATAGGACAATTTTTTACCCTTTAACATTCATTATCCAAAGGAGGTCTATTTAGAAACACAATCAAGGAAAATTTCACAAGACCCTATTAGATTCCATATTAAAATTGGAGAAAGATGAAATTGCATGTTTAGAAACCCTAAAGTTAAAAAGTTAAGACCAACAAAAAAAACATCTCACAAAAGACATAAAAGATCAAGGATTTGAATTTGACAAAAGATGTAATTGATCACAACTGGTAACTCCTTTATCCATATTCAACGATATAAAATGATTATTGGAAATGGATTTTGGGTTAATGATTTAAGGTTAAAGCTTATGGGGTTTAGGTTTTAAATCTAAAGTTCTTAAATATTTTAAGGTTATTGTTTCTTGGATTTAAGGTTTAAATTTTGGGGGTTAGGGTTTAGGGTAAATGATCAAATTTTCACCATGCCTTCCCTTTCACATGGAAAGGGAAGGTAAAGGGAAGGTGGGTGGCGTTTGTTTTTGCAAATTTTTTTGTAATACCAAAAAAGGTTAATATTTATGGGTTTAGGGTTAATGAACTCCTTAGGGTTTTAGGTTAATGTCTTTTGGGTTTATGGTTTCACAATAAAAAAATCTTGTCCTTTTGAACCTTTTCCCCATGTGATTATATGTCTGATTTTACCATACTTTGATCAATCTAATGGTTTTTTCCATATCTTGTCCACTATCAACATCACCGCATATGTGCATCCATTTGTGCATAACAAGTTTTTTTATTACTAACACAACGTACTTTGCACCCATTGAAGTGAATATTTCATTTTTTTCAATTTCATTGTTATGAAACTTTGAATGTCATAATTTCAATTTACATCACAACATTAATTACACACATGATGTGAGGTTTTTTTCACTATGATGAAAACTTAAATGTCATAGTTTTAGTTAACATCATGACATAAACTTCACACATGGTCCATGATAATTTTAAAATTTTTAACATTAAACCCATTTTTTCAACCACCACAAAAACAATGTTTTATTTGCCACATAGGAGCCATGTAGACCATCTTGTGAATAACATCATAGGTACGAGTGCATTACTATATAACAACAAGAACTCTTGTTGCCATTGCCACAATCCTTTTTGTTTCCATTGCATTATGTCTTTTCATAATGCAAAATTTGACTTTCAACATTATGTATTGCATTATTTGCATTTGATTTATAGGGAAGAAAGTAAAAAAACATTTCCAATGTGTATTTAATCAGAGAAAAAAAAGGCACACACACAAATTTGTATACATACTCATCATGGTTGTAAGTAAAACTTTGGTAAAATTGTTGGTCATGAATTAATTGTTGGCCTATATAATAGTTGTTGTGTATTTGTTGCCAACACTAAAATTGGCAACATTATGTACTCCATAAAAAAAGTTGTCTGCAAGATTAGTACAATTATGAATGGTGCAACTAAAAGCACTAATGTTGCAAGAAGGCATGCAAAAGACAAGATCCAAATGATTATTGATATCGTCATAAAATAAACAAGAGAAAATTTTGTGCATTTTGATTGAATTTTATTACAACACTTTGATCTGTGACAAGATGTAGATAGATAATTTGGATAATCTTATTTTGACCTATTTGCCTTAAGTGTAGACTATGGTTTTTCAATATTGGACCCAAAAATTTATTTTTACAATTTGTAAATGAAATTGGTTGAATTTATTTTTATGAATTGTGGAAAATGGTTAATTATACCTTGCATATTTAGGAATGATTTGATTCTACATTTGAAAAGAGGAGGAAGTTGTATGTGTGGATTTTTAACTATATGTGTGTAAGGAAGCTCACAACATTGTAGCTCAAATTAGCAAGATTAGTAATGAAAACACTAATCAAGCTAAACAATTTGTTTAGGAATTTTCAAAGTAGGCCTAATCAATATGACAAAATCAAGTTCATTGTCATGATATTGAATCCACCATGCACATATGTGGAGATGGAATTTTTTCATTAAAATGTTGTCCATGTCTTTTGCATTTGTGTATTCTATGACATGACAAGATAACATACCTATTTGAAAAAAAATACGATCCATGAGCAAATTATATTTTGAACAGTAGGAAATTGTGTTTCATTTTTTATTCAAATGTTAATTATCACATCACATCTTTCTATGTGTTCTTGGTTGGTTTTAAATCACATTTCTTTATGTGTTTATGGTTGGTTTTAAATCAATTGTGAATGTTGATAAGCATGCAACAATTTTGCTTGCTTCCTATGCAACAATCTTTTCCTAAAATGGGTTCTTTTGGTTTTTGGTGTAGTATATTGGAAGAACTTGAGTCCCCATTTCAAATTTATAGTTTAAACACAAGGTCAAGCATGGTAGATCTATAATTGTAAGAAATATGGCATTGACATCTAAATTAAAAATGAAGATCATTTTGTCCTTTTAAAAATTTATATGTGTGATGATGTCAATTTGCATATATGTTTTATTCCATTTTGTCAATTAATATTTTTCTTTAATTTCTTTTCAAATCTTTTAGGTGCAATATACATATGAAAGGAACATGTTCACAAGGTGACTGAAAATGCACAAAAAAGGCATCGAAAATGGAAAAATAATTGCAAATGATGTAGTTGATAAGACTAAAAACATTGTTATAAACATGACAATCAACATTGAGTGAAAGCATGATAAATTATATCAAAAAATACGTCCACCTAAAATCCCATTTAAAAATATGATAATTTTCTACAAAAACATAAGAAAGTAGATTGAATTTTTTAAAAAATTCATATTGGAAACATTAATGCCTACATTGGGTTTATGGTAAGTTGATTATAAAATTTGAAGAATTTCAATATCATAAAAGTAGGTAACAAGTAGGTTTGAAATTGATTAGTAAATTTTTTAGATCCTACTTTTACCTTACAAGCTAAATATATTTTTATTAGAATGTGAAAAAGATAAAAATCCACAAGTACATTTTAGGGCCCTGTTAATTCAAAATAATAAAAATAAAAATTTCACCTACTTTTAATCTACATAAAGGCTATAAAGTAGATTGTTACCTTTACATTGAATTCCTATGAATTTACTTAAACCTACTTTAAACATGTACCCTTTATTTAAATTTTTAACAAAGTTGAAAAAAACGTTCATATTAATCCTTGAACTAAATAATATTTTAGAGTTCAATATATCAAAGCATATATTTTACCTATTTTTCATTTATGTTGCAAGCAACATTTGTGGTCTAATTTACCATGCTTTCACCCCACTACCAAGAAGACTTATGATATAGCCATGGATATGACCAACAATGTTATAATACGTGAAGGACAAAATAGTTAAAGTTGTCATCAATATTGGAAAATTTTCTTATAACAACTTTGTTGATGTAGGGAAAGTTGCATATGATGCAACAATAGGCACAATGACAAATGCAACCAAGGACACAACAACAAAAAATACCTTTGCAACAAAAGAATAGTTGAAATAGGTTGCAAGAAAAGGTAATAGTCACGAGGAATCATAAGTAATGAAATTGTAACCTCCAAACATTACCAAATTTTTTTTGATCATATCAAAGTTTGTTTATTTATGAAAATAAGGCATCTAAATGTTGTTTAATGGATTTAAAAATATGAAAAAATAGGCAAGCAAAAGCTATGTTTGAATCAATGACAAATAACATTAAATAAAATTTGGAAAATAGTTGGCTAATGGAAGAAAATAATCCACAATTCACTAGTTCCATATTATTCACAATTGAATTCTTTATTTTTTACAAGTTATCTACCATTTCAAGAACAAACAATACACAATTTTATCTTAATTTTAATACTTCCATCGATGTTTCTCTTGGTTTGCATTATGCTATTGATGTTGTTGTTATTTGGGAGATTTTACAACTATCTTGGTTTGCATTTTTTTGTTGTTGTAACACTATTTATTCACAAACCTATCACAAA
>Ga0209208_10007187_pt1 | contig 15170 bp, 9 predicted proteins | sample S1TSphfallax_3_FD_187694 | JGI IMG/M metagenome (GOLD analysis project Ga0209208, IMG submission 187694) | Host-associated microbial communities from peat moss isolated from Minnesota, USA - S1T2_Fd - Sphagnum fallax MG (SPAdes) (version 2) | ecosystem: Host-associated > Plants > Peat moss >...
AGGAGGTTGGGGGTTAGGAGACAGGGATTTGGAACCGTTGGCGGAAGGAGGAGGAGGAGGAGGAGGAGAGGGACGAGAAAAAGACTTCGATCCGTCGGCACGTCCGCCATTCACATTGGCGGACATTCGGGCTGCCATTCCCAAGCATTGCTGGGAGAAGAATACGTGGAAGTCGATGAGCTTTCTAGCCAGAGATGTGGCAATTGTGTTCGGATTGGCAGCCGGAGCCGCTTACCTTAACACTTGGTTTGTGTGGCCCTTGTACTGGCTCGCGCAAGGCACAATGTTCTGGGCCCTCTTTGTACTTGGACATGACTGGTACTAATTCTCTTGCCCGTCACCCTGCGCCTCCTGCAAGACTTTCTTTTGATCGGCATCTTTCACTTGCATACAATTGGTTCCTCAGTCGTCTTTGCAGGTGGTTACGTGGTTGATCTCCGTGTTTTTTCTGCGTACGCTGTTCACGCTTGTCCCTCTGCCGCTTCACTCTCCGTCCTTCTTGGGACCTCTCTATCTTCTCAGTCGCTTCCTTAGTAAGCCATCCATTCTGTGTCCGGCATCCTCGTTGTATTAGGTCTGTTACAGAATTCGGAAACAAAACTAATTGACAGAAACAGAGTAATCCTCCATGTGACACTTGACGAAACAGAGTAACCTGCATGTGACACTTGAAGAAACAAAGTAATCTGCATGTGACAGTTGAAGTCTCTACAAAATCACATACCCTGACTCAGAAATTGGCATCTGTTTCATGTGTATGTATATCAGTGGATCATACACTCTGGAAAGTTTACCTGACTTTCAATCTTGGAAGCAAAGACATCCTTGTGATGTGTTACAATCTTCTCAAACAATTTTGTCATGGCTTTTTGAATCATCCCGTGTCATTGTGCTTTGGTCATCAAGCTTCTTAATAACAAGGGTGCACCATCTGAGGCTACTGGAATAATTATGCTGATTTGCTGCTATGTTATTTGCTGAATTCTTTTTGTTTGTTTGGTTGTGCAGTGGCCATGGAAGCTTCTCCAATAACAAGACGCTGAATAATCTTATTGGCCACTTGACACACTCAACTATTTTGGTTCCTTACAATGGCTGGTGAGAATATATTCATCTTTCCCTATTCACTGTATTAGAGTTTGATATGCTTGACATCATTGTCCATTGGACACATAGGCTAAATTGGATGGTTTTGTATGTGCTGAATATTGGGTACCTACCATTAGAAACTGTAGCAGATCATTGAACTAGTTTACTTCTCAAAGTTGCAACTTCATCTATTTGTTTCACAATATTTAGAAGATAGGATGCATGTGGCCTAATTTCGATTTGCAGAAAGGTGCAAACTCTAGTTTAGCATAGATGAGGATTTTTTATGGTTATATTGGATAGGCTAGTGTCTTGTTAGTGCTTTGGACTGGCCTATGCCAAAGATAAGTTTCTTGGAATTGTTATAAGCAATTCTCTTTAAACTTTTGAACATGCTCTTTTGTGGCTGTTCAGGTAAGACATTGCAGTCCATTGAGATCAGGTTGTGGTTCATGGAGACAGGGGGGTCAGAAAGGATTTGAAGGAAGAAGAAAGTAGACTAGTCTTGGTATTAGCGACTTTTTTGAGACCCCATCCCCATATAGGTCAATAGTTTTGTAGCTAAGTTAGAAATGATGGAATTAGCTGGAATGATAACCATTTGCAGAACTTGTGAATTTTGTGGCTTCACATGTGATATTTCTTCCACAGAATTTATACCTCTTTTCACTTTGTTGAGTCTTTCTGACTATGTGATGTGCTGGGTGTCTCTCTTTTGGATAAAGGCGCATCAGCCATCGTACCCACCACCAAAATCATGGCCATGTGGATAATGATGAGTCTTGGCACCCAGTAAGACTACCCTACCCAACCTACCCAACCTGAACTAATCTATCTCAGCTAGAGTTGCTGATGCTGTGAAGAGTGAAAGAGGAATAGGTTAATTGTTCATTTAGCTTGACCCATGTGGAGAAATTGACTTGGTTTTGTCATTGATGCAATGATAGATTCCAGAGAGCATCTATAGAGGCTTGGACTTTCGGGCAAAGACAGGGCGCTTATCATTTCCCTGGTCCATGTTCACATTTCCCATTTACCTGGTTTGTTCTCTTCTTCTCTTGGTTCTTCCAGAGAAATCATTTATTTATAGTGTCTGCCACCTTTGACCTGATGGCCCTAATTGCCCTTTGCTCAAATCTGTTTTTGGGGAACAGTATGCTTGTGTTCAGGCATCATTTGAAGATTAGAGTCATTCAATCTTTTCCAATCTGTTTATGTGCTTATTAGGTAGTATGTGTATCTCAGACTGTGACAGATGTGTCTGCTGTGCTGTTGGGGTATTGGTGCTGTGCAGTGGACAAGGAGTCCTGGTAAGACAGGCACACATTTTGACCCAAAAAGTGATTTGTTCATGCCAAATGAAGGAAATGATGTGAGAACTTCAACAGCATGCTGGACTGCTATGCTGGCAACTCTAGTGGCTCTCACCTTTGCAATTGGCCCCATGTGGATGCTCAAACTGTATGTTGTGCCATATTTGGTAAATATCAGAACTTTTCTATAAGCAGGCCAAGAGTAGGATAGGGTGTTACTTGACAGGGCAAGACCATTTTGTGATATTGTTGTGATAAATCTGCAAGCTACCACTGGAGAGGCTTAGCAATTTTCTTTCAGTGACTGGAAGGTGAACAATAGACTCAGCAGGTATACTGATGAAGCCCCGTGATGAACCATAGCCTCTCATGTGTGGCCTCAACCAGTTGTTGACTTGGCCTTATGCCCTTTTTTTTGTGATTGTACCCCCTGAACATTAGTAAAAGTTTGGACACTGATGTGCTTCAAGAACACTTGATTTTGAAAGACATCTTTTGAATTCATGCTTAGGTTTCCCATGTACATGATTAAGGCTGCATGGGCTTTGAGATGTGAGACACTGTGGTTTATGAATACTAGTGTCTTACATTTCTCTCATGTTTATATTCACAGGTGAATGTGGTCTGGCTCGATGCTGTGACCTACTTGCACCACCATGGCTATGACAAAAAAGTCCCTTGGTATCGTGGTGCAGTACGTATTTTCTCTTCATTTCTTTTGTGAATTTCTTACGTCAGGTTTTGTTTGTGGCTAATGCATGATATCTTGTTAATCAAACAATTTGAGCCATTCAGATACATCCCAGATTGAGCTGAAACAGCTCAATTTGGTACCTGGGTATTTAGGTTAGCTAAAGGAGGGAAGAGATATCTTCTGAACTTGATGTTCTTTTTCACCAGGAATGGAATTATATGCAAGGCGGCTTGTCTACTATTGACAGGGATTATGGATGGTTCAACAATATCCACCACGATATTGGGACACATGTTGTTCATCATCTTTTCCCTCAAATTCCTCACTACAATCTTGTAGAAGCGGTATTTCCTTAACTAATTTTTTTCCCTTGTGGCTCCTAAATAGTAGACTTTGAACAATGATGCACCATTGTGCTGCTCTCTAATGAAGACATAGATGGCATGGGTTGCTGCTGTGGTGGCCCCATAAGCAGTTGATCACCATCTCTGCACTATCTGAAATACACAATGAAAGTTTTGGTGATTATATCTAATTTCTAGTGACAATTTACTGACACAAATTGTTTGTGTGGCTGCAGACAGAATCAATTAAGCCCATAATGGGTGAATATTACAGGGACCCCAAAAAGTCAGGTCCTATCCCTGTCCACCTCTTAGACTCTCTCATTAGGAGTTTGAAAGAAGATCATTTTGTTTCAGATGAGGGTGATGTGGTTTATTATCAATCTGATCCTAATTTTAGCTCAAACTTCTTCAGCAACTAGACCTTTGAAGACTAGCATATTTCTTTGGCCCTCTACTATTATTCAATTAGACTCAGCAATATGAAAAAACTGCTCTTATTTGGCCACCAATGATTCTCTGGATATGAAGTCATCTATCCGTCATTTGCAGTGCTCATGACTTTACGGTAGTCACTCTAGATTTGTACCATTTGAGTCAAAAAAATTCTCATGAACACTGTACTTATTAATAAAGTACTCAGCCATCATTGTCTTGCATTACACAATGGCCTCTTATGGTTGTGGTTGAGCAGCAGTCTCGTGCCTCTTTGGTGCAAGTCTCATCGTATATGACTCAATAGTATTCATACTTGTTTGAAAAGGCAACCTGATGGTTAGATCTCTTATCATGGTGCAAGCTGGTTATTTGAAATTGATCAACAACGATCCACTTATCTGGCCCATTACACCACTTTTATTTCTGAGACCACACAGAAGGTTTTCTATCCTTCTACAGACTTTGAGGTACCTCTGTACCTGCCATGGGTGCATTAGAGTACATAAAACCTACACAAAAACAAGAACTTTGTGTTTTTTTTTGGGTCACAGTCTCAATTTGATGGTACATATTTTCATTCAGCACTCACTGATTGTAATAGTAGCAATAATAATGTGTTTTCAATTTCGGTACTAGCTTAAAATGAATATTGATTTGTAATCAATAAAAGCCACCATATTCATAATATGAAGTTCAGTGTTTGTTAGCCTTGCCTACCAAGGCAAGGATATTGTGTTTAGATTCATTATAGAGTATAGTAGTGCCGCCAAAAAAGGGAAGGGTGTTCTAGTTATATAATCTTTCATAGAAGCAATGTGTTCCAATAGAGTGACAACATAACTATCCAAGATGGGGTAGAAAGTCTAGAGCATACCTGAATCATTAAGCCTTCTACCTTACAAACTCTAACATTGCAACATAAGACTCTGGACCTCAAGTGATCATAGATCACTTTTGATCTTCTCTCAGGAGTCAACTGGTTATGAATGTGGTTGCTCAACAACAAAACCCCAACTCCACTTGATTTCACTTTCCCAAATTTCTCCCCTTTGAAGTTGGACAGAGAACAATGAGGCACAGAACAATTCATTAGTTTCGTTCCATAAAGCCCAATAATGCTCTTAGAACCCCATTCCCTAGAGCACCTATAACAATACAAGTACTCTCTTTCACACATACACAACTCATCAGACAATCCCTTCTAGTTTCCTTGATGCACACCACATATCAAACATGCTACTTTGACTGCTCTTAAGATCTCTAGACACATTCATCATTTCCCTTATACTAGTCCTTAAAATATAATACTACGTCTTCTACTCCTTCCCTAAAGCACATGGCATAATGGAATGCTTGCTCTGGGGAAGAAATTTGAAGACCAATATTGGGGCATTCTTCCACAATTGTTCACATAGCTATTTCAAGATCCTAAGAAAACACACACTCAAAAGAACTAGAAAAGAAATAGCATTAAACTTCCTTGTGTCTATCTGTCTTGTCCATTGAAACCTCCAACTTATAGAGGCTTCAAACACCTCCATCATCCACACCATCAGGATTTCACCCACCAACCATCTCCTAGCATTGTGATTAACACCAACCATATTTAAGACCAATTACCATAAAAGCTTGGAAACCACTCCATCACCCAACCTAGCTCATTAGCACCGCTACATTGAATCACAAATTTTAAACACACATAACTTGCAACAAACAAAACCAACAAAACACAAAAAGAAACAATAGCAAATGGACTTTTGGCGTCTACAACTCCTCATGATACCTAACTATCCTTTAACTTGTCACCTTTTACCTATCATCCAATAAGCATTAAGGTTTTTACTTTCCATCCTTCCTCATCCAACATTGAAATTCTTGACACTATTTATGTGTTACAAAAGCTTAAGGGATTTTGGCCCCTAGGTAATAGGTCTATTTTTCTACGAGGAATTTTTAAAGATGACATTTTGGCTTGTGTTGAAGCTTGAGATTAGTTATAGAGTTATAATATCTTGAAAGATTTTGGTTTCTTTTAGAGGATTTTTTTGTAGATTATATTTTTGCATGGTGAAATATTTGAATTTTCATAATTTTTTGCCTTAAAATACTTTAAAATGGAAACGGCAAGGCTACAATGTGACACACCCCTTGTTTTGTTTGGTGAGCATACCTTAACCCTTCCAAATTGTTGGGTTCCTCCTTGTGCTTTTGGTATCATCAAAAAGCTCTTGATGAGATAATGTGCACACTTATTGATTCACATTTTTGGATTGATAGACCAAAAGTTATTTGAGTTTAGAATGATTTGATCATTGGAAATTAAGTAAAAATATTACCAAAATTGTTTTTGCTTATGAAGGTTTTTTCTTTTGGAAAGTTGTGGCTCGTAGAGATTTGAAAAGGTTTATTTCAAAGTTGTATCTTGTAAAACCTTCAAAACAATTGCATTTGGGCATAGAACCAAGACCCACTAATGTCAATACAAATTTGGGCTCCATGCAATTATTTTTATGGACATAATAATTTTGTTATAATTAATTTTGTTATTTCAAAAAAAAATTATATAAATTTCATTATATGTCATTTTGTTTCATTAATATTTTTTTTCAATCTTGCCAACGAAAGTTAAGTTCACAACAAAATACAAATAGACCCAAAAGAAAAACATTGAAAAGGTGTAAGAAAAACAAGATATAAATAGACAAAAACATTGAAAGGGTGCAAAACAAACAACAAGAAATGATTCTAAAATGAAATTTGACCTATGACAAATTATAATCCAAAATGACTATAGAATTGTCATAATGATGATCACCAAAATCCCATCCTAGAGAAACTAATTCCAATGAAATGTTAATACAAATAACACATATTTTTTGAAAAATGTTAAGCAAGTAAATTTTGTACAAAGATGTAACTGTTACATGAACTTCAAAATGTAAAGCTAGCTAGTTGCACATTATACACACCTCACCTTTCATTTTGTTACACGTTGAAATTGGAAATGTTGGAATGAAATGTATATCCAACTGTGTGCTTCCATATTAACAAGTAACTACTTTTGATTACAACATAATATTGATAATTATAGGTTCTTAGCCAAACTTGAATTAGACATTTAAGGTATCATCCACAACCCATGTGATGAATATAAGGGACATATACCCTTATTCTCACATAATGCTACAAGGTTGTACTAGAAAGGCTTGTTTTAATATCAATCTTAGTATTAGCGTTGATACATGTGTTTACTCAATCTACTTACCCAACATTGGTCTAAATTGATGTTGGCTAGTTTTAGTTTTTAAGCCAAACCTTCAGTTCCAATTTGTATCTATTTATTTATTTATAATTTTTTCTTGTAAAGGAAGACCTTTGGTTCCAATTAATTTTATTTTTTTGACAAAATTGAAATCCTTGGTTTTGGTTTTCTTTTGATTTAATTTTTTTTGAACTACTGGTATCCAATTTCTTGTCTTCATAAATATTTTGAACCTTTGATTTTAGGACTAGCACAGGACTAGTTTTAGCCAATTTTTGGCTTGGTTTTTCTTAACAGTTCTTTGCCCAATCTTGGTTTTTAATTTAGTTTTTCATTGTTATAAAATGTGAACATCTTATATTATTTGTTATATTCACAAAATTGTACATAAACATCACAATGTGCTTTCATAAACATGAGTTGTGCACAAGAATAATTATATTGCAATCAACAATACATACATTCCAAAAGAAAATGAAGGAAGGAAAAAATCAGGATTAAATAAAAAGGAATAAAAATGGGTTTATTTGCTTGAGCACACATATAAATCATATAAAAATAATAATTGTATTGATGTAATACATCACAATTTTATCTATTAATATAAATTGTAGTTGGATGAATTAAAAATTTAATTAACTCTTTTTTTTACAAGGAAAGCTCTCCTCCAAACCATGGAAAGACACAAATTCATATTGTGATTATTCACCCACAAGCTCTTATATCCTACATCAACTCTAACTCCTCACCTATAACTCATTATTATCATGTGATTACAACATGAATTACATTAGTTAATGTTGCAAGAACACAATTGAAAATGGTTTCCAACATACATACTACATCTCAATGCCTACATAGCTTGAGCACCACACTAATCACATTCCCAAACTTTATCATCATTGGAATAAAAAAAATACTAAATAAAAAAAATCACTTGTTGTAACCATAAACTATTGTCTCCTTCTTGAATTTGCTATTTTTTAAAAGTATTTAAGTTCAATAAACTTATTATTGTTCACTATTTTCTAAGATGATTTTAGTTTGGCCTTACAAAACACATAATCAAAGCATTCACATAATTGTTATTGTATTTTAAAGCACAAAGTTTTCAATCAAAACTCAATTTGTCCTTTTTCAACTATTATTAAACATGAAAAGAACAAAACAACCCATGCATAACAAACATTATCCAAGCCCACAATAGCAAGAAAATAATCACAATCAAGGTTGATTGAATACCTATTTTGTTGGTTGCCAAAGAAAAAATAGGCATGAAAAATGTTAGCAAAAATTGATTTTATGCATTATCTTCAAAGAATCCTTCTTTTTCAATGATGATCTTGTCTTTATCAATCAAACTTTCTTCATGAGTCAAGAAACTAGATAAAAAAGACTCCTTAATTCCTAAACACCTTGCATTAACATTGTTGGGCCAATTATTGACAATCATTAGAAAATGATATTGTAAGTGTTCATTTCCAAGCTTGGATTAAGGAAGATTTGTGATTACACTTGCAATGCTGAAAATTCTTTTGGTTTCAATTTGAGACCCCACAATCCCTAGCTAACACTTGGTGTGCTAAGAAAGAAATAGTTGGGGATTTAGTTTCATGTGCTACCCAACACATGAAGATTTTCATATTTTTCAAAGTTCACACCCAACCCACAAAAATAACTACAACTTGTTTTTTTCAAGTAGAGGAAATTGCATGTCCATTAAAAATGATTTTCAAGGTTAATAGATGCACTCATATGATTCAAGTGGAAGTACACATGTAAGAACATGGGTAAGACAATTTTTTGATCATATTCTTTCATAATACCTTGTGTCATTGCATCATTCCCAACAAACTCATTAACAATTTTAATGTTTTTGAATTGAAGATCTAACATAACTACTAGCATGTTATGAACTTTGATAGGAAAGAAAGAGATAATAAAAGCAAGAAAATGTGTTAGGATAACTTGAGTCAACATCCTAAGCTTGAAGTAAACCAATTCCAATTGAAAATTGCCTTGAATAAATGAGGGACTTCAAATAAGAGTTGTTACATTTCAACTTTCATGGTAGTGTTCAAAGAAAATATATATATTAAAACATATGAAAGGAACCAATAATTATGAATTTGATTCCACACACGTTTATCCATGGGCGTTAAGGTTTCATCAATTGTCTTTGTTATTGCCTAGGTATGATTACCCATTCATGAAGACAAATAAGCTTATGTCTACCACCCATAACATATGGAAATAAAATCCATGTATTGGAGAGTCTTTGGAAAATAATGATTTGTGAAGCAAAATGTGTCTTGACATGTGTTTTGAGTATTTTGGTAAGAAGGCTAAACATTTTTCCATTCTTGCAAGCCCTTTGCAAACTTTTTTGTCAAGTAATGATTTTTTGCAAGGCAACTTGGGCTTTCTTTAAGTTTGCCTTAGTCAAACCATTACATACTTTGGAGTCATTAGTGGCATATTATGCTGCCTTGGACATAATGTGCCTTAAATAAGAATTAATAAAAGGAGTGATATGTTTCAATGGAAAACAATTGACTATTGATATTAGGGTTGGGGTAAGGGAGGTTAGGTTGGAGCCCTCATCCTTGACACAAGTGACATGATCTTGTCCAACAAACCAAAAGATCCTAGCAAGCCTTCACATGTTCAACCATATTAACACTTGTGGTATTTTGAACTTCAAACAATTTAATTGTTATTATATGAACTAGCTACCATGCATGATTAATGAAACTAAGTACCATTGCATATGTATCATATCATGCATGTGACATCCACAAATGAAAGTTAGTAGTACATGTAACAAAAGAAGCCAAAGTTAGAAAAACATAGGTCTGCATTATGGGTTTGAAGATAGTTATCCTTGACAAATTGATGCCAAGAAGGAAATGGAACTTTGGGATGTTGAAACAAGATTAATTGCTTAAGCCAAGGGTTTTCAACTTAAGACAAAAAGGTAGTAACTTTTCACAATGTAAAGGGAAATATCATCTAGAGATGCTTGTTTTAATTTGATCATGGTTGGGGTATCAGAATAAGAACAAGGATTATCATGTTTCCTATGTCCTAAGTCTCAAAGAAAAGTCAATGTTCTTAAGTGTTAAACAATAAATATATGTTCAGTCCTTCAATTAAAAGTGGGAGAATGTTTTAAAAATAAATTGAACAAATTTTGGACATCTTATTGAAGTATAACCAAAAGGAAATGCATGATTCTAGGGCACTTCCAAAATGATAGTCTTTATTTGGAGTGCCAAATTTTTAATTTAAGAAAATCAAATAATGCCTTTTTTTATATCCATTTTCCTATATTTCCTTCCAAATTCTTGGAATGCAACCTAATCATTAACAAATTTAATATGACCATTCGAATTAATATAAAAATTTTCATGAAAAAATTCAAGATTATAACATCAATTCCATTAATTTAATGACTAATGTTTTGTAATTAAAAAAAATTATAACAACATGCAGAAGATAATTTATTCTATTTGTGGTTAAAATGTGAAGCAATTCAGACAAATATCATTATTTTTATTGAATTTGTTTTATAAAATTGCATAATGGGACACAATTTTTGAATTGTGTTTTGATAAGACACTTAAGGACATGTTAAAATCATGTAAATAAAAAAAATCACAACCATTTTAATCAAGAAGTATGTGACTATCACAAGAATTATACAAAATTAATTGATAAATAATTTGGTAAATGTAGTGAACATTCAAAGTAGTGTTTGACAATGATTTTGGGGTGAGGGAATCCTTTTGTATACCCCAACCATGATGGCTTCCTTGAACAAGGTCATTATTTAGATAAATATTTTTAATCCCAAAAACCTTGGGTACATTCAAGCTAAAATGAACCAATAGATGTGTAATTAATGTTTTTTTTTCATGTTTTAGTGTAAAAAATTATACTAATGTTGTAAACTTTTTTAATAAGTTTACATAATAATGTTTCAAATATATTATGGAAACATGTGGAATGATTTGGAATGAATTTAATAAAGATAAAATTTTCAAAAACATTCTTCAAACATTTTATATATTAAAGCAAACATGGTGTCTATCTGTCTGATGTAACTTCCCCAAATGTAACTGACTCTAGAAAAAATAAAAATCAGGGGCAGTCTGATTTTTTGAGGCAAAAGATTTGGTAGACCAGAAAAAAAGGCCTTGGACAACCCAAAATCATTTATTTATTTATTTTTTGTATTGACCAAGACTACCTTTTTTTTCTTTTAGCTATTGTCCGTCCCGATTAAGGGGATGGATGAAATGTCCGTTGGGCTTGATGACGGGACAGATTAGGGGAAGACCAGAAAAAAAATATTTAGGCCTTGGACAGCCCAGAATTTTATTATTTTTATTTTTATTTTTATTTTATTTTATTTTTGTATTGACCAAGACTACTTTTTTTTTCTTTTAGCTACTGTCCATCCCAATTAAGGGGATGAATGAAATGTTCGTCCGGCTTGATGACGGGACGGATTTTGAAGAAGCTTTTTTTCTTTTAGCTACTGTCCGTCCCGATTAAGGGGATAGATGAAACCAAGTTTAAAGAAACTGGGGGACTTCACAGTGGCCGAAGGTCACGGGCACCCACTAGTTATAATTAATGATTTTTGTTGTTTAATGGATTCCTAAATGATTTTTAAATAAAATATCTTTGGCCAAAATTTTTAAACATAAATTTACATAATAATATAGTGTAACATCTTTTTGGGTCATACAAATTTTTTAATGATTTTTTTCTGGTTTACAAGTAGAATATTTTGAAGATATCTTAGGAAAAATTTGGAATAAATAATCACTAAAGGATGTTAAGGCTCTTATTAGCTTGAATCTACCCCCTTGTAATCTACGATAGAGGCATGCGTTTCCTCTTTTTGTGTTTATTTTTTTCTTTAATAGCTTTAGAAACTTGTTATTGTTGCCCCCAAGTATATAAGGCCCACTTCTTACATTCACCAACATGCTCATGTTGCACATGCTTACTCAAAACACTTGTGCCATTTTCCATGTTATAGGCAATTAGACCTTTGGAGCTTTTGCCCCAATGAATGCATACACATTAATTTGCCCAAGGTGATATATAGCAAAACATAACTATTGAAGGTTCCATGAAGAAGGAATAACACCATAGATACACAACAAAAAATGACCAATACCTAAAAATACAGTAATGAAGATGCCATTTTATCTTGAAGTTAGAAAAAATAGTAGCCATGTTCCATCATATTCATACTTAGAAGCATGTCATGATCTTCCGTTAGCAAAATTCCTAAATTCAAACTAATAATGAAAATATTTTAAGGTATAATAATTTAAAATAAAATTAGGTGGAATAGTCAAGAATAGCTTAATATAACTTAAAATAACCTAAGGTAAAATAATGCAAGGTATAACTTATGGTATCGTAATTTAAAATATTTAAAGCAATAACATAATGTTATTATTATTATATTGAATTACTTTAATTAGTAATGAATTATATCAACTAACAATGAAACATAATATTACATAATGACCTTATAGTGACATAACTTTAGCCAAGGTGAAATGATTAAAGTGAGGCAAACCTATTTCACTTTGAAAGTCCCGTAGTGATTTAGGTTAATGAATTGCACCCCACTTTTGGACTATTGATTCCATTATGTATTTCATTTGCATTCCATCCATCATTGATGGAAACACTCAATGTTGAATGGAATGTGTAACAAGATGACAACATGTTTTGTAGTATTGGATTCAAATGATAACTGCCATTTATTTTACCTTGTTTGAAGTTGTTATGTATGAATAGGGTGTCATTCAAAATTGCACCTTTTATTTGAATGTTGCATTTTGTTTGAATTATGTTGTTTCAGGTATTTGCAAATGTTGAAACATTTGCAAATGGTGGCTTTGATGAAGATCGGGATGTCATTGCAAGTGTTGAAAAGAATGTAGGCATCAACACATGTGGGGGTTGTCATTGTAGGTGTTAGAAAAAATATAAACATCATAGAAAGTGGTGTGATTGTAGGAGCCAAGCAAAACATGAAACTTTGTCACAATTTTCTAAATTCTTCAAATTTTAACTACTTTTAAGCCTCTTCGTGCAGCACCTTGTCTTTTGGGAGATTAAAGATTACAAGCACACTTTGGTTGTCCATGATGGAAGTTTTCTTCAAAGTAATTGTTGTCATGTTTATTATAGCTTTCATTTCTTCTCTAAAATCACATGCTTTGAATTTGACATTCTTTTGTTCATCCTTGGCTATATATGTACCTTATGGCAATGTCACAACTTTGAACATTTAAAAATTCTTCATGAAATCTACAATATCTTCCAAAAAAATTCATGTTTTTGGGCTTTAAAAAACTTTGGGAACCTTTCTTTTCATGGGATTATTTTCTTTAATATATACCCAATGAGGTATGTTTTGCAAGATCAACCAATAATGTATGAAAACAAATGCACATATTTTTGGGTGCTTAGATTTGTAAAGTTTTAGTGTTTTGTGCAATGTAACTTTATTGGAAGTGTTGCTAGGTAACAACAACTTGATAGTTGCAATTCATTGTAAACTTGGAAGGCAATTCATTCTTTTACCCCATACCATTTAACAAACCTAAAGGTGCATCATCCTTTTAGTTGGGATTTCTCCATAATCGTAAATGAGCTGTTCTTTGTAACAATTCTCTCCCAAAATGCTTGACTATTTTTTCTATTTCTTCTAATAACATTTGGCAAGATGTGTAAAACTAGATTACAACAACTCTTCTTCCTTTACCGCAATGTTTTTTCATTTTGTTGATCTTGTAGCTATTGGAACATTGGGTTTTGGTATTATCATGCTTGTAAAAGCCAAAATCCACATGAGAGAACATGTTCAAATGGTCAATGACAATTGACTACTTTGTAAGGTTCTATGTCCTCTCTCTCCCTCAATATCCTCCGCCAAAAGTGCCAAGCTTGGCATGGAATGTTGACGTTGTTGAGTCACTTGAGGGTGTGGTCCACAACTGGGGTGTGCTCATGTGGTGCCACACACATGTGGTGGCACTACATTGGCATTGTGGGGACCTATTTGTGAAGAAGCCATTTGGGAGATGCTCTACGACGAGATCTATGAGAGTCCAAATTTAACCTATAGATAGGCCAATTTTGAATACATATATGGAGTTTGTGAGGTAGCTTTACATTGCCATTGTGGGGACCCATTTGTGAAGAAGCCATTTGGCGAAATGCTCTAAGTCAAGATCTATGAGAGTCCAAATTTAACCAATAGATAGGCCAATTTTGAATACATATATGGAGTTTGTGAGGTGGCATTACATTGGCATTGTGGACCCATTTGTGAAGAAGCCATTTGGGGAAATGCTCTAAGTCAAGATCTATGAGAGTCCAAATTTAACCTATAGATAGGCCAATTTTGAATATATATATATATATGGAGTTAATGAGTGAGGCCTCTAAGTTAGTTAAAATTGGCCTACAAGTATTTTAAATATAGTCACTTAGAGAGAGGGACTCATTGAGAAAGGTTTAAAAAAGAGGTTCACACTATGCACACAATCAACTGTTTTTGTTTGTTATGGGCTTTGGTAGGGTAGTTATGTGAATTTTCCAATACGTTGCTGTTTTTGGGAGGGCAGTCATTACTGGCCAGTCCGCATTACAACTTGTTGACTAACTCTGTGCCGCGTTAATGCACTAGGACTCTCGGGATGGATGGAATAGCGACAAAGCCGAGGCCTCTCTCTCTCTCTCTCTCTCTCTCTTCATCCGTATGAGAGCGAGAAATCGCAGTTTCCAAAGCGCCGAATGCCATCCACTTGGATGAAAATAGCCGCCGACAAACGGATAAGCAATCGGTCCACGCACGGTTTCAGGATGGCATTAATAAACCAGTTCGAGATGAACTGACAGTCCATGTCATCGTCCCACGTGCTATAGGTCCCCTCCTGGCCTGCCCACTAGGGTTTTTTTTTTTTTTTTTTTTTTTTTTTTTTTCTTTT
>Ga0209208_10007190_pt1 | contig 15166 bp, 10 predicted proteins | sample S1TSphfallax_3_FD_187694 | JGI IMG/M metagenome (GOLD analysis project Ga0209208, IMG submission 187694) | Host-associated microbial communities from peat moss isolated from Minnesota, USA - S1T2_Fd - Sphagnum fallax MG (SPAdes) (version 2) | ecosystem: Host-associated > Plants > Peat moss >...
TTGAATCTTTGTTTAGTGTCAAGCACTATCTTTCTATTTTTCTTCCTTGATTTTATATTTGTTTATGTTTGCCTCTCTCTGCATTTATTTACTTTTGTGTTACCTCTCTCTATTTTTGCTAGCCTTTATTTACTTTTATTTTCCTTTCTTTGCTTCTACTTCTGTTCAATGTTTCCTTATGATTCTATTGTCTTTTGTCTGCCTCTATCTAGACTCTGTTCATGTCTACTACTATTTGTTTATGTCTAATTTTATTTGTTTTTTATAATCTATTTACTTTTAAATTCTAAGTTCGTGGTTATGTGAATTTCTAAGTTCTAATTTTATTTTTTATTCTCCAAGTTCTTTTCATTTTCTATCCACTATCTTGTGGTAATCCATTGTCAAGTCACCAATGTCCACCTTGTTCTCTACAGTCTAGTGTTTAATATCTATTTTCTTTTGATTATTTTTATGTCCAATGCCCATTGTTTGTCTATGTTTTCTTTCAATTCTTTGTTTACCAACTTCCAACATTTCTAAAATTTGGAGTCTATCCATCTTTATTTGATTCATTGATATTTTGTCTATGTTTTGATTCTCTATTAGTATATGTGTTTATGTTGTATGAGTGTGTGTGTTTTGTCTGTAATTAATAATGTGTATGCTAGTGTGTTTGTGGGTGTGTCACTATCTAGAATCTTATGTGGTCTTGACTTTGATTGTAATAAAATCACCTAGCAATGACCAAGCCTCAAAGCTATTATTGTGTGTACAATAGTGGTCACATAATAACTATGTTTGAGAAATTTTTATGGCAGCATGGGTAAGAGGTTGTGTAACCATATGTTTTATTTTCATTTTGTAATTAACACCAAATTTTGCTACTACAACATTAGACATTTCACCAACTTTTTATGAAATGTTTCTTTTGCACATAGTCAATTTTCAATTTAATAAATCTTTAGATTGCCATAAATTGCATTTTTGAGCATTTGAATATTACCAAATATGCACAAATTTGAGCATAATAGAAGCCACTTGTTCGAAATTTCACAAACCTTAAAAAAATATTGATACCAACATCATACCATTATTCCCTAATCATCTTCTGAAATACTTATTCACCTTCATCCCCAATAAATACCCATAGTTTATAATGAAAGTGTTAAAGCCGGATTGATTGGCCCATCACGAATTTTTCTAAAACAGTGGGCATCCCCCCAACATAGAAACCGAAAAATGTTTCATTTCCCAAAATAAGATCATAGAATTGCCTCCTTTTGGCACCCTTTACATTTTATATACATGGAAATTGAATTGGGATAAAATTGAAATGAAAACATTTCAAAAAACCAACCCTTTGGGAACTTGATGGAAATTCTTTTGGGATTCAATGGGAACACATTGGGAACAAATAAGAAAAAAAAATCACACCCCTTCCCCGCTCAAAATTCAAAAGAAAAAAACTAAGCTCATCAAATGCATGTTGAGCCTTCCATTTGTTGCATGAAATTCGAATTTCCAAAATTGTTTGTCATTATTTCCAACATTGGCTAATATCCCCATTATAACTTGGGGGTACTTAAGATAACCAAGCCTACAATTGAACACATAGCATATCAAAGAAGCTTGAATTCATAAAATATCCCTCTATTGCCCTTGGAGCTCAAAGAGGTGTTGTAACCTTCGCTTGGCACATTCAACATCAATTTTTTTTTCAAATCTATCGAGAAATGAACAAGATACATCTTTTAAAAGTGAAAGGGGTAAATGTTTGATGATAAAATAGTTAAAACAATTTATGTTTTGGTGTTTAAGATCTTTGAACATTGTTTTATTATGTAGGGAGTTCAAAGAGGTTTTGTAAAGTTTTAGTTCACACACACAACTCTATAAATCATTCAAAATGGACAAAAAATGAGGAAGATATAAAATTTAAAAATAGAAAGATTTAATTATTTTTTCTTTGGACAAAACATTGTTGCTCCCTTATTTTTAGAAGTCAAAGATATTTTGTAAACCTTCACTTGGCACACACATGAGCATGAAGATCTCTCAAAAAAATAGAAACAAGAAACCAAGAAAATAAAATAAGTGTTGAATGACAAGATATTGTTTGATTATAGACGTAATTACCCTATTATTGTTGATCATTCTTGGTCAAGGTGAACAAGCACTTGCCACACAGCAAGCAGGACAGGTGGTGTGTGGACAGGAAACACTTTTTTCTCCATATTCCTGTCCCATTGCTAAAGCAAGATGGTTAGCTTAGTGCTGCCTATCAACCTATCTAGTAGCCACCAAGTGCCTTGTCTTGATGCCTACTTACATACTAACCTCTTATATTCCCTACATACTTATATATGATACTTTCACCTAAGTAGGGGAAATGGGAAGTTGTAGTGTTTACATGATATAGTACCAAGACCAAGGTGGAGACTTTGGTAGCTGAGTTCTAAACCACAACTCAGTCATAATAGGATTCCCATTGATGGTGGGCGTTGTTTTGCATAATCCATCATTCTTGGGCTTGGGTTTTGCAATAGGGACATAGATGAAATGGATCCTTGCCCTGCACATCTTTTGAATTTGCATAGTCTCATGTATTACATAACAACTGGAGATAGTGATACACAACTAATGCCAAATTCTAGAACTTTTTCCCTTATAGTTGGATAGTCAGGCCCTCACACACTATTAAGGAAAATCATTTTTTGCTACAATGATACCTCTCCAAATGTCCGAGCACTAGTGGTTTGCATAGTGAATCAGTGTTAACCAAGTGCAAAATGGTATAATTTCATGGAGTTTTTACTCTGAATTTGATGCCTTTTGTTAGATCTATTCAAATATTCCTATCAATGGGCCTTGTCTGAAGAGAAGATGATCAAATGATTGAATGTGATACTATTGAAAGTGTGTTGGCAAATGGAGGAGGGCTGCCTACCTCAAGATTTGCCTTGGGCTTCAGAGTCGGGACCAACCTAGTATGAGCACCTCTTAACTAGTGGGAGCACATCCACCTAGGAGGAGCTCTAGTTTGGTCCTGAGTGCAGCACCCAAGGCAGATTAATGTAAAATTTTAATACCTACCTAAATTTTGGACCCCTATTGGACTCCCTTATGGGCAGTTTCATCCCTCTCCGGTGCACGTCCTGAGTCCCAGATAACTGAATGTCTGGTTGAAAATTATGCAAGTTTATAGAAGTCATATGAATATCAGGACCAAGCTGGTACTGTTTTAACAGTTGATGCCAAACCAGTACACTATTGGTTGAGAATCTGGACTTGGGACATGGCAAAATGTCGTGGTTTTATAGTGGAAGGGCAGTTGAATGTGTTTCCAGTTGATCCCTCTGTCAGCATCAAGTAGTGGCTGGCAGCTGAATTAAGTTAAAGGTAGTAAACAATCGTCAGATTTTTAATACTTGGTTTTCAGTGTGTAGCCAAAATATACAAGAATGATTAAAGATTTGTAAGTCATATATGGTTTAAGCCAGATGTGGCGAAATCTTCACAAAGATGGTCACCACTTTTTTCTATGCCACTTTGGCTACAAAAAAAAATTCTTTATAAAAAAAACACTGATGTGAAGTCAATCCTAGTACAAAAGAGACCACCCACAGCCCAGGTGAAATCAAAGCTGTGAAGCATGTTCTATTTGTTGGAACCCTTTGCTCAGTCAGGCACTTTCTCTCTTTTAAGTCAATCTGTCCTGCCCTCTCTTCTGAGTTTGCAGTCGGAGTGAACAGTGTCATTTCTAAGTAAATTATGTGGTCCACTTTGCAAAAAGAGAGAGTACTTTACTGGCCTGGTTGTTCAAAAGCAAGGAGCTCCAAATACCTCAACTAGAAACTTCAGATGGTTCATTGATTGATTGAATGGGCCAGAGTAAACCGGCACACACCAGCACACCATCCACTGGATCATGCCCGTTACAACTACTTGGTTGTGAAAGAACCTCAACTGAGTAAAAATTTGATTTCACCTTTATAACACATTCTGTAATAAGTAGTAGCCGTTCATATATATAGATAGATAGATAGGTTGGAAAATAGGTTTTACCACATAAGTAGATGGATTGTACATAGGTAAGTAAGGGCTGTTTTTACTACCGATCTACTAACAACCTACTTGTAGGTTGTTAATAGGTAGGTAGTAAAACAAAGCAACCCAACCACCATAGTTAGCTAATAGGGGACTGGAACCCAAAAGAAAACTGTTTCCTGACCACTTACCATCCATCATAGGTCCAAGCATCTTTGTAGTTGCAGGTAGAATTATGAACAGTTCAGTGAGTGCATAGGTGAGCAGTGAGTAATAACTTACATGCATCTCTTTAGTAGATTCGAATTTCCACTGACGCTGGAAGACATGGTCAGTGTGGTCACCAACTTATGCACTTGGCGGTAGTTGAATGTTGCCAGTTTGTGTGAAGTCCGGAATTCTCTGGACCTCATTCTCAGCTCCAAAACTTGCCAGATTTATTGGAGAGAGCGCTTGGTGATTAAGGGGAGCCTGACTGTATAAAAGAACGACTGCAGATGGAACTCGTGTTACTAGATTTTAGGTTTTAGTATTGTTTTAATGGCCTCTCTACACATTATGGTGAGCAGTATTATTTAAGGAAATTCTGTTTTTAAGCCAAAGTGGCGATCATCCATAGGAAGATTTAACCAAATCTGGCTATAAACCATATATGAAGTACAAAACTTTATCATCTTTCTATATTTTTGGCTACAGACTAAAAACTATATATAGAAATCTAGTGTTGAGCCCATACCTTGTTCCCCAAAGGTGAAAGAATTGCAAGCCATGGTGATGGGGAAAGTGGCAAAGGCTCTTACGGCTTAAAGATTTGGATTTGGATTAGGATTAGGTCAATTGAGTGTAAATTAGGGTAAAACAATTTGAAGGGCAGTCACCGATGTTTTCCTCTTCGAATCTTCAAATTTTACTGATTTTTTGAATAAAAATCGTTTTAAAATCTTTTCTGACCAATCATGGTTTTTTGGAATTGTAGTATAATAAACTTTGCACTAAGCAAACCTATTTGTGAAGTCCGTTACACCATGAAACATTATTCATATTCAACCACTTATGATTCCATATCAACTTTTCAGTCATTCACATTGTTTTGGTTCTTTAGACATTCAACCTTGGTGTAAAGTGAACTTGTACCTTGGCAAACCTTTTCTTTCAATCGAGGTCATTTTATTTCAATGGTCATGGGCTGTTTAATCTGTATTGTAAAGGGGCCCAAATATTACTACACCTAATGAGAGTTCTTCTTGTTGGAGACTGAGAAGTGAGAAACTCACAAACATTCATTGAAATGCCAATGCCAAATCATGAGTGCAAACATTAACTTCCTTTGTGCAAAGCTCAAATGGCATAGTAATACCATGGGTTCATTTGCATGAGGATGTTAAATGAGCAATAGGTCCTTATTGCAAACATCACAAAAGCATTGGCTTCTTCTTTTTTCCCTAGCTACCCAATTGCCCAACAAGATGTGTATGGTGATGACCAGACAAATCTTCAAGCTACCTAGACACAAATCTTGTGTCTAGGTATCATCCATTTTTAAAAGATGGATTGGACAAAGGGGTGTATTTTAATTAAAACAAACCAAAAATGCCCACTTGATCAATCTTTATAAGAAGTGGGTAATGTAATAAAGTGAAATGGTCAAATATGATTGGTCATTTAAAGAAAATATTTTTGAAATCAGAATTTTCATGTCAAATTTAAATTTTAAAAAATATTTATGAACTTAGAAGACATTACATTATATTATTATGTAATGGTGTATTTTTAAAAATTCTCACAAATATGTTATGGAAACAAATTTGAAGGCCTTCAAGGAGTCCATTAAATAGTGAAAGCAAGTGGTACGTTACACACATTTAAAAGTGCTTTTTGATATTTTATACTCATGAGATTCATTTTAAACTTTTCCAAATGTTCTCATAATATATTAAAAAAAGCATTGTGAAAGTTCATTCACCAAATTCAGCACCAATTTAGTTTAGAAATTTAAATTAAAAGAACTTTATTAAGTAGTGTTTGGTTCATTTTAACCAAAATGCACCCAAAGGGCAAACGAAAAAAAAACAGAAAATATTTTCATATTATCTAAAACAAGAACTCATTGTTGAATTATTGTCTTCCATTTGTATGGGAAACATCAAACTATTGATAAAACTAGGGGATGGATGTGTGTCCCTTAAAGGGTGGGGTATGAACCAAGACGTGTGCTAATATTACCCTTTTGGGAATCAAGGCTTACCCCAAGTTGCAACTTCATAAAGAATGAGGGTTTCTTAAAATACTACTTTGTCCCTTTGTTCTTATCCCTTGGCTCAACTATGTTGTCACCAAAAGAAAGGGTAAGAAGATTTGATTTGCTTAACCACCTATCCTTACATAAATTCAAAAACAATAATCATGCTTAAACACATTATGAATCTACTAAAAAGAAAACATACATTCCAACATTTTGCTTCAACTTTATTATAATTTGAACTTAAAGAATTCCTAAACATAATCATTTGTATTAAAACCTAAATGTAATTAATGGTTCAAATCATTCGAGATCTACTTTCATTAGCTATTGAATCTTTTCATGGCATTATTGAGTGACAAAACCCAAGACTCACAATTTTCATTGACATGTCCTTCCCAAAACAAATATTGATATCAAATCCCAATTCTCACAATAAATCCTCCTTTAAATACCCACAATCCGCAAAGTTTTAACAAGTGATAAGTGGTGTCCCTTAGGTTTACAAATAGTTGCATCTCTCAAAACTCTTATTGTAATTGTCTTAGTAGCCCATTTTAAATTCCCATGAAGTTGACCAAAACCCCAGTCAAAGCACCCATTTGTATAGGCATTCACTTACCATATTTATAACTCAACTATCACTAAAATACCCAAAATCCCTTATAAAATCTCAAGCATATATAATGAACTTGAGATGACAATGTCATCACATACTAGCTCCAAAATTGGGTGGGCCCATGGATTTTCATCATTTGCATAACATGCTTTTAACCTAATCATACACATGAATGTTTTGCCTTTCTATCCTAGAGCTCCCCAACATAGTGGAAATCTTAAAAATTCATGACTTAAATTTACAAAAGACACCATGTTGTGAACATTCTTATTTTCAACAATCACACCTTTAATTAAAAAACACAATGCAAAAGTTCATGGATATTTAATTCTTCTTGTTGTTTTCTGCCAATTCTCGATTTCCATTTATCTTCAACACATCACCAAGTGCATCACCTTCATAAATAACAAAAAATAGGTGACAACCTAGTAGTAAATTGATAGCCATCTTTGCCAAACATCATAAAAAGTTCCACAACAAAACCAACAAGCCATCCATTGCTAAAACACAACACATAACTAATTTCACAAACAAAACATTGAAAGGGTGCAATCATAGTCAAACGAGCTAGAAACCATGTCAAAAGACCAAAAATTTGTCAATTTTGTCACACATATTTATGTAATGTCACTTTAATGTCATGTTGATCAAAGAAATTTGTGCTAAATGATTTATATGAATGTTGAAGATTTTTTTAATTATTTAATTTAATAAATTAAATTTTGGTTTTAATAAAGGGCTTTTAAATTTTAACATCAATAAGTCAATTTTATAAAACATTAGGTTAAGGAATCTTTTAATAAAGAAATTTTGATGGGAAAAAAATTGAAATGATAATAACCTAACAACCACATTTGAAAAACACTCATAATTTAAAAATTATGGTATTGAGTTTTTTAAAAATTTAGAATATAATTTAGAATGCTCAAATTTCAAAAATCATTTGCCAAATGTTATAATTTGTATGACACATGAACAAAGTCGTGGCTTATGATACAAAAAACTAAAGCTTAAAATAGTTAACATATTTTAGCATGATTTGAAATTATGATCATTTTTCAAAATGAAACATAAAATCTGGTAGATTTTTCACACTTTTACATAATTCTTATTTATTCAAAACTAGTGAACAAAAATCTTGTAATTTATTGGGGAAATTTTTAATATTTTAAAAACATGTTGCAAAAAAATCTTTCAAAAATTCATTTCCATGAAAAAATCAAAATGATCACAAAAGGCCCATTTATGGTTGAGTCTTTTGTTACTATTGGCTCATTTGATTGTGATTGCACATGAAAGTATCTAAGAAAAACACCAACACATTTTCATCATGCATTCACTTACAAACAAATAACACACCAAATGTAATTTGAAAAAAATCTAAAAACCTTAATTTCCATGGATCTTTCCTTAATCCTTTCCACACACCTTGATCATTCCAACCACTAAAAGCATTTTCACTTTCCTCCTTTCATTGTCTCCATTTTTTTTTCATCTAATTAAGTTAAATAATCTTGAAACCTTGTTCTCACTTGCTAAAAATTACCCAACCACCATTCCACATCACATGTGTCACCATTCCATTTTTAAAAAAATTATGTCTTGATAAATTCCACCTTAAAACACAAAATGGTAAACCTAAAAATCCCTCATGGTTTTTTCCCAATGTTTTTCATTCAAATCTTTGATCACACAAATCCTATTGCCTTCATCATGTTCCCTAAAACCTTTTCAATCTTTTTACCCCACAAAACATAATGTTTTTCCCAATTTCTAATCAATGATCTTTTCCTCCTAAGTTTTCACATTTTCACCTTAATATTATATTAAAAAAACTCAACAAACATTTGAAGTCCCTTGCAAGTTGCACAATTTTGTTGTTGTTGTTTCATCTATGTTTGTTTTACATTTTCAAATAGTTAGGACTTGCGAATATTTGTAATAAAATGCATTTTACACACCATATGTTCTACCATGAATTCATGTTCATAAAAAACATCATAGAACCCATTCAATTGTTGTTAATAATAAAGTGTGGGGTACACCCATTGAACAACACAATGGAAAATGTTGTTCTTGTTTGGATGCCATAGTGGTACCTCAAAAGAATCCTAAGTAGATGTATATCCCATCCCTAAATGTTAAAAGCTAACAAATTATTAATACATGTTTGATCATCTAAATCAAACATTCCACCATCCCATTAACAAATTGATGAGTAATGTCATAATTCTAATACATTACATCAAATTATTTCATTTGTTCACTTTCACTTTCAATTAAGATAAGCTTAAGAACACCAAACTTGCAAATGATCTCTTGTTTTAAAAACTTGGTTATAGTAAGTGTGTTGTGTTCTTTCACTAAACAAGCTTCCCACCATCTGGAATACTAGAATAATGGTCAATTGCAACCAATACATACTTGTTTCCTTCCATAGATTTTAGCAATGGGCTTGTCATATCAAGAATAATATGATAAAATAAATTGTATACAAGTATGATTTTCATTTCCTCAACTCCAAATTACAAATCACCATATTACTTACCCACTAGACATTTACCACAAGTTCTAACCAACTTTTTCATAGTCTTATTTTTTCATACCAAAAAAAAATCCTTTTTGCTTCAATTAAAGTCTCTAATTTTCCAAAATGCCCAATTTCATTGTGCATCTTTTCAATCACCTCCTTTCTTTCCTCAAGTTTGGGAACAACCAAATTCTAGAAATACAATGTGCCCACTAGCCAATGATACTTCATCACACACTTCTTTGCCCTTTCAATCTTAGAAGAAGGATGTAAATTAGGGTTCAACATACCTCTAGTTAGTAAAGTCATAAATAACTCATTTTTCTAGATGTTTATGTTTCACAATTCTTCATTTTTGTGCATTATAAGTTAACTACCAACATTTCTCTTGAGTCATTTTTCCACTTTCCTATTTGATAACTTTCATTTCCTCTTGGTTTCCATTAGCAAATACATTTTTTTTCCCTTCTTGATTTTTAAAGATGTTAGCTTCTTCTACAACTTCCTATAATAAAGTAAATAGGTTAATGACAAGCTCACTTGCCATATACTTATTTATCTTGTCCTTCACAATGTATAATCTAAATTGTTGCCACAAGCTTCTTTCAATTCATTTTAAATCTTGAATTTTATTCCCAAAGTCTTCATCTTCCTTGGACAAATTTACCAAATTCTTATTTAGTGCATCAATGTTGGCATGCTTGGCACCAAAATGATGAATAATTTTGGAATAAAAGTTATGCAACATCGCAATCCAATGACCTCTCCTTCCATAAGCATTAAAAATAATCACAAGCCATTGGAATGGCTTGTGCTACATTCTTAAATGAAAAAATGCCTACTATAGATGTTGCCAAAATATATTAAGCGTCAAATTAAGGCATAATATTCACCCTCTATGGGGTGAAATCTCATTTATATATTAGTGAAAATCCTTTATTGTCGCATGCAATAACCTATTTTTGTTTTCCAAATTTCTATGACAAAATAAGACCCACTCCTTTGATAGATTACTAACATCTAAGATAAAAGATTGATTAAAATTTGGTATTTCCAAAATAAAGGTTTCAACTAACCTCTTTTTTAAAATAACAAAGGTTACGTGGCAAATTGATGTCTAACTAAACTTGTGGTCTTTCTTTGTTAACTCAAACAAAGGCCCAACAATCTTGTCATATCCAAGTATGAATTTCTTGTAATATCCCACCAAACCCAAAAACACTTGCACATTAATCATTGTTTTTGAAATTGGAAAACCTTCAATTACTGTAACTTTTTTAAGATTAGAATGTGAACCTTCCCTATTCACAACATGTCCTTTATTTTAACCCAACACATCATTTACCAAGATTTAGTTTCAAATGTACTTCCTTTAATTTTTTAAATACTATCTTAATGTATTACAAGTCATCTTGCCATCTCTTGTTATGGATATTGACATCATTACCAAAAAAATTTAAGAATTAATTGGCCCATTCCTTGAAGTTTTTTGCCATGGCCTGAGAAAAAAAAATTTGTGGCATTTTTCAACCCAAATTGCCATTTGTATAGACTTGATTTGGTGATGATAATAGTTTTCTTAATGCATTTAAGTGCCATGGGAATCTACTAAAATCCTAACTAAAAGTTCAATGCCATAAACCATTCCTAGATATCAAATTTGTTCAAAACATCATCAATTAAAGGCATAGGAAAATAATCTCATCTTGTCTATGAATTATAAAGATGGTAGTCTTCACAAAATTTCTATCGCCATCTTTTTTAATTGGCATAGTTACTTTTTAAATGTATTTAAATGTGTGTTTTTCATATCTTTTCCAAATCAACCAAAGCTTAAATTTAACAATTTATTTTAGTTTTTTCCTAGTAGGATGATTTACTAAGAGTCCTGCAACATGGACATAAACCTTGTGTGTTAAACATATGCTCCCTAATAGAACAATGACTTAATCCCCCTTTATGCCTTGGAATTTTTCCAACAACTTCTAAAGTTCCCTAAAGATGTCACAACCCCACTTTGGGCTAAGTGTGAGGATGAGATTCACACTCCCGAAAGTGGGGACTTGGAGTCCTTTGGGACTCCCGAAAACTCAGAGTTTGATTGCAGGGGTCAAAACACCTTGCATCCGGGTGTTATTTATATCAATGGAAAGTTCTTGAAATGTAGATGTCCGAAATGACCTCGCATGATCCATTTGGACATTTGTAGCCCGAGTTATGGGCAAAAGAAGGGCCAGGAATCAAATTGGCAGTTTGACTCCCGACCATTAAAAGTTGGGAATCGACCTCTTCCCGACGTTTGCAGAAGGAATGCAACAGGGCATTGGAAAGCTCTCGAGGAGAGCTACAACTTTGGTTCAGCCCTCACTCCAATCGGAGGTCGGAGCCAGGAGAGATGAGTGCCCAAAGTCCCGAGAGTCCAACTCGGGACAATTTTGGGACTCCTCCTTGGGAGTCCCAGGAAAAAGTGCCATTCGGATGTGGCTCCTGCGGAGTAACGCAGAGAATACTATATGGGGGAAGGTGGTGGCTTCCCTTGAGTCCGGGCCGTGGTGAGTCAAGTGAGTCCAAGGTCGCCCGTGGCTTGTCCCAACACCAAAAGGGTGTAGAATGAGTTCTAACCAACTTGTGTTGGTTTTGGATGCAAGATTGTGTAACAACATAATTGTCCCTCTTCCTAGTCTAATCCCGGGACTTCTAGCACGCCCCTCTTACCCCCCTTTAGTGCTGGAAGTTGGGAGCGGCCCTCAAATTCCAATTTTCCACAATTCAACATACTTAGACCTTCAAGTGGGTCTAGTAAAGAATTTGGGAGCATGTCAAAAGAGGTGTTCAAGTCAATTTAAACTTAATACTTGTGCATTTGTCTCCCTCATTAACAATAACATTGTTTTGTCCAAAAATGTCAACTCCAAGGATATGTACAAGAAAAAGGTGTGGTAAGGATTCAAAGTCTTTATAAAAAAATGACACAATCCTTTTATTTTTTCATCATCAACCCATTGGATCCAATTAGAGAAGTCATTTGACGCACCCCCAAGCTCCTTGATGGCTTTAATTATGAGTCCAAATGTGAAGATAACGGAAGAAAAAGGAGTTGAAACGATCCCTGTCTCTAGCATTTCGAAGGTAAAGGGTCTTGTTAAAGCTCTGGAATGAGATTAGGAAGATTAACAAGTAAATCAATTACTAACACGGACCTGCACAAACTAAACAACAAGTTGGTTAATGTGTAGTTGGAGCACTTTGGTGCACGGATGAACCACGAGCAAACACAAATTCACAAAACTCACCACGACTTGGACTTGGGGGAAGCGACCACCTTCCCTCTTATAGTATACTTTATGCCTGGCCATGGGACCAACACCCAAATGTGATTTTGTCCCTAGACTCCCAAGTGGGAGTCTCAAAATTCCCAAAGTTGGGACTTTTGCAACTTTGGGGGCCCATAACTTTGTGAGAAAACCTTCAATGAAGATGAGGTCTTAAGCAAAGTTGTAACCCTTGTCAAAAGCTTTCCAACGGTATGTCGCACACCACTTGCACATAAGAAAATCGGGGCAATTCTTGACTTTTAGTGGTCAAAAGTCAAAATGATGTGCTCCCAAACTCCTTAATAGACTCAAATGTGAGTCTGAAGTGAAAACAGTGGAAGAGCAAGGGGTCGAGGCGCGCTCCCTAGCTCATAACACTTTGGAGGGGTAGAGGGGCATACTTGTTGCAACCCCACTTTGAAGCAAGTGTGAGGATGAGACTCACACTCCTAAAAGTGAGAATTTAGAGTCCTCCCGGACTCCTGCAACTTTAGAGCTCAAAAGTAGAACAAAAAACACCTTGCCTTGAGGTGTTCTTTATATCGTTGGAAAGGTCTTGAAGTGTAAATGTCGAAAATGGCCTCGCATGAGCCATTTGGACATTTGTGGCACAAGTTATGGGTAAAAGAAGGGCTGGGAGTCAAACTGGCAGTTTGACTCCCGACCACAAAAAGTCAGGAATCGACCCGATCCTGGTGTGCGCAAATAGAGTGCAACACACCATTGGCACGTTCTTGAGGAGAACTACAAGTTTGCTTCAGACTTCATCCCAATCCAAGGTCTAAGTCGGGAGTTATGAGTTCCCAAAGTCCTGGGAGTCCAAACCAAGACATTTTCAGGACTCCTCCTTGGGAGTCCCGGGAATAAAGGCCATTTGGATGCGGGTGTCGTAGAGCAACGCAAAGAACCCTGGGAGAGGGGGGGAGGCAACAGCCCCATTAAACATTAGAAAATTGCAAAAAGTACATGGGGGGAAGGTAATGCCACCTAATGGTGGCATCGTCCTTCCTGAGAATGTTTAAGTGTAGCCATTCTTTCCTAAAAGCTAACTCGATGCAATGTTGAGTGTCAGGATCCCTGGCCGGACGGTGAGATCTAATAGCCTTCCAAGTGGCCATACCGACCTCCACCGTCGCCACCCAGGCCTGAAGGAGAACCTTTTGGAAGGAGTATTGGTCGCCAAAATGCCTTCAGCATCTTTCCGACCAGAGGTGATAGAGCATAAAGTTACGAAGGATGTTGAGGTAAGTGAAGCCGTCAATGTGATACACGAGGAGCCCCGGTGACGCGCTCCCAAGTCACGAGGTGAAACCCACTTGAGGGTTTCACAGAGTCAAGTTGCGGAAGTTGAGACTTGGAGGCACGCTCCCAGCTTCCAACTCTAGAAAGGGGTAGAGGGTCAAGTTGGGAGCCCAAGGATTAGACTAGGAAGAAGGTTTAGTAGATCAAGCTTGGATCTGCATCAAAACAAACCACCCACGTGGTTAGTTTACATTCCGGGACACCCTTGGGTGTTGGGACAAGCCACGGGCACTTCGGACCACAAGACACACCACGGCCCGGACTCGGGGGAAGCCACCACCTTCCCCCATATAGTATTCTCTACGCCACTCCGCCGAGACTACATCCAAATGGCTCTTTTTCCCGGGACTCCCAAGTTGGAGTCCCGAAATTGTCCCGAAATTGTCCCGGTTGGAGTCCCGGGACTTTGGGAGCTCATATTTCCCGACTGCAAAGTTTGATCGCAATGAGGTCTAAACCAAACTTGTAGCCCTCATCGAGATCTTTCCAACGACGTATCGCACTATTGATTCGGAGGTCGAGAAGAGATCGATTCCCGACTTTTAGTGGTCGGGAGTCAAATTGGCAATTTGACTCCCGGCCTTTCTTTTGCCCATAACTTGAGCTACAAATGTCCAAATGGCCAATGCGAGGCCATTTTCGATATCTACGCTTCAAGACCTTTCCAATGACATTAAGAACACTTCAATGCGAGGTGTTTTGGGCCTTGTTGTCGAACCCTAAACATTCGGGAGTCCCGGAGGACTCCAAATCCCTAACTTTGGAAGTGTTGGGCTTCACCCCCACACTTGGCCAAAGTGGGGTTGTGACATCCCATGGGACCCAGAGGAGTGGCATTGGCAAACCTCCTCGACTCTTAGGGACACTCCTTTCTTTGGCTACACCGCCAAAAGAGGTTACAACAACGCCCGAAAACCAACGCACACTCCCAGCATGATCACTTTCATACAAGGCTTCAATCTTCAGAACACCACAACCTCTCAGGCAATCGCTAGAATTTTGCACAATGCCCGCCCAAGGAAAGTGAGCACCCTCATTTGGCTTACCCTCAACCAGGGCCTCCTAGTCGGCTCCTGGCTCCAGCTTATGGGGATCCCCCCCCAATGCAAGGTTTGTAATTCGGGCGCCGAGGA
>Ga0209208_10007191_pt1 | contig 15165 bp, 11 predicted proteins | sample S1TSphfallax_3_FD_187694 | JGI IMG/M metagenome (GOLD analysis project Ga0209208, IMG submission 187694) | Host-associated microbial communities from peat moss isolated from Minnesota, USA - S1T2_Fd - Sphagnum fallax MG (SPAdes) (version 2) | ecosystem: Host-associated > Plants > Peat moss >...
TCCAATGTCCAGACCAGTTTACCATTCATCCAAAATACTGTGTACAGACCATTTCACTGGTGCTAGCTGAGATGCTCTAAAACATTTTGAGTCAAAACTGGCAAGAGCCTGGACTGATAGCAAGCAACAGCTTATGGAACCAACACCCACTTGGGGGGGAATGAATTGATGAAGTGCAGAGCCTTGGAGTTGTATATGTGGAATGAGAGTAGGTAAGTTAGAGAGTACTTACCAACTGAGCTGGAAAGAGTGATTTGGTGGCAATCTGGAGGGGGACCCACTTAGGCAGCTGCATCATCTACAGTAGTAGTAAATCAAAGCAAAAAAAAAAAAACAATTATGGAAGCTTTGTAGGGTTAGTTGTTCAACAAACTTTAGACTTCATTCCAACAAGATTGTGTGCCAAGCATTTGAGCATTATTGACTGGAAAACAGGTGAGCATTAGACTGTTATGCGTGATTTGTATTCTACTTCTTCTCGTTCTTCTCCTCCTCTCAAGTCCGTCCTCTGATTTTGAAAACTATACACAGAATGTGATCTCATCCTTTGTCCCTTCTTCTTCTTCTTCTCCTCCTGCTCTCAAGTCCCTCCTCTGATTTTGTTTTTACCTATACACAGAATGTGATCTCATCCTTTGTCCCTTCTTCTTCTTCTTCTCCTCCTCCTCTTCTCAAGTCCCTCCTCTGATTTTGTTTTTTCCTATACACACGATGTGATCTCATCCTTTGTCCCTTCTTCTTCATCTTCTTCTCCTCTTCTCAAGTCCCTCCTCTGATTTTGTTTTTTTTTTCTACACGCAATGTGATCTCTCTCATCCTTTGTCCCTTGTGTAAAAATGATCAATACAAAGCTCTCAAGTCATTCCTCTGATTTTTATTTTCTTTTCTATACACACAATGTGATCTCTCTCATCCTTTGTCCCTTGTGTCAAAATGATCAATACAAAGCTCTCAAGTCATTCCTCCGATTTTGTTTTTTTTCTCTATACACACAATGTGATCTCTCACATCCTTTGTCCCTTGTGTCAAAATGATCAATACAAGAGGTACCCACTTAAGATTTAGAACCACATCACAAGAGGTACCACACCAATTGTTGGGCACATACCCAAATCTAACCATGCCTACAAATGTGCTGTAATATATGATCAGGAGAAAATGGAATTGCATGAACCATACCATTCATGTTTAGAAAAACCCAAAATCTACACAAGTAAATTTGTTGTAGGGGAGGTTCCCTTCCCGTATGAGAAACTCCCCTTGCCAAAACAACTCTCTTTTAATTTCCTTGCTTCTTTCCCATCTCACAGAAAAGAAATATTTCCATGAGAACATATAAAATTGGGGGAGCTCCCTCGGCATAATGCCCTAGAGTTCTTCTGCTGGGGGAGATTCCTCAAAACACAAATACAAATAAAAAGTGGGTTGTTTACACTACAAATATTACATACTGGTACCCACCTTAGGGTCAGTTTCCACATTGACAAAAAGATGAATAATTTTTTTTTAATAATTTTTTTAATTTAATTCATGTTTCATGATCTACTATGATGATTTTTAATATGAGGAGTGAATTATATAAGGTTTTAGCCTGTGATAAATTATGATGATTTTTCACACCTCAGTTTCATATTTTCACAAAAAAAAATTGTTTCACTATTTTTTAAGGATAATTTAATTATGAAGCTGAATCTAGTGTGTAAAGTAGCTTAACCCACACAATATTGAATCTCACTAGCTTTTCCATCTCTTCTTCTTCATTGTGTTTCCTTACAAGTGATAGATTTAACCTTCCTTGGGCCAATTGATGCTCATCATTCAGATGTAGTAACCCCCATGTATCATTCTTAAGTATTAGTGAACATCTGAACTCTACCCAACATGCTATAATGTGCTTTGGCTAAGCTTCACCTACTACTACTCACCATAGTGTGCTTTGGCCAGCTATAGCTGGACTAGCCTTTTTCCTAAGGAATATTTAATTACAATATTCTTTTTTTTGCCTTTGAAAAATGTCAAAAAAAGAGATATTGTGGTTGAGTTTTCAACAGATTGTTAAATGCCTCTTGGAGATGCTTACTACCTATGCTCCAGTAAAATAATAATAATAATAATAATAAAATTATTTAATAAATTGAAATTAAATTCTAAAAAACCTTACCTGGACTGTCCACAAACTGCACCAATTTGGGTAACTCTAGTGTAAATAAAAAATCAAATATAAGCAGGAAATTTGCAGCACAAATTTCAGTAATTCTGAAATAAAAAATGTGCAGGAAATATACACAAGAACATGAAGATTATGATGGATAATATTCTTTTTTTGGGCCAAATTTTCACACTGTCGGGACACAAAAAAATCCCAATGCCAATTGAACAAGAGCTTTTTTTTCTTTTCTTTTTTTGGGTGGGGGGCAAGATTACTGCAAAAGTCGCCATGTTTTTGAGGAACCAAAGTCAAAATATTGCCAAAAAATTAAATTTAAAGGTAAATTTTCATTATTTTGCAATTATTTTGGATTTTTTCAAAAAAAAAAATTTCATGTGTGATATATTGGCATTTGCAATCATCATTTTCCGTACACATAATACATAATATATAAAAACTTTGAATGATATACCATATTCAAAAGATGCAACTAACTCACTTGCAACAAATAGAAATCCATGCCCCAAAAATACAAAGCAAAACCCAACAAAAATCATGGAAATGTTTTTTTGCATAACACAGAAAAATTGCAATAACAAAACTTCTATGTTTCAGAATCTCAAATCACTTTTGATGATTTAAAATCATACATCTTAAAATTATATTACATGCACTAAATATCTAAAATTATGTTCACATGAACCAATTTCACAATAACTTACCTCAACTTATCTACAATAACTAAGATATAAACACATAACTAACATAAAATTCCTAAAACTCGTTAAAAAAAATTCAACCAAAATTCACAAGTTTTGCTATATCAAAAATTGAAAGAAAAAACCTCTGACACAAAGCAAATCACCCTATGGAGAATTATCAAATGGTCAGTTAGACCCTTAAATACCATCAGGGGCTTGCTCTCTCACATACAAAGAAGCTTGTTAGTGGGAAAACTTAAAAACTCTGTAAATTTGTCTAACAAATTGACTCAGAACACCAACAATTGTGGCAGGTGTCTGTCAGTTATAAACCCTAAAACCCATAAACCCTAAACCCACAAGATATAAACCCTAAACCCTATTCATTTAGTTGGGTGATGATGATACATACCTGAGGTACCCCCCCCCCAAGCACCATATTCTTTCCTTATCTCTCTCTCTCTCTCTCTCTCTCTCTCTCTCATACTAAACTTTTTGGTATAACTACTCATTGCTCATTGTTGTACAACTCTTGCAAGTAATGTTGTAATAAGTGGTATTTTGTTGAGTTTCCCTTATCTCTCAAGACTCCACATTATGTAACCTGAAACTATAACAAACTCTAGAGTCCAAGCTTCTTACACAACACCTGGTCTGTGGATTATGTGACCCCCCAGCAACACCCACCAGTTGTACAACCACAATCCATCAAAACCTGTTATGAATTCAGTTGTGCATGAACAAACTGAGTTAGGTACCATTAAAGTTGTAAACCCTTCTACCCTCACACTACCTAGGTCACACTAGTCATTACCTATGTAAGTGGGTAAATATCATCATAGGTAAGTAGATATAAAAGTAAATGTAAATGGGTAAATATCATAAATAAATAGGTAGGAAAGTAAGTGGGTAAATATCATAGGTAAAAGTAGGTAAGAAAGTAAGTGTAAGTGGGTAGATGTCATAGGTAAGTAGGTAGAAAAGTAAGCGAATACTACGTAGGTAGGTAAGTGAATAAGGCACTCGGTGGCTACTTACTAGCTACATAGTAGATACACAATACCCAGGTGAATGGTAGTTAGTACATAGGTAACCATCATGGTTAGTTATGTCAGTTAGATGTCTTCAGTTCAATAAGGAAGGTACATACCATCCGTGTTGTATTGGTATTTAGGGTGCAACCTAGGTATATGGTAGTAGTGGTATCAATACTGGTGTTGAAAAACCCTAAACCCTAAACCCTAAAAAACATACCCATCATGTGACAATATCAGGTATATATGTATATATATATACCTGCCTTATATACCATTATCAATGTCAGATATACCCTGAATACCAGTATCAGACTAGTATGAAAGTTGTTTTTTGGGTACGTGCCCAATTCCAGTAACTGCCCAAGTATGAAAAGAAAAAGGCCAATACCAAGACCAGTCTGGTGGTATGTTAAAACTCTGAACACTGATAATTGATGAAAGAGCCACATACACATACAAAAAGCAAGTTGCAAATATTTTTCAGAACTGATTTGGCAAAGTGTTGAATTTATTTATTTTTGGAAAATACACATTTTACACTGGAAAATACAAAAAATATGCATACTCAAGTTTTTTTGTTTTTTTGTTTTTTTTGACAAAATAAGAAAAATTCACCTGAAAAAAAATCGTTGTGCCAACCATGTTCAAAATCAATTGCTAGCAATTACATAAGCAAGAAGGAAACCATTCAAAAGGCACAAACACATGTCACATAATTTACAAACAATAAATGTATCCAAAATAAATTAAATTAAATGAACAAGCTTAAGCTAAATAAAGAAGATGATGAATGTATAATGAACTATATGTAGCAAAACCCCCATCCAACATTCAACATGTTCATAAAAAACCATATCCAATGAATCTCCCATTTTTTATTCAAAAGGAATTTGGTGGTTAAAAGAACGTGAAATTGAATGAATCCTTCAACACGGACAAACTTTATGAAAATATTACCAAGTTGATATATTGGTGAACACTTGAATTGAACAATACCATTAATGTGCAATTTCAAATGACATGAAATTGAATATTGATGTGTTTTGTGAAGAAATGAAATCCTAAAATATGAAGGTCAAAATGGATGGAATTTTGGTGATGAATCCTAGTTGGTGAAGACCCATTGATTGCAAGAAGTGATGCATGCAAACACGTGATTTGCTATAAGGCAATCTTTTTAAAATTTTGCAAAACATTGGTAAATATTATTTTCTGTAAAACTTATTCACCAAAAATCCATGCAACATAATTTAAATCTAGAATATATACTTTTAAATTCTACAAAAAGAAATATATAATTTGATAAAAATTCCCAACTATAACAATTATTTTATACTTCTTACACATAATTCTTAATCAAACACAACCTATTGCATCAATATCCTTATGTTTTCAAACATAATATCACACATAAAAACAAAAAACAAAATCTTTATGTTCCATATGTGAACTTCTTCTTTGTTCTTCTTACAATTCTTTAATAATCCCAAAAAAAATTCATGGAAAAATATTAATTTGGATCATCCTTCCAAAAAAAATTCAAATTGTTAATTATTTGTCCTTAACATGAAGTTAATGGATGTACATGCATATATGTTGTAGGTTATAACTTTGGTAAAATCATTTGTTGTTGTGCAACCATTTCCTCTTCTACTTTAGTAACTTCCATTGATTTGTGACGCACCCCCAAGCTTTTTGATGGATTCAATTGTGAGCTTAAAGGTGAAAAAAACGAAAGGAGAAAAAGTTGGGGCACGCTCCTTAGCTCATAGCACTTCAGGGTAAATGGCCGTGCAGGAGCTCCGAAATGGGACTAGGAAGATTGAAAAGCAATTCACTTACTCACACGGGCCTACACAAATCAAACAACAAGTTGGTTAGTGCGTAGTTTGAGCATTTTAGTGCACGGACGAGCCGTGAGCAACCATAAATTCATAAGATTCACCATGGCCCAAATTTGAAGGAAGCCACCACCTTCCTCTTTATAGTATATTCTGTGACTAGCCACAAGACCAGCACTCAAATGTCATTTAACCCCCATTTTCCAAATGGGAGTCTCGAAATTCCCACAATTAAGACTCCCGCAACTTTGGGGGCCCATAACTTTGTGTGCAGACCTCCAATGGAGATGAGATCTAAAGCAAAATTATAGCCCTCGTCAAGAGCTTTCCAACGGTATGTAGCATGACTCTTTCACATAAGGAAATCTGACGATTCCCGACTTTTAGTGGTCGGGAGTCAAATTGTCAATTTGATTCCCAGCCTTTCTTCTAACTATAACTTGTGTTTGAAATGTCCAAATGGGTCATGTGAGCCCATTTTAAGCATCTACATTCCAAGAGATTTCCAATGATATAAATAAATCCTCAATCCAATGAGTTTTGACCATTATAATCATTTTCTGAAAATTCAAAAATTCATCAGGACTCCAACTCCCAAAGTGGGAGCTCACTTGGGAATGTAAGGATTCATTCCCTCACACTCTCCTACGCTCACGAGAGCATGAGATGTGACTCTCGGGCTTCCCTCTTGGCCCACACCCTTACAAGCTTTTGCCCTTAGTTGTGAGCCCAAGGCTAGGGTTGCGACAAATTGCCACTTTTCATTGTAGGTTTTATAGTTTTTTCTTCTACTAACCCTAAAGCTTTTTCACTTGGTCCTACTTCTTATTTTTGGGTCAAGATTATTTACTTTATTATTGAAAGCTTGAACTAAGGATTGATAAATAAAAATGAGATATTTCTTTTATAAAAATTCAACTTAATTTTCTATAATTTTTTATCTTCGCTATGTTTTGCAAAAATCTCCTCCAAGTCTATAACTATCATGTCTTGTACCAAGTTCAATTGGGCATCCACTTCGGTGACCAATGTATCCGTTGCCTTCTACTTTATCCATTACATCAAATATTGCATCTTTAGTTCATCATACTCATATAGTTGATGTTTAAAGCAGCACAATTATATGCATTTCATCTTTTCCATAGCCTTTTATAGTTGCTCAATATCATTTTTCAAGGCCTTCATTGCCTTTTCATAAATGGCATGTGCCTTGTCTCTATTCAACACTATTGCATTTCAAGTTTTGGTAATTTATTGTAACTCTTGCTTTAGTTGTTTAATTTTTTTATCTTAATCAAGCATAATTTTTCCTAATTATTTATTATATATGGTCAAAATTTCACATTGAATTGCATCTTTATTTGTTTTTTATTTCAAAGCTCAAAATTTGTCATTTTCCTATTCCAATGTTTGTTGTAACATGTCCCTTTCAACTTTGATCTTCTATAGTGTTTTAACTTATATTTCTAGATTGTGTATTGTCTAACCTACATTAAAACACTCCATTTATGTTTTAACAATTTAATGTTCTTTTATGACCAACTTTTTATTCCTCTGCAATTCTTGAATTATTTAATTGTTGTTTTAAATGTTATACATTTTGAACTATAGCTTTAAAATTTTTGTTCGTATATAACTTATTCACCTTCAAAAATTCATGTAAAAGACCTTAGTTTATCCTCATGTGGAAATGTTTGGTTAGGTATTGCATGTGCTTATTGTTTGAGTTTTATTGTCATTAAATGTGGTGGTGACAATTGTTGCTCCCAAATAACATGAGTTGGAGATTGATCCCATTCCGTTTTAGCCTACATTTTCTTCCTTCTGTATAGTCTACTTCCACCAATGGTGATCTTGGCTTTTTTTTTAAAAATCTTGTGGTTAAGGTTAGCATTTGATGTTATACGTTGTTGTGGCCCAAGGTGGATGTTTTTTAACACCTCGCACATATGTTTTTTTTCTATTGAAGACTACAACATCTATATCCTCCTCGTCATCATTAAATTGTTATAATGTTTCATGTATAATTGATTGTATTTTTTATTCCACTTGTGGATAAATTGAGGAGACTAGCTTGATGACCTCAATGATTGTTTGTTCTTTTATAATCTATCCCTTAATTTCATTACATTTTGTGGTTTGATTGCAAGTTGTTTATGTACCTTGGATGTTATTATTGATTGTGGTTGTTTTTTTGGTGCATCAAGAAACCACATTTACATTTGGACCTTGATGATAAATGCAAAATTGCACATATCCTTTTTGGAGTCCACCTTACCTTTTCCTTCAATCATTTTGTTTTGAGACTTAGTCCATTTATCAAACACTTTGACCAAAAGTTTATACATAATCAAACCTGATTTACCAAAACCCCATTATTTGCCTTCATCAAAGATATTATGTTTATATTGTTGAAGTAACAAACCTTGTCCTCTTTATAATTCACTTGAATCATTATAGGAAACCAAATGTCATAAGGTGATTTCATTTTACTCACATTCCATTATTGCCCATTAATGTTAACACTAAATAATCAAATGTTTTTAAACATGTTTTTTGTAATTGCCATATCTGCCTACTTCTATTCCTTCCATTTGTTGGCTAAAAATCCATTTTTTTTTTCCAATATGTGCTTATTTACCATTATTGTTTTGTCCCCAATTTGGGAAAAATTCTACTCCCTTCTTGGCTCCTTCCAAGTGTTGAAAAATTCTGTTAACAATGTATGGTGTGGGGTTTGCCACCACACTCAAACAACCCGACTAGCCTTGCTCGACTAACCCACTTTCTTTTAGCCACTACCATGTTTACCCATGTAATTATTTGCTCCAATTCGAAAGTATAACTCTACTTTGATGGAATAAACATGTCTATGTCAAGTTCTTTTGAAAGAATTGGAGTTACATTCTTCACCTAGCATGGGTATGAACCATGGTTTGACAACTTGGTTTCTTATTTTTATGGAAAGAAGAAGGATGAATTGAAGTGAATAAACCTAGAGATTGTTTTTTAGCTTTGTCCTTTGGTGTCTATTGTGTCGATCTTACAAAAATTGACACTTCTATTAAAGAATGTTGTTACAAATTGTCTTCCTCTTTCGAATCTTTAATTATCATAATTTCAATTACTTGTGCTCTTAAACATGCTCCTTGCCTTCAAAAAAATTATAGTTAATTTTTAGCATCCTATCTTGTTATTTGTGTTTGATGAAAAGTTTTTTTAGTAATATATTATGGTTTGTAATTTGAATATGATGTTGGAGACTAAACTTGTATTGCCATTGTAACTAGTGAACTCCATGTTGTTTTTCTTTCCTTTTAGCTACTATTGTGCATGTTTTCTTGTTTTTTCCCGTTCTCTTGCTTGGCACTACAAATTTTCAACAAAACTCTTTTCATTCATGTTTTTGTTTACAATTTCAAAATGGATAAGATAATAGTGACAATTAAATTATTATTGGCAACGATTGCCATTATGTTTTTCAAAAGATTTATTACCAAAATGTATGTTACCTTGTTCAGTTAAAGTTGGTGTTTTAATTATACCTAAACCATTTTTTGCACTTTTCCATTCATGATGTAGATCGATCCTAGAATGAAATGAATGATGTACATCCACCACATGTTTGAATGATCAACAATTATACAATTGATTTATCCTTTACATTATCATCCTTTCTGGTCTTATTACCACCCTCACTAAAATCATTTTGAATTTCCCATTAAACATATTTAGGAATATATTACAACTTTGGTGTGAAAAATTACATCTCTCCTAGATGCACATGTTGTTCATCATTTTCTAATTTTCTAATTTCATTTTGTCAATTCCTTATTTAATCCAATTACCTTTACAAACTTCAAGGCACCATTCGAGGTATATTTTCTTTCTATGTCCATCATTTTTCTTGATGGACCTCTTCTTCAAACTCAAACCTTTATGACAACTACCCAACTTATATTTTGTTCTTAAAACAATTCCATCAATAAAAAATTACAAAGATATTTTTAAAAACTTCCATTCACATCCAATTTGTTTTTAGAAACAATACAAATCAATAATGGAACATTAAAATCTTGATTTTTTTTTCTTCATCTTGAGGATGGTTGCCAAATGGTATACTATTTTTATAAAACTTATCCTTGTAACAAAATTGTACTCTAGAACATATACTTTTAGATTTTACAAAAAATATATAGAACCTAATGTAATTCATGATTATGGTTATTATGTACTTCCTACACATAATTCTTAATCAAATACAACCAATTGCATCAATATCCTTCATGTTTTCAAACACAAATATTTTGGATTCCATATTTTACATTATTATTCATTCTTCTTATATTTATTCAATATTCCCTAAAACTTTTCATGTACTTGAAGAATAATTCAAATCTTCCATCCAAAAAAAAATCAAATATTTAATTATAACCCTAATATACCCTAATCAATCCTAATTTGCTTTTAACAAGCATTATATTCATGCATTGTTAAAAATCACACTCACACTAGGCATGTCCCATTTTGGTAATACATGTTTTATGTTGTCAAAACATTTTCATTACAATATTTATGAAATACATGTAACTTACATTCACAACACATCTTGGGTTTTGCAATTATGTCATAATCAGGAAGGACATATGCAACTAGTCACTCATGAGTTACTAAACCCATGTTGTTTCATCCATTTAATCGCAAAAGACATTTAGTCACAAAACCCAATCATCTTATTGATTAAGATTTTTGTATTTTGGCTTAATATTGAAATTCCATGTCATTGATGACCTTGGTATGGCATGTAAAGTGTGTGCCATTTCAACTTAGTCGTTTTATTTGACTAAGTGTTAGAAAATATGCCTTGATGGATGGATGATATGTGTCGAAAATATATAGAAACATTATGAGTCATTAACATGACCAAAAGTCAACTTAATTTAGCCCTTGTAACTAGTGTAACCAAAAGTCTACCTAGTTTAACCTAGTTAGGCTAGGCAACCTAGCCTAATTCGCCTAGCCAAAAGTCAACATATCTTAACCTAGTTTGGTTAACTACATATGTTTGGCAACCTAGGCTACCTAACTAGGCTAAGTGGTATAGATGAAAAACAAACATCAAACTCCTAGCCCAAGAAGCCTAAACTAGGCTACCTAACCTAAACCAAATGGCCTAGGTATCATAGGTTGTAAGAGTGAGGACTTAAACCCCTCACCTTCACTTTGGGGTTCAAATCCTCATCCATTGCATTACCACATTTTTTTATACCAACTATATTTAATAAAAATTTATAAAGTTCAATTTTTTTTGCCTTTAATTAACCTTGGCCACCCTACATTGACCTAGATCAACTTACCTACTATTTACCAATTTAGCCTAGACCTATACCTCCTTAAGTTGACTTAAGATGAACTAATTTGTCAACTTATATGATATACTAACTAACCTAGCCCAAGTTAACCTAGGCATTCTTAGGCTAAAAAAAAACTTAGGATAATTATGTCGGATCTAATTGCATCATAGTCGCATTTAGTTGCATTTAGTCACATCATAAGCACATTGAGTTACACACAAACTTGATAAAATATTTTATAATGAGGCTACTTAGGTTGACTTGGTAAAAAACCTAAAGCTAGGAACCTAGGCAAGCCTACCTAGGTTAACCTATTAGTAAAGTAACCTATTTTAGGTATATTCAAACATATTAAATGTAGTGAATTTATTATGTCTAATTAAGTAACTTACAAGGTAGCTTATATTACGAAGTAGGTTTCTATTAGGTAGCCTACATACATAGGTTAATTTAATAGGTATGTTAATACAAGCTAATGTGTTAAGTAGTAAAAAAGTCAAGGAATTATGTGTTACCTTTTTCAAAACGACTATTAATATTATAATCATAATTACAATTAATAATAAATTGTTTAATACACATGCGTGTCAATTCATAACTTCAAAAACCTCATGGCACACAAAAAAATTTGGCATGCCATGACAAATATTGGTGCCATAAATTCAACGCACACAAAAACTTATGGTGTCACAAAAAATCATGGATTGCCCATTTATAGGGTTTTATGTGGAATCTAACCTCCCAACTTTTCACCTTATAGCCCAAATTTCAAACATTTGGACTGCTATAAACAAATCATTTGAAGATGAAAAAGGTGAAAAGCTAAATTTGCAAACATTCTCATGAACTAACTTAGATGTGACATAATTAAATAGTTCCTTTATGAGCAAAATAAGGAGGTTCACAACTAAATGTCATCCAATTCTTGAAAGAGAGAGACGTCATGAAAATTTGAAAATATTATTTCATACATCATTTATGTGAACGTTAAAACATTGTTTTGCACACAATAGAGGTTGGAATGGAGCTTATTAAAAAGATTCAAAAATAACATCAAGGGCCTTGATGATCTTTACGTTGAGCCTTTTGTGCAACATCTTTATCAACATTGTTGACATTTTTTACTTAATTGAATTCAACAAATATTCATTTCCATGTGCATGTTTATATATGAAAATTCGGTGATAATAATAATATTATTAAACAAAAAGAACAACAAGTCCCATGAGTCTATGAAGCAATTTGTGAAAGTAATTAAAGATTTTATTTGAATTTAATCATTTTAAAGTATAGTTGAAAATGAGGATCTTAAAAAAAAACTGAAAATAAACAAGGAGAAAAGTTTTGTAATCATGTTTGTGAGCCTTGGTTGTATACACTATAGGTTGAATTATTTTTTTCTATTTATTCTAACTGATAGGCGAATTCCAAGATTTGAGAATAAGAAAATGCCAATTTTTGAAGTTGTTTAGTCACTATGGATATGCCACACATTTTTAGCCTATTTCATGGAAATGATGATTTGAATTACTTGACCAATTACCTTTTAGGTCAAAATTTTTGAAAGGTGGAATGTCAAATATGATCATTGTATGACAACATGATTTACTGAAATAATCACCTAATTGTTTATGGCATGGACACAAGATGGAACATTTTCATGTAAACAATACATGAATCGTAGGGAAGGAAGTGATAAAAAAAAATTTAATGTAAAAAAGAACCAAAAAAATGTAGATAGGTATTTTGGAATGCTAAAAACTATATTCACAACCATCCACAACCATAATGTGCTACAATGGAATATGATAATAATTTTTAAATATTTTTAAAGTTTATGCGATTTTGCATCACATGACCACAAGGATAATGAGACCTTCAAATCTATAATATTTACTTGATGATAATGACAATACTCCATAATTAGAATTGTGGGTTATCTTTTGACGCCTATTATTATGGAAATGAGAAAAACTTAGCATTCACTATAATAAAAAGAATGGCATGAACATAGGTGAGTTCAAAAATGCAATAATCATTAATGAAATAAAAAGACATCCTCATTTTGATAATTTTATTATTATTATTATCATTTAAAACTATTTTAAAAAATTTGTTACAACATTAGTTTTATTGTGGCTACATTGTCAACAATCAAAGTGTGTGGCTTGAAATGATAAGACTTGGACTTTGAACAATATGTCATTTTTGATACTTTGGAACTTTTCATTTTTTGTAGCTTGAAATGTTCCATCACCTCCACATCAATTGACTATCTCTAGTATAATGAATTATGTCATATTGTTAAAATCCTTTAAGATCAATATCTTTTTGAAGGTTGTAATGCCCATGATTATTATAGCTTTAGCTTGTGTTGGCTTGTGAATTCCTATAGTTAGTATCATGACTAATGGGTTTTTTTGGATAAAGATATTATTTATTTTGAAATCATAAGAATATACTTTAAATAAATTAAAAATACCCCAACTTTTTTTATTAGAATAACGATTTCCAATTTCACAACATGATGATGTGGCATTCCATGTGGTAATAAAGTACTTGATTATTAGTCAACATGATGACTCATACACTACTTTGGATAAAATGAAACATTTGTTGGTCAATCACTATGTCAAAGATGATGTCCAATCCTTCAATGTAGTTATTTGCATCAACATGCAAGTCCAAAATGTTTATGTTATTATAAGAAATCTTATCCTTTGAACCAGATAAAAAAATGATTGTTGTTTTTCTCAACTACATTATAACTACTTAGTTATAATAATCACTTAGTAGTGACTAAAAACATCAACATGCCACATGGCATCATGGTTTTACAACTATAGTCAATATGACAACTTGTTGGTTTTTTGGTAAATTATCATATTATTTTTCAATTTTTGTTCATTAGTTAGTTAGTTGTAAAAACCATCCACCTTTGCAATTAGCAATGATTCAATCTCCCATGATGATGACATGGCATGTTATATGCCAATAAGATGATGTGACTATTTATAAACATCATGATTCATGTCATTGACTTGATGAATTAATCTCATTTATTAGCTAATTGAAAATATCATTGTCCTTTACAATTAATAACGATTTAGTCTTTCATGTGATGATGACATGGCATGCCATTTGGCAATAAGGTGTCACAAATTTTCATGGCAATCCATGATTTTTTTGTTACACAAAAAGTTTTTTTGTTTTTTGAATTGATTTCACCAATATTTATCATGGCATGCCATTATTTTTTATGTGCCATGAGGTTTTTGAAGCCACAAATTCACATGCATGTGTATATGTACAAAACAATTTATTTGAACTTGTAATTATGACTATAATATTAATTATCATTTTGAAAAAGGTGACATATAACTCTTTGACTTTTTAACTACTTAGCATAATAGCTTACGTTAATAACAGCCTATGTATGTAAATTCCTTAGTAAAAGCCTACATCGTAATACAAATTACATTGTAAATTACTTAACTTAACATAAGAAATTTACTACATCTAGTATGTTTAAATATACTTAGAATAGGTTACCCTACTAATAGGTTAACATGGGTAGGTTTGCTAGCTTCCTAGCTTTAGGTTTTTTGCCAAGTCAACCTAGGTAACTTCATTACAAGATATTTTATCAAGTTTGCAACCACCTTAAGTTTGTGCGATTAGATGTGACTATGATACTAATTATTATGTACTAGGGTTACTTAGTAGGTAACTTTTAAATATTCGAACATGTTGTATTTTCCTACTATATTATGTAAATGTATACCCAGTGGATCTCTAGGTAGGTGCCTAAAATATTTAATAGGAACCTAGGTTCCCTCATAGATAAGTTAAGTACAATCATATATAGTAGGTAGTAGTTATTTAGCGATGTTTGTAGTGTAAGTAATTATGTTAGCCTTATCTAGTTGAAATAATCATGTTTAGCTTCATTTATACTAATTTAGCCATATTACACTTAAATATTTGAATTTAGTCTAATTTCTTTATAAATTTATTAGTGTTTAGCCTACAAGTAATTATTTAAAGCCAAAATTGCTTTAAATAATTATGTTTAGCCATGTT
>Ga0209208_10007192_pt1 | contig 15161 bp, 14 predicted proteins | sample S1TSphfallax_3_FD_187694 | JGI IMG/M metagenome (GOLD analysis project Ga0209208, IMG submission 187694) | Host-associated microbial communities from peat moss isolated from Minnesota, USA - S1T2_Fd - Sphagnum fallax MG (SPAdes) (version 2) | ecosystem: Host-associated > Plants > Peat moss >...
TGCAACAAATTAGCTTGTATCTTGGGTGCAACTTCAAATCAGAAATGAACAGCTGCTGATTTGGTATTCACTATTTTCAAAGAAGAACAACATAGTTACAGTCACAAAACCAGCGATATGCATACCTTGAAAGTGCTCAACCAGTTTGTATGGTAAGAGGCAGACTTGGTCAAATGAATCATATCCAAACACAAGGCTGACAGCATACACAGCAGAGCACAAAAAGACAATCGATGCAGTGACACTGGGAACAGCAGCCCACCACTGGCTGGCTTGGGTGCTCAAACTTGCCTGCCATCCATGTCTCCACCAATGAGATTCCCATTTCATATGTGTGAAACCTAATTCACAGCTCTCTGTACTCTGATGAAAATCTCATTTGCTTGACATGATTACCAAGCACAAAGAACCCTAGTCTATAGGCAGGCACACAAGCCTCTGTACACTCTAACAATCTCATTGCTTGACATTGTTACTGTACAGAGGCTTTACTGCAAGACAGATTTTCGTCACCAATAAATTGACAGAAAGATTCAAACCCTAATCCTTGAATCCACTACAAAATAGGGAGAAAAATCGTGACCAAAAAAAAGAAAACAACAACAACAAAACGGGGCGCACAGAAGAGACTCCAAAATTGCCTTTTTTTTCTTTCTTTCCCCTATCTATCAACAAGATCAATGTATGGAAATGGTGATAAGTACCTCAGTGACCACGTTCCTCATCTCCTCTTCGCTTGCTCCCTGTTCCGCCAGCTTTCTACCTTCCTGTTCTTCCCCGATTGCCAACGGCGTAGTGTTTTCGTGGATGCTAACGACAGAAAAAGAAACCCAGAAGAAGAGAGTGCAGAAAACTACAACAACAGCTGCAAAAAAACACAAAATTGTTGCGAGGAAATTTGGTGCAAAAGTGGTGAAAAAGTGGTGTGCAGAGAGTGCGTCGACGCACGTCGAGCCTGATCACGTCGCTCTTCGTATCATGGCAACGTGCCGGGCAGGCCATTGTGCCCGGTTAGGTGCTGCCCAGGAGGAATTTGGACTAACGGGCTCGCATAAATTTCTAAACGGGTAACGAAACGGGCATGATGGCATCTACCGGACTCGCCAATATTTTTGAAAGGGCAGAGAAACGGGCACAATGGCCTCCTGTACTCGGCAGTTTTTTTCTAAGGAATTATTTTATTGTAGCCCAAAAGGCGATCATCCATAGGAAGATGAAGAAAAAATGGCAATCTTCCCTAGGAAGATTTAGCCAAATTTGGCTATAAACCAGATATAAAGCACAAATCTTTAATCAACCTTTTATATTTATGGCTAAATCACTGAAAAGTAAATATAGAAATCTGGCGATTTTTAATAAATGTTTTCCTCACTTGTGGCGACTGAAACCCTCCAAAATCACCTCATTTTCGAATTTCGAATATTTAATTTCTCTTTTTGGCGAAATTTCGCCAGAAAAAGAATAGGCTTTCAACTTTCATAACGTAATGGTTTTCATGATTTTGCACACTGGGCATGTGGATTTTGCACAACTGGCATGTTGATTTTGTACAACGGGCATGTGGATTTTGAGCAGCGGTTAGGTCAGGTAGACCCAAGAAGAAGACCTTGTTCAGAGTTTTTGCAAGAAGGTTTGATGAGTCTCTCTGATTTTCTCATGGTGTAGAGATGGCAGGAAAGCGGATTACTAGCTACAAAAGGAAGAAGATCTCATGTTAGGTATCAAGACATTATTGAAAGGGTATGTGAAACCAGGACCCCCCTGTGGACGCACACTACTGCAGTTTTCACTGAAGGATCCCAAGTTTTTTTCTTGCAAGTTTGCGCTACCTGAATGCTTCTTCTGATGGACAGATTGGCTTGGTAATTGGAAATCTCTTCTGGACAGTCAGTCATATTGTGAGTGAGTATACCTACTCATGCTCTTGATGATTTGTCACTAGCTTTTATATTGTGGGTTTTAAGAAAGGGTTTAAGCAAATTTGGCACTGCAATTGCACTTTAGGGTTTTAAGGAGGGTTTTATGAAGCACATTTGGTACACTGCAGTTCCTTTTTAGGGTTTTTCCCAGGTGCATGATAACTTCTTTCTGCTAGGTTGATGATGGCACTGGGTCTATGGGGATCGGCTTGCAAAGCACCTGCATTTAATAAGAAGAATTGTTTAAGAAGGGTTGAAGCACATTTGGCACTGCATTTCCTGTTTTGGGGTTTTTCCCAAGTGAATGATAACTTCTTTCTGCACGGTTGAAGATTGCAGTGGGTCTATGGGGATTAGCTTCCATAGCAATTGATAAGGAGAATTGTGCTCTGTATTATCTCTCACCGACTTGTTACAAATTTATCTATGGCACAGATCCTGCAAGCCTATGTTTTCTCAGATGCTTGGAGGATCAGATGCTGGCTATATGATGTGATTTTAATCAGACTTCTGAGACCCAGGATGGTTGGTGCAGCGGAAAGAGCTATGAAGCTTGAGGGCATGTTTGGAGTTTCTTAACTAGCTGGTGAGGGTTAACACATATGGTGGAGCACAATGCCTGTCTCTGCTACTACCCTTGCCTTAGAGAAGCAATGCTATGTGTCAGATTCTCAGGAGGAGGTCCTCAATCTCTGTGAGGGATGGGAGCATAGAGCAAGCAAGCGATGCACACTGGATGAGACACCAAGCCAGCCCTTCCTGAACTTTTCTCATGTAGTGCCCACTGGGATGCCAGGAGCCCTACTCAAGTCAGACTCTGAGGATTCTGATGACACTGAATGTAATATCGGGTTCACCCAAGATCCAGTGGAATGGGCATCCCCTCCAAGCCCACTAGCATTGGAGGAGGAAGTACATGATGGAGATGACAGGGTGAACAGTGATGACAGCTATGTTGCAGCATTTGAAAGTGATTGCTCTCAGTCTCCTACACACTCATGTCAGACAAGCCACCAGAAAGTCCTCCATATGCAGGCATCTGCAAACTTCTCGAGCATGCAGCCCCTCACTCAGCTTCCTATGGAAACACATACACAAACACAGACATGCTCTGATGGTACACCTCCACTTGAACCTCTCTCTCCAGGAACAACTGCTCAAGCTATACAGTCCCCACCTGTTGTGGGCAGTGAAGAATTGCCAGCAGTTGTTCTTACCAAAGATCTTGCTGCTGTTATAAGAGTGGGGATTAGTGAAGGGACCATACTGGCACCTGTGAGTCAAGTACCACATGATGAAGGAGGAGTTATACAGCCTACCCTCAGACATGAGGTAGTTGGAATGATCAAGGAAATCAATCTGCAAATGGAATTTGAGCATTTGAGGTGGTTGACTCAGGAGCCAGCAAGTGGAGTAGACAAGCAAAGTGAACAACATGAGGAATCATGTCCCCATAACCAATTGGTAGGGGCTGAGACAGTTATGATAGAGAACCTCAGAAATGGGACAGATGTAGCAGCGAGTACAGGCATTGCAGAGTATGAGCTTGCAGACACTAGTGTGAGAGGAGATCAGAGCTGTTGGATAAACTGCTCAGGAGAAGAAATTGACATGGAAGAGATTGGGCCTAGCTTCAAGCGGAAGCCAAGTGCTCTAGACATAAGCGGGCAAGGAAAGGCCCAGAGAATAATAGAAGCCTCACATACACCAGTCCAAAGATTTCCCAAAACAGTAATGGATGTTGTGAGAATGCATTCAAGCCCAGTTACTGATGCTGTGGGGGAAGAAACTTGTGGTATTTTGAGCGTGGCCATGAGGGCAGGAATCTGATTCCCTCCAGTTCTCCACAAGAAGCTATTGTAGTTTCTTACCCAATACTCAATCCTCTGCAAAAAGTTCCTTCCTTCCTTCCTTCCTCAGATTTTCTTGTAGAAGAAGGCTTTGGGTGACTCAAAATTCCCCGAGGATCTTTTCAGCTCCTGCTACAGGGTGTCCTGTGGTTATTCACTGAAGCAAGAGATGAGATGAAGATTGCAACTGGGAGTTGAAATGGAGGAGCCCAAACTTGTGAATGGTGGAATGCATGGATGTCACTTCCTACATTCTTGCTGCCAGTGGTTGCTCAAACATCTGCAAAGCTGCAGTTATCCTGCCATCATGAAGAACATGGAAGGAAAGCCATCCAGAAACTGTCATGTACTTTGTTTCCTCTTGGGCCAATGGTTTAACAACATGGGTGAATGGGTATTTGACTCTCATGCTCTCATCCAAGTAAGTCACAAAGACACAGGTGTGCTGCCTTATCAAATCTTGTCTATCTCAATGAATGTGTGTTGCTGGTAACAAGGCCAGTATCATGGCACCTGATGGATGAACTTCCCCAGCTGAGAGAACAAGAAGCTCATGATTCTGCTTCTAAAGTTCTATCATGATCATTGTGAATAGTTTCCTACACTTCTTTGTAGTGTACTTGTTTGTAATGTCAGAATTTGATGGGTTTGTCTTCAATGCAGGCACTAACCCCAATCATATCTGAACCTGCACTCACTGGTTAGGGCTAGGTAACCAGTGATAGGGCACTGGTTACTGAGAATAGTTGAGGTGTGGAAGTGGTGAGACTTTTTGTGGCAACCAGCGGCCTCTCATTGGTTACTGGACATAACCATCCCTTCTGAGAATTGATATGCCTCCTTTTCATCCATGCAGAGGGGGGTTCTCAAATGTTTCATCCAATCTATGAAGGGTTACCATATCATAAGGCCAATGAGAGCCCAGGGTGCTAACTAGTAGGTCACTAATGACACGGAGGTTGAAGGTGATGGGTTGAAACTTGCAACCTGACAGCCAACTAGAGTGTCAACATTTGCACAAGGGATAGTTATGAACACTACAGTCCCTTTCTCCCACTGCAAAGCAAAGAAATTATTAGGAGATTAGTGGATTGTGGGCCTGCATTTGGAATTCTGAAATTGATTTTAACATGATAAACATGAAGCTGAAACAAGGAATAAATTTAACCATTGATTGATTTATTCACCAATCAATTACAAGCTATGGGGCTCCTTCCAAAGACTGGTACATGCTCTACAATGGTACACCCATCCTTGGCTCAGCTTTCTTTTATCAAAGTTCTGGTCATTTTTGTAGGAATGGACCCATATGTTTGATCCATTGCAGCAATATGTTACAATTGGAACTTAAAGATATAGCTTGATATGTAAACTCGCTTTTCCCATCTTAACTTAACTTTCCTTTAAGGAGTAAAACTTTTTTTTTTTATTAAATTTTTTTTTAGGGAAAATAAGATGAACAAGGCATCACAAACAAGCTGACCCTGCCCATAGATAAGATGTTGTACATCTACCTACTGTGTCCACACTCTGAACACCGAAAAAAATTTGTTCCAATCTAAACAGTCTAAACACTTTCACCAAAGAAACCAGTTCACGAGAAACTTCCAAAAGTTGGATCCAATGCAATAGTCCCTGTCCCTGTGGGGGCAGGGCCCAACAAGAACAAACCTGGGTCATACCAAGGGACCTCAACTCAGGGGCCCCTGGAGTACCAAAAAGCTCACTTGACAATACTAGCCACCTTGGGACAGTGGAAGCTCTAGAAGACTTTCTTATCCAATCTTAGACGCATAACCTCTTTAGGCCCCCACAATTTACCAAAGCTTGACAATATAGTAGCTTCTCTATTTGGCACCTTGCCAATACTATATAACATCTCTCTTTTTTAGCCAATCTCCCATATAGTCTCCACACAAGAGATTCAACTTGGCGCTAAGACCATCTCTTCTTGTTAAATACCAAATCATTCCTCTCTCAATCCATATAGACTACAAGGCAGCTTCGCACAAGAGAGTCAACCTAGTGCTAAGACTATCTCTTCTTGTTAAACACCAAATTATTCCTCTCAATGGATATAGACTATAAGACAATACCTTTCAGCAAGTGCCACACAAGGCTAAATCATTTAAGCCTATCACCAAACAAACACTAGTTCACAAAGAGGTTCCTCCATGGCTCATTCCTACTTGGTCTGGCATGTAGTCTATTAATTATATTAATAGATAGTGCCAAGTTCTTTGCACCAATGTCACTCCCAAAATTGGTGAAGCTTAAATTCGGCCACCACATTACAACACAAGGGGCAAAAAATCTCCAATTATTGCCTAATCTTTGCTCTCCAAGTATTCACAACGACCATTTTATGCCACAACGACCATATAAAATTGGCTTCTTTCTTTCATTTGTTCCTTCACCCAAACTCTAGCCCACACCAATCTAAACATGATGTGATGGAGACTCCTCCATTTATCATGGGCTGATCTAGATAACCTTTATTTATTCCTAAGCATTTTCCTCCCTTGGCTAGGGGTGTATGAAAAAAGTTTTGACTCATCCCCCCATACCCATGCAATTAGGTCAAAATCTAGTTTCTCCAATCTACCATAGAAGAGTTGCAATGAAATTTTATCTTAGCATTTAAAGATTTCCTAAACTCTAACTTTACATAGCTAACCTTCAAAATGAAATGAACTTCCAAACCCACATTAGTCCGAGGTTATATAGGTTTCGAATGGAGCCCTAGATAGAATTTAGAAATCTCATTGGGAGTATTGATGGTCACAAGTCTAGGGGAGATGGTAGGCCTAAATAAATGGGAAGCTTGTAACACCATTTCTAGTTCATAGTTGTTTTGATGTTTATAAAGACCAACCCAATCCCTCACTTTTGCTTCCATGGCATTGAAATCTACTTTTGTGATCAACCCCTTGTGACATGGATTGAAGGTGTTGAGATCATAGCCAGATGAAACAATGCCATCAATAGTTGAAAGCCAAAACACAACAAGGCTTTTGGCAATTAATGGTGATGGGGAAAGTAGTTATGGATGGAGTGCTTTGTTTTTTCTTGTTTTTTTTTTCCTTGCAAATTACGGAACGTGGCATTTTTATCGTTGTTTAGTATTCCAATGGTGCTTGGTGTTATTTTGTGTCTGTTAGTTTTTGATGTGGGCGGTTTATAATGCATGGTGTGAACTATTGTTGCACTATTTGCATGGAGTATTTGAATTATGGAACAAGGAGTTTTACTGTATATGAAAAGCACTTGGAGATGGAGCTGGGGGGAAGGGGGGGGGGGGTAGAGCTAAGTTTTTCCATTGTTCTTTGGTTTATTTTTTCTAAAGATTAATGATCTTGTTGGAATGATGGAGTTTATTTGTGAAATTTAATAGGACCATAATGACAACAAAGGAAGAATGCCTTACTATTATTTATTTCTTGATTTTGAAATTGTGTTTATTTCCATGATAATACCTTCAGATTCAAAGGAAAAATGTAGATGTAATAATAGTATTTAGGGGTGATGCTAAGGGAAATGATGAACCACCTTAAGGATTTTGAAAGTGATTTAGGTGGCAATTAGTTGCTTTAAAGTCTTGTTGTTTCGGGAAAAAATGTTCATTATTGTGTGAACTCTAAAGGGAATGTGATTCTTGAAAGTGATCTTGTGGGCAATGTAGAATGTGTTGATAGTCTGACCAAAACCTTATTTCTTCTTTGTCCAACTCCTTGTGCTGGTGTGTGGGATGTGTTTCAATGTATCTTTGTGGGAAACAAATGTGTTAGGGATTGGGAAAAGGTGTTGCAATTACAAAACTACCACATATGAGTAATGGGCTCATAAAGAAGGAAGTCACAACATGTTGATCCTTTACAACCCATAGTTTAAAATTGATAGGATAGTTTGTAGGTGTTTAATTGTTATCAATTGGTATTTCTATTGCATTTTTGTTGTTCTACATTTTTGTATGTTTAAGTGAGGATTATACAAATAATATTTTTTTGGTTTTCTTTTTCTTTTTCATTACATCCCCATTTAATTGTTGCACTCGCCTTGCACATGAATGGCTTTCATTTGACTTTAAACCAAACTCATTTTTAGCCTCAGATGTTGTCATTGTTTTCCTAGTTTATTTGTGAATGATGGATCCCACCTTTTTCATACCTTTCTTGTATAATTTAATTACTTGTTTTTATCAAATCCAAGTCCCACCCCCCTTTTCAAATTTTGTAGACCGCCATGCTTCCCTATCCAAAATGTTCACTATTAAGGAGGGAAATTTCTTTAGTTTTTGATTTAGAGATTTCCATGCTTTGGCAATTTTATTTCAAACACATGAGCATTAAACAATGTTTATAGCAAAATTTCAATTTAAATTTAGACCCCACTTCTTGTTTTTATTAGGTCTAATTGCATCTAAGTGATGTGTCAGCAAAATTTGCAAATTAGATGAGCTCAACTACAATGTATATATAATCCTTAGCCAAAACTTTTTTTGGATCCACAAACCTTAACCTTTCATCTTTTTTATTCCATTAGTCCTTATAACTTGCCTTACACATGGCCATTTGATCCTTGCAAACCCACATATTATTGTTTAATAATGAACAAATTCAATGTAATTAACACTTTCCTTGAGCTAGCTCGAACATATATAAAAAACCATAAGGTTACCATCAACACTTTATTCACAATCAATGTTTTGCTTCTTAGGGACACAAAAAGAGACCAAAAATGCTAGATTCATTCTCATTTTATCCAATAAAAATTGGTCGATGTGTTCCATCCACCTGAAGATTGATGCCAAATGGAAAACCTAGGAACTTGGATCATAAACAAGTTTTTATCCCTAGCCAACTTCCATGGGAAATTATGTAACCAATCAAACCTATCTTGATTTGTATGATTGAAGTAGGCCAAACTAGAAACCATGGCAAAGGTCCTTAATATTGCCACTAGATTTTATATTGAATTGCTCTCACACCTAATTGTGAAAAAAATGTCATTTTACATTAAAAAGGAATGATTTGTAGGGTGTTGAATAAAGGAAGTTACACACCTTTGATACTTGATTTATTCACTTTCGCTTTTATTACTTGATTCATTGTTTTTTCAACTAGCAAAAAAAGATGGGTGGAAAGACAACCTTGCCTAACCTTTGGATAGATGGGAAAAATTTGTGTAAGTGCACCATTTAAGTTGATAGTTACCTCAACAACTACAAATAGTAATTTGATCATCATCACATATGCCTACCTTTTGGAGTCATTGAAAAAGGGACCATGACACCATATCATAGGATTTAGAGAAATCAAGCTGAAACAAATCATGTTTTTTTTGGATTTTTTTAGTCATTCTAAAGTTTCTTGTAAAAGTAATACATAATCTAAAATGAATTTTCTCGAGAGGCATGTTGATTGATTAGAATCAATAATCTCCATTATAATAGTTTGAAGAAGTTTTGTAAGGCTTTTGAAAAAATCTTGTAGGTTATAGTCAATAATGTGATTGGCCTCCAAGTGTTTAGGTCATCTTTCACCTCACCTTTGAAAATTAAAGTAATCAAACCTTGAGTGACACATTTTGGAAATTTTCCCTTCCTATAGCATCCATGACCATGAGCCAATACTCATAACCAATCACATCCCAAAATTCTATAACCACCCCATCAACCTCAAGGGCTCTTCTTTTGGTCAATACATCTATTGTTGCCCATAGCTCTTGTTAAGTAATAAAGGTGGTTAACATTCTTCTTGCATCGTGTGATGGTTTTAAGAAGAGATTAAAAGACTTAATTTGTGGTAGCAATGACCTCCTCTAATATTGGCTAGTTTGCATTCAAGGTTTGATTTTTTTTTGTACAAAACACATTCCATTTCCTTCCTCACTCACCATTGATTCATTGTTAGCCTAAACTATTCCATCAAATTGGATGGAGGTTTTTCTTTCACTACAAAAGAAAATTCCCTTGTTGGGTATTTACACACTAGAGTGGATCACTTTTTATGTCACAATGCCATTTTTTTAACACCCTTGTGGATTAGAATTTGTCCCATATCAAATTGTTATTAAATTTTATGTAAAATGATTCATGTATGTGATTGTTAGATAATTTAATGTGATAGAATCTTGAAATCGATTGAAGTTGAATTTTTTACATCAAAGGGGGGACTTTAATTCATTGCATACAAGTTGCAAGGTTACAATACATAAAGGATGTGTAAATGGAGTCACAATATGTTGAGCTTATAGTGAACAAAAATCATTTTTTTTCCAAAACTCAAAAATGTGGTTAATTAACAATTTAAAATAAGTGTTTGCAAATCATTTGAATGTTGCATGAAACTTTTATGAACTTTTATATAGGCCAAAAATTGACAAAAAGGGCAAAGTCCATACATTTTTATGAAGTACAAAAAGTTTGTTCACAAATATTGTAGCCTAGGAGTATTACATGGTCATGGGTCATTTCATTTTGGAAAAGATGAACATTTTTTTTAAAAATAATTTATATTTTCTAGCTTGTCAAAAATACACTATGAAACATATTTTTAAGGATTACAAATTTGGTTGAAAGTGATCCATTTGAGCTTGCAAATACCTTGTTATCACATCCCTTTTTTGCTTCCATTTTAATCTAGAACGCACCAACATGCCTTCAATTTTCCTTTCCTTTAAATACTTTAAAGGTGTATAATTGAATGATTATGCTTTGAATGGTTAAATTTCCATGGTTAATTTGAAGTGCCTTAACCTTAAAGTCTAATTTTAACTTCAAATTGATTTCTTATTTTTGGAAGTTTATTGTTTTATTCTTACATAAACCATTATAAACTCTCAATGCCACTTTTCATTTTTTGAAGAAACCTAGTGATGGATCTTTGATCCAAAGGGTTTTAATTTCATCCTTCATATCATTAAGAAATTTAACATTCATTTTCCATATGATCTTTTGTTGGTTGTTCTAATTTTGTTGGTTGTTTGACATAAATAAAAGAATCGAGATCCCTCCTTATTTATTGGGTGATAAGGGGTATCCCCTTACAAATTAAATCATGACACCCTTCAAAGAAGAAGGGTAGCATACCATTTTAGAATTACTCTACAATAGAAAACATAAGAAATTTTGTTTTGTTGTTGAAAATGCATTTGGCATTTTGAAAAAACGTTCAAAGTTCAATGTAGAAATATGATTTTCATGTTGCATTAATACTCTATGTGTTTATATGTTGTTATTTGTTGCATATATGCTTACGTTCAAAGATGAATTGAATGTTGGTCAACTATTTCAAATAATATAATTGGAACCAAGCATAAGCACATGTGAAGAGGAATTCCACATTCCAAATATTAGAGCAAAAGATGCAACTAATCATACACACATTGAAGGCCAAGAAAGGTTTGGTGAGATATTTTGAAGGGCGTTGACACAAATCCTTGGTAGACATAGAACATCATGTAAAGTTTAAGGTTTGTTTGAATCCTAAAATCCAAAACAAGTTTGTTTTTTCAATTTCTACATTTGAATTTAAAATAACACATAATGATTTGTTGCATGATGTTTTAGAATCTTTTTCCCTATATGTCCATTTTACATTTTTGAAATTTTTGGTTTTAACTCAAGAAATTACATCAACCCAATTTATTTATTGTTTACAAGATCATCAAATTGATAAGGTATTCCAATTTCATTGTTCTAGTTGTTATTTGTAGTTCAGGTGCAAGCCATGGTCATCACATGTGCCAAATTGTTTAGAGTTTGAACCATTTCATTTTGTGTGTAGTTGATTACATCATCTTTTGCCTTGAAACATCCAAGTTGTTTCTCCAATAATATTGTGTCCTTGTTTAAAGCTTGTTTTCCTCCAACATTAAATTAATGGCATTGATTAAATCAATGGACTCCACCTACATTTTATTCCCCTTTTCTGTAGCTTTAGCCATGTTTTTATGGGTAGAAGAGTAAGTCCTCTTCATTTTAGTGCTTCTAACTAATTGAGTAGGAACTCTTTCAACAATTATAGTTTTTGTAATGTGAGTTATTTTGTTGATAAGAACTCCTTGAGAGATTGAAAAACATTTTGTAAGTTGTGCTTGTGACCTAGAACTTTTCATTATCAAATACTTGCCATGTAGTTAGAGATTATTTTGAAGTTTTGAAAATCGTGCCTAATTTATCCTTGCATGTTGGACCTATATTGTTTAGGTGAATAAAACATTTAGATTTCATCACCAATTATAACCATTTGTTAATTGCAATTTGAAATTGGTCCCATCCATCAATTTGTCAAGATTGGCAAGGTGTTTTTCTTTTTCGGCTTTGATAAAAAATCATAATTTAGCATGTCCCTAATTTGGTTACCATAACTTTTTGGATTACAACTTTGCAATTTTTGAATTTTAATTTTCTTTCATTTGCATTTGTTTTTCTTTTTTGTTGAACTTGTTATTTATCATTGACAGATGTGTTGCTAACTATCCAATAGATAATTTGATTGGTTCAGTCCTATTCGATTGTTCTAGATTCTTTTCTTTCAATCCAAATGGTCAAGAAACTTTGTATGTTGTTTTGCATGTCTTCTTTTTGTAAGTATTATTATTAATTAAATGTTGGTTTATATGTATCTACTAGTTTTTTTTATCAAGGTTCATTGCAACATGGTTTTATCCAACAACACAAGAAAGTTATGTAAGAAGTTTATTACATTAAAGGCATTTTGGGTTTGAAAAATACATTCTTCAAATTCCTCCTCATAAGTGTTAAAAATTGTGGTCCCATACAAACTATCCATGGTTGCTTGATGTTGATTCTTTGTGGAGGTTTTAGATCTTGAGAAGGTACCGAACAACAATTTAACATTCTAATTCTAGTTATTCATCCTTAAAGAGGTCGGTGGTCTTGCAAATAGGGCAAAAAATAAAAGATGGAGAGAAGGGGCGAAAGGGTGTTTGAGTAAAAGGGAGTGTGGAGAGTAGAAAGGGAACAAGTTCTAATGTTTAGGTGTTAGGTAACATTGTCTTAAAAACCCCCTTTTGCGGCTTGTTATGTGACATTGGACTTGTAAATGAAAATTTTCATTTTTCATAGATTTGCTGGGAACTTATAACTTTTTAAACATCCATTCAACACTAGACTAACACTACTTACCATGTAGGATTCCACATTGGATATAATGGTAGCAAAGATTGCATGCATGAATCCCATAATAACTTTGTAAAATGTAACATTCGATGTGTTCATAGCAACATAATGAGTATGCTTGAAGAACCCTCCCCCTCCCCCACTTGATCTATTTATGAACATGGTTAGCTTCATGATAACCTTCACCTAGTGTTTTATGATCAGTAAAGACCATGGGTGGTTAGAGAGTCCCAAGTAATAGGGAGCTTAAAATGAGCCATAACACATTAATCATCTTGTTTTGTATAACAATCTTTTATATGAAAATGACAACACTTAACAATTAGTTGGCTTCACATCCATCATTTTATTTTCATGATTTTTTGTGAAAAGGTGAAAGGACATTAAATGGGGGTCAATATTGTTGTCACATTGTTTTTTAGGTTAACCACTTTGAACTTCAACCATGTCATTATTTCAAAGGATTTTCACAATGTATGTGCATATTATGGTAGGTCAAAACACAAAGAATTCAAAGACCAAAAAAATTACATTTTTAGAACACATTTGAGCAAAACAAATGTATGTCACATTGTGATTCCATTTTATTGGAATAGGTTTGTGAACCATGTGAAGAATTTGATAATTATTAGATCACAAATGGGTCAAAACGAAATAAAATGAACCAATGATGTTACTTTACAAAAAGACTACATATGTCTTTTTGCCAAAAATATAATTTTCATACAAATAAAATAAAATTTTCATACAAATGAATTTTTGAACAATGTTCTTTGCAAATTGTTATAATAAATGCATATAATTTTTTAAATAGATGATTTTTAAATATATATATATTCTAATATATATGAAGGTTTGAAAATGTGTTGATTCCTTGTAAATTTAATGTTATCTTTAAAAATGATTTTACAATTTCAAATCACAACCAAAACTTGATTTTTAAATTTTTATGTTTTCTTGTATAATAAACTACAACTTTTCTTAGCATATGATGGATGTTATATCCCATTTATATGTTGTAAAGGACTTTTGAAGTCATAAAATTCTTGATCAATTTTGAAAATTTCTTTGAATTTTTAAAGTTTTAGAATTTCACATATTTTAAGGTATGAGTGTTTTTTGAATGTGGCTAATAGGTTTTTACCTTTAAAATTTTTTTCCCATCAATTTTTAAAAATTATATGAGTTCTTTTGATAGTCCTTTGCAAAATTGATGCCATAAGTGTTCACTTTCAAAGGTCTTAAATCAAAACTTAAACTTAAAATTTTATCAAATGAATTTTTGGCTTGAATTCCTTAACATTCATATGAATGAGAAATGAAAAATTGAACTTGCCATGATTGCCATGGTTTTAAATGGTAGAATGTTAATATTTCTCCAATCTTGATTGTTTTTAAGGCCCATTTCACATCCTTTTTGGTTTGTTTCATTGATTATGTATGTAGTAAATTAATTTTTTTGACAAACAATCATTTTCAAATGGAAGATGACAATAAATGTGACATGGGCCATTTTTTAAAGTGTCAATATAAATTGTTTTTTTGGTTGACTAATTCAAACAAAAACTAGAGCAGTCTAAAATAAGAACGAGTTCTATTATATTATGCACACCATGAATATATTTATTAGTATTCCTTGAATTAAATGTTTTAAATATATTTTAAAATAATAATAATATGAGATAACATTAATTTTGTGATAATCAAAATATAAAGTTTAAACATCAAAAGTGAAACCTAAAATTAAATGCAACACATGTAGTGAAAATGCCCAAATTAAACCCCCATAGTGAGTTTTCACTTTAATAACATTTCAACTTGGTGCTCTAAAGTGATGTTATAATAATGATGAAAATCAAATGAAGGAAATGTGGAAATGATGGTTAAAAAATAACCATAGTTGAGGTTTTGAGAAAGTTAAACTTGTTAAGATGACATTTTATTATTGGATTTAAGTGGGGTAGTTACACATGTAGTTTGACTAATCTTATCGACCTTGTCAAGTAGGTTGATCAATAGCAAATAATAGTTGAATAGGTAAGGAATTTTTTTGAATATGTACTAAATATTTAGACATAACCATCCTTAAGGAGAATCCAACTCCTCCTTTTCATCCATGTAAATAATGATTTATGGATTCATTAAGCCAAGGAAAGTTAAGAGTGATACATTGTGGTCATTATTAGGCCACTAATTAAACCTAGGTTAAAGGTTGTGGATTGTAATTTTGTAACTTAATAGCCAATT
>Ga0209208_10007193_pt1 | contig 15160 bp, 26 predicted proteins | sample S1TSphfallax_3_FD_187694 | JGI IMG/M metagenome (GOLD analysis project Ga0209208, IMG submission 187694) | Host-associated microbial communities from peat moss isolated from Minnesota, USA - S1T2_Fd - Sphagnum fallax MG (SPAdes) (version 2) | ecosystem: Host-associated > Plants > Peat moss >...
CATCTCACCATGCCAACTTTCCAGCAAGCTCGTACTCATTTGTCCACTCACCAAGCGATTGTGCATTGTTTGTTGAGTTCTGCCTTCAAACACTTCTGTACCAAACTCCGAGCACCACACCTCCACAGGGGTATGTATCTGAGCTAGAGCTCTTTTGTTGTTGCTGTACAATCCAGACCCATTAGATGGAAAGGCATTTGTTTCTTCTTGTATGTTTGGAGCATCTAATGGATTTTCACCTTCTGTGTTGTGGATCATGGGGTTTTGTGGTGGTGCAGTGCTATGGCTCCGCCAGCTGGACTCTCCCTTGAGCAGGTTACAAGGGTGACGGGGAAAAAAGCTCTGAAAGGTGATGCACTAGCTACATGCAAGGTAAGACTTTGCTTAACCTCCACAAGTTTGATCTTCATCAACTTGTCTTCATCTTAGAATTCTCTGTTGACAAGTCTGCCTGATTGTCTTTGATCAACCACCACAATGGCTAATGCTCAAGTATGAAATTTTTTCTGTTGTGCCACTTTATTCTACTGCAAGTGATGGTAGAATTACTCCTTTTTAAATCTCTGCTCAGGATGTAGGTTATTGAGTAGGTTATCCAGAGTTGGTTTAGGGTTTAGGGTTCTAAACCCTAAACCCCAGGAATTGATTCATCAATTGAGATGCTCTCTTTAGTAACACTTTCACCATGGAGTAGACTTGTAAAAATCATACCGAAGTGGATTGTTGTTGGATGCGTGGCAGTTGGGTATTCTAAATGTGCTAGCAGAATTGGAGTTGGCAGCTGACCTTGTCTACCCACTCTTTCTGGTCAGCTCTGCAGACAAGTAAATACCCACCCACAGTAGCTGCCTGCTCTCCATCTTATGATATATGAATTGCTATTAGTTTCATTGGAAATGAGCTTGGACGTGTACAATTTGTTAGCACACCCTACCCTAATGCAGGTACTGAGCCTGTTGCAAATTTGTAGCAATGAACGTGTGTCAAAGAGAGGTGATGAGTTGTTGAAACGGAAGGCCAATGGAGCCAACTTGGAGGATATGATGTTGATTAAGCGTCTTTTTGCAATTTATCAAGGTGCAAAATCCACTTCACATAAATTGCCAGACAATGTTTGGTTTCTTGCTTGCTTGCTTGCTTTCTCATTTGTGCAGTGGGTGATACAATAAATATGTTGTGCTTTGTGTTTTGTATTTGGAAGATTGTGGTAGATGGGCAGAATGCAGGGAAATAGGAGTCTGGGAGGTTGACTGCTGCCTCCACTCTGGTGTTTTTTCCAGGCACTACTAGTCCTGGAGGGACAGCACAGGGAAGAGTTGCACCAGCTGGACCAACTCTGAAGACACGGCTGATGGCAATCTTTTTACACTCTGTAGCAGCTGCTAATGCATTTCCCTCCACTCTGCAGTGCGTCTTTGATTGCATTTATGGTAAGCAGTTGGCAATTAAAGGCAACAAAATTGTTGTTGTTGTACAAACAAATTCTTTCTCAATTTGTGTTATAAATACCCTGTTGAGTGTCATCTGTTTCAGTGAATGCTGATAATGCAGTATCAGACAATGTCTTTCTTTACTTGCATTCAAAAATCAGCTTTTTATGCCCCCCACAGTTGGTAATTTATTGTTTAGGAATGGGGGTAACCTAAAACCCAGTACAAGCATATGCATGGTTGGGCTACAGGAACTGGAACAACAGTGAGGTTGAAGCAAGCAGGCATGGAGTTTGCAGTCTGGATTTTCAAACATGTATGTTTACCTATTTCATAGCCCTCTTAGGAGAGTTGTTCTTCTGCCAGTCTTGGGGGTATGTCACATGTTTGTCAATTTCTCAGTCTGGTGTGTGATTGGCATCTTTTTTTGGTTTGAATTGGAGGAAATAATCTGTTGCTTGGCATTCCCTGATGTGATTCCCCAAGTTCTGCTCTTGATCCTTAGGGCTTGTTTGAAGGGGCATGATTGAAGCCATTCTATGATGGAGAGGACAAGCACTTTGGGACTCAAGGCTTGTAAGCTTTTGTTTTAGGGTTGCATCATGCTTGCATCATTCCTTTACTCATGAGAAGGGTGGAGGGCCCCCCCTTTGCTTTGCAGGCATCAGATGAGCAACTGAAACCAATGGCTCCAATCATTCTTGCTAGCTTGATCAAACTGCTTGATGGGTCGGACGTCAATGATCCTGGTGATTTCCTCAAGCTTACCACCATGTGCATTTTTGCTGCCCATTGTGTCATTTGTCAAAGTTTGATTCCTTTAACTTGCAGAACAAGCCCTCAATTTTTACAAAACCGGAACACCAAGATTGGTAAAGTCCAGAATGCGGAAATGATCTCTACCTCTTCTTGGCTGGTTCTGCTTTTACTTTGAGGGCCCCGATGTGAGGAAGATAGTCCGTCGTAATTATCACAGCAGATAATGCTGATGGTCAGATAGACACATGTTGCTTTAGTAAAGAACACTATGATGTCCTCTACTGGAGAAAAGAGGGCTTGTTCTGTGGATTACCATTGTTGCTATTCAGACTGTTGTGACAAGCATATGCTGACTCAAATATGGTAAGAATGCAGATGCCTCATCGAGGCAAGTCAGAGCATTTACATACCAAGCCATTGGGCAACTAGCACAACGGGCGCCACACCTTTTCAGGTGTTTTGAAAAATCTCTTTAACCTTTGTGTGAGGTGGTTTTTTACAGTTTCTATTCACGTTTCATTAGTGGTAGAGGAGCTGAAAGAATGCAGGGGAAAGGAAGAGTTCCTTACTACATCTTCAAGTTCAGACTCCTCATATTTCATGTATTGCTGCTGTGGGAATGTTTTGTCAGCGGTAGCACAGATATGGCAGTTCGGATGTTTGGGGCAATACGAACTGAGTCTGATTCCGTGAAGCCAACAGTCCAGGAGGCTCTCTCCTCACTCGCTGCTGCATACAAGGTGTTCACAAATCTGCATTAAATGATTTTTTTGTCTGTTAGATTTTGTAATCTCTTTTTACTTTTTAAATTCTGTCCAGTTTGCACTTTAGTGTCCAGACTGGAGACTAATGCCATCATTCTGTGGTCTCAAACTAGGGCTGCAGTGCTGCTGTGGCAAAGGAGGTGGAGGCGCTTCTTCTGGAAAATGCTGCAGCAGTGTGTCTTTCTTTCCTTTTGCTCAATGCCAGAGGGATCAGATCACCCAGTTTTATAATCTGCTTTTTATCTTGTTTTTCTCCTGTGTTAGTATATTCTTTAAAGGACTGAGCACCTCCAGGAACTTTTGGATGGGTTTGCATGTTCAACGTATAGGAAACTGGGGGAATGTGAGATGAATAACATAATTGTTAAGCATGGTGCGTTTTCTGTGTGGTGTGAAGGTGGAAGCAGAGTCAAGGTTCTGTAGCATTTTGTGGGCCACACATTTGTACCCGTCTTCTCATGCCCCTAGCCGCTACTTGTGCATGCTTGGTGCAGCAGACTCAAAGCTTGACATTAGGTTTGTCCATATTCTTCAGTAAGCTTATTATTTAGATTTCATCTGCTTCTCACTCCCTATTATCGGATACCCAGAGAGGTTGCGCCCCTTTCAGCTTGGTCAGGGTATTTTGTTTTTCCTGGGTTGTCACCATGGCTTAGTAAAGACTTTAAACCCTAAACCCTAAACAGATGTCTTGACAAGGGCTCCAGGTGACCCAAAACTGAAATCATTTCTTTTGAGTTTACTTGCCTATTGGCACCTACACTGTGGTTTGGTGAATCTCTTTATGATGATGGTCGCCCATGACAGGGAGATGGCCCAACAAGGTCTTACTGTTTCGACAAATGAGAACCAAGTCTCTGATCCTAAACAAGCATACCCATCTCTAGAATCAATGATGGGATACATTTGTGAACGGCAGCCTGGAGTTTTGGCCCAAGCACTCTTGGGAGAGCGAGTGATGTTGTTCCCTCCAAAAGCGTATATGGCAATGATTAAGTTTCTTCAACAGTGCTATAAGAGCGAGCAAAACACTGCCACTGTCGGAGACAATGACACATTGAGCACATCTGAGGAGATCAAAGAGTTTGAGTGTATGTATAAATTCTCCAGTGTTTTCTGTTCTGATAGGTGGCTGTTGTCTATGTACAAGTCCTTATTTTGCTAACTGATTTTTTCTTCAACTTTGAAACAACTTTGTCACTCATTGAATTGCATGTGACAGCTTCCTTGAGAGGTGTTGCTCCCATTGATGCATTTCAGTCATTACTGGAACATGCGATGGCATTTGATGGCTCATCTGAGTTGCAAGCATTGGCTAGCACAGGTTTACTTGTTCTCGCTGCTGCTAATCCTGAGGTTAGTAGTAGTGCACTTTATTGTGCTTGTTCAGGAAAAAGAGATCTGTTTGAGGCTGTCTTCTTCTTGTCTTGCCCTCAAGGATGGAAACTGTAGCACTAGTAGCACAAAAAAGGAGTACATAGCCACATTGAAGGAAGGCAAGGCATCTGAAATTGTAGGAAGAAACTCCTGACTGATTCGATGATGATGATGATGATGATGTGGGGTCTTTTTGGTGGGGGCAAACAGAAATTTTCACAGGTGTATTGTAACCGATTGCCGTGGCTCAAACAATTCATAGGACATATTGATGCAACCACTCGTGAGGCTATGGCTCGCTTGCTTGGCATTGTAACAGCAGCACTATCACCTCTCCAAGCTGCAACTCTACTAGAGGAATTGCTGTCAACTTTTAGTGGTTCCCAAAAAGGCCGGTACGCTCAGGATCTATATAGGAGTGCAGAAGTCCTTTCTACATGTAGTCTTCTGTATGCAAATTGGGAGACTCAAGTGTAGTAGTGGTTGCTGTAATAACAGGTTTGAGGATTTACATGGGGCAGTCTGTGCAACCGGTTATGTTCTAGCTGAATGCATGATCAGCAAATCACGGGTTTGTTTTCGTCACACCACCCTTATCTCATTCTCTTTCTCTTCATTCACTAATGACAAGTATAACAGCCTGTGCTTCACCACCACTGGTATCAGAATTTGTCAATGAAGAATTGGTTTTAGTTGGTTTGTTCTTATTGGAAAGTGATGGAAGGAGGCAGGTGAAAGGTCCAAACCCTGTTGGTAGTTCTAGCAGTGCTGGGGATAAGTCAGGGTTTAGGGTTTAGGCATAATGAGTATGAGAACAACACAGGCAACAGTCAATGCTTGGAACAGAGTGAAATGCTCCCACACATTTATTTCATTGTAGTTTCTCTGAGTGGGTAGTGTTCCTGTTGTTCTTAACTTGAGCTGTGATTTGCATATTCTTAGTAGGTGAGAGTTTTGGTGTTGAATTTACAGGTGCCAGAGCATCTGTTGTTGACTGCAATAGCAGCATTGTTTGAAGAGATGAATTCTGGAAACACAACTCTTGCAGGCTCAGCTGCTGAGGCAATAGGTCATGCAGGTCTACGTGTACCCCTTCCCTTGCCAGCTGGGGACTTGACATCTGTTTTGGCCTTGACTGCTGAGAAATCAAGTTCTACTACAGTGGCAACAGCAGTGACAGGCAGCAGCAAAGATGGACTGACTGGGAAGGAGGCCCCAGTTGTTGCACCATCTGTTAGTGTACCTCAGCTTGAGAACTCAAAAGAGGAAACTCCTGAGGCAGGAAAGCAGGAAGAGGGGTTATCAATGGCATTGGTAGTCAAACGTCTGGCATCATTACTTGCCAGCAAGGAGGTGAAGCTTGTGCAGAAAGCTGTGCTTGCATTTGGGCACCTTTGTTTTGGTAACAGGAATACAGAGCTTTCTGAAACTGCCCTCACCGCACTCTTCACTTTGAGCCGGTCCAAGGTTTGCCTCTGCCTTTGAACTCAGTAGTTATGTATATTGCAGTCTTATCTCAAAGAATAACTAATGGTTCTGGGTAGGAGAGCTTGAATACTTGAGAATGACTATTGGGGTGGGATGACATCATACGTGCATGCAGGCTGAAGATGTTCTTTTCTCGATTGGTGAAGCGCTTGCTTTCATCTGGGGTGGAGTCTCAATCACAGCAGACAAAATTCTCAAGTCCGCCTATGTCTCTCTTTCTGCCTCATCAAACTTCTTGACAGGGGATGCACCTGCCTCCGGGGGAGATGTGGAGATGTCAGATGCAGGGAACAGCAGTGATGACAGTCAGTGTGATCTGGCAAGGGAAAAAATAATCAGGAAGCTTTTTGATGAGCTTCTCTTCAGTAGTAGGAAAGAGGAAAGGTGTGCAGGCTCAGTGTGGCTCTTGTCAATTGTCAGCTATTGTGGGCGCCAAACCCGAGTACAGCAAATGCTTCCCCAGATTCAGGTCAGAGGCCCCTCCCTTGTATCTCCCATAGAGAGACATGGGAGTACTAGAGAAAATCTTATAGAGAAGATGGCACATACTTGATTGTCACAGAGATGTTGATTGCAGATTCTAGATATGCATATCCACTGACAGCGCAACCTGTGTATCATTCTCTTCTGAGATGTAGCTCATGGGTTGCATTGGGATAAGGCCCTGATGGGCAGGCAGGGCATTTCCTCATGGGTTTAGGGTTTTGGGTTTATGGTATAGGGTTTAGGCTTCTGATTGTATGTGTGCATGAGCTCAGTTTCTTGTCCTGCACCTTACTGAGTGAGGGGCCCTGTGGTTTGATCTTTAAATTCTTAGGAGGTAGTAATGACCTCACTAGCTTTTGCTGTTTCTAAAATGGGAAGGTTTTGGGTATTTTGCAGGAGGCATTTTCTCATCTACTTGGAGAACAGAATGAATTGACACAGGAGATGGCATCTCGAGGAATGAGTATTGTATATGAGCTTGGAGATGCAGCTACAAAGGATGAATTGGTCATGGCGCTTGTTGGAAACCTTACAGGAACTGCTAAAAAGAAACGGGCAGTCAAGGTAGGGGCTTTGGAAGTTTTTGTTCCTAAATGCATCACTGAAATACTATCTTCTGGTAAAGGGTGCGAGGGTTTAGGGTTTAGGGTGCAGGAACTGAACTTACTGTTGTTGTTGCCTCTGCTGTCACTGATCAGTTGTTCATAGATGTCTTTGTCTGCTTGCAATCTGTTTACACTATCTTGTCTTCTGGTTATATTGGAGGGACCAGTGCCAGAACTGAATGGAATTGTAACTTACCATTGTTGTTTCATGTGCTGTCACGGACAGGTTGCATGGATGACTGTGTCCACTTACCATACATTTCCATTTAACCAGCTTGACTCATCTTAATCCCATCTACCAGCTTGACATTTTTGACTTGCAGTTGACAGAGGATTCTGAAGTATTTGAGGATGGCGCAATTGGAGAAACTCCTGGTGGAGGTAGTATTGGCACATACAAAGAGTTATGCAACATTGCAAATGAGATGGGACAGCCAGACTTGATCTACAAGTTCATGGACCTTGCGAATTATCAGACGTCTCTCAACTCTCGCCGTGGAGCAGCATTTGGGTTTTCTCGTATTGCAAAGCAGGCTGGGGATGCATTAAAGCCTCACTTGCGCACACTTGTTCCAAAGCTCTTTCGCTACCAGTATGACCCAAACAAACGGATTCAGGTAGGTTGCCAAAAAAATTGTCTTTTTTTCCATATAACTCTCAGTTGTGTGGAGATGAACCTCCAGCATTTTAATCTATTCTTCAATCTTTACAGTCCAGTTGAATGAATGGGTTGGGAGTTGCTGCAGTGATCTGCTGTATGGCTGTTCTTATAGAGCACCAATGTGTCATCAACCTTTCAAAGCATTCCAGTGTCTTGTTGATGTGTTGTACAGGATGCGATGGGACACATTTGGAAATCACTGGTTGCAGAACCTAAGAAGACAGTTGATGAGTACTTTGACGACATCATGGAGGATCTCTTAGTGCAGGCAGGTTCCAGGCTTTGGCGTTCTCGGGAATCTGCATGTCTGGCTCTTGCAGACCTTTTGCAGGGTCGCAGATTCAGTGAGGTCTGTATTCACCCAATGCCCCCAATTGAACTATTGTGAGCACTTTTTGAGTTATTAAGCCAATCTATGTGCATGTACCAGTTTTGGGCAACTACCCGGTTTGGTTGGTTAGAACTGCTGATTCCTGTTTCAGTTACTAAAAGCCAAACCAGAACCAGGTCTGGTTTTGGATCTGGTTCTGGAACCAGAACTGGAACTGTGTCTAAAACTGGACTCAGTTCTGGAACTGGAACTGGAACTGGAACCAGAGCCGGAATTTTTTTAAATAACTTCTTTTGGGAAAGAAATGTCTGGAACCAGGGGCTAACTGGAGGTTAACCAGCAGTTAACCACTGGTTCCAGACTGGGTTACCTGGAACCAGACCAGAACTGGGACTGATTTCCAGAACCAGAACTGAAATTGAATATTTTTCAAGAACTGGGGCCCGGGTTCCATTTTTTTGTGGAACCAGAACCGTTCTGAAGTTTTTTAAAGAACTGGAACCAGAGGTTCTTCATAAAAGTCAACTGCCCAACACTGGTACATACCTGTGTTCCGAGATTGCATGCCTGCATCTATTGACAATCTCTAGTCATCAAACTTCGCTCATTTTGATGCTACTAGGTTGGGAAGTACCTTGAGAGGCTATGGATTATGGCTTTTCGTGCCATCGACGACATAAAGGAGACTGTCCGGCTAGCAGGCAACAGTTTGAGCAAGTCAGTGAGTTCTGTCAGTCTACGCCTGAGTGACACAACACTCACAGCAGAGGCTGATGCACGTGCCACCTTAGCAATTGTTCTACCCTTTCTTCTCACCAAAGGTATCCTTAGCACTGTGGCGGATGTGCGCCATCTATCTATCAACACCATCATGAAACTCGTTAAGGTACTACCACATTAACTCCTCTCTTCTCTGACTCTTGAATTTTGTGAATTTGTCTCTTTACTGATAGTAGTGGTAGTAGGGCTGCTATTTTAAGGTGCCAGTAGCCACTTTGTTGACACAGTGTTGGTCTTAGGGTTTAGAGTGTTAGGGTCAACTTGTGCTCATTACTGTGTTTGGGTTCCATACTACAAACCTTTTGTGCACATTTATGGAATTTTCTCTTGAACTGGAACCCACAAGCTGGGATGTGAGATATCACTCAGTGTTGTTTAATGGAAACTCTGGAGATCTGTTGTTTGGTGGGGACAGGGTGCAGGAAACTCTGTTCGTCCACAGATGCCTGATTTAGTTGGGTGCATGCTAGAAAGCTTGTCAAGTTTGGAAGACCAGCGTCTGAACTATGCTGAGGTGCTTCTCTATCTGCTTGAAATCAGTTTGATTTGTAGGGCATCACAGCATTCCCAAAGCTTTGTTCCAGCTGTGTAATATATATGAAAAGCTGTGTGCCTAACCCTAAACCCCACTGTTGAGAGCTGACCAATGAAGGCAGTAGGGAGTAGTGACAGGTAGATTACATTTTTCTCTACAATCTTTTAGATATGAATTATACTCTTCTTACTATCTTTTTTTTTGGTGGGTTTTTGTGCGCAGCTTCATGCTGAGAGAGTAGGGATAAGTACTGAGAAGCTGGAGAATATACGGATTGCTGTGGCAAAGGACTCACCCATGTGGGATACTCTGGATCTGTGTATCCGTCATGTGGATGTTCCAACTCTCGAGATACTTATTCCTCGATTGGTCCAGCTGATTCGCTCGGGCGTGGGCTTGAACACCAGGTGATGTTGAACTAGCCAGCTGTTGATCTATGAATCATGCACCACTTCACTTTCCCCAATTTCTGTTAATTTTGTTTCAGGCTACCTCATGATGTAAAGTCTGTTCTTGTTTACACACTGGAAAATATGCTATGATTTCTTCCAGCATGGATGGATTTATTCAGGACGGACGGATCACAATCTTCTAACTTGAACAATGTACGAGCATTGTTGCAGAGTAGGAGTTGCAAAATTCATCAGCATGCTGGCACAACATGTTGGGGTGGAGATGAGACCCCACAGTGCAACCCTTCTCAAAGTGTTGTTCCCAGCTGTTCAAACAGAGCACAGTGCAGCTGCCAGGCGAGCCTTTGCTGCAGCATGTGGCACTGTTGCCAAGTACTCAGGTACTGAGTCTTTTATGAGGCACATGAGTTTAGAGTTTAGGGTTGTCACATTATATGCCTTCTTGTTGACAAAGAGATCATCTCTTTCTGATGCATATGCAGGTCTAATTTGCACCCCTTGCTGGTAGCAACTGAAATAGTATCAAAGAGCTTTTTTTGGGAATTTGTACTGCATTGTGCGGGAGGGTTCCTGTCATAGTTGTGAGGTGCCTGCGACATTTGCTACTTGCTTAACTTTCCATGATGTACCCATTTGAGGGACAGGTGAGAACCAGGTCCGGAAATTGATATTAGACGCCATTTCTCTTTACGACTCTAGCGGAAACCAGGATTTGCATCTGGCAAGTGCATTGGTTTTGAAGGAGCTTTCTCGGCATGCAAATGAGCTTTTTAAGGGCAACCTGACTGTTGTTCTTCCACTTGCCTTTGTTGCCAAGTATGATCTGCATATATTCTTTCCATGCATGCCTTTATGACATTCCTATCTTGCGTAGATTATTAAATCATTTCCTTCATTTTGAGGAGAAATTTCCTTCAGCAGAGAAAGATGGTGATTTCTTATTTAACTGCTTGCCGGTTTCATGTCCATCTTGCAGGTTTGATGAGGAAAAGGACATCAGCAGCATTTTTGAGGAGATTTGGGAAGATAATATAAGCAGTACTAGTGTAGCTTTGGGCCTGTACATGCCAGAGATTGTCGCTCGCTTGAAAGAGGGAATTGGCTCATCCTCATGGCCTCAAAAGAAAAAGGTTTCCATATCTGTCCACAGTTTCTGTCTCCACTCACTGTTCTGGAGTTGGCTGTTTTGTCAAGTTCTATCATAAGTCGGTAACAGTGGCGCCTATCCAACTCTCAAACTCTTGCAGCCTGTAGTATTCTGGACATGGCTTGGATTTGTAGCATCTTTTCTTTCCTTTAATTCCCTGCAGCAACTGCAGGCCATTACCTCTGTTACATCATGAGCATATTGTGTGGCATTGCAGTGTGCACAAGCAGTATCAGAAGTAGCAAAAGTAGCTGGGGATTCCACTGCGCCCTATGTCCAGGATCTTCTTGCAGGCCTACTCGCAGAGCTGCCAGGTCGTCTTTGGGAGGTGGGATTAGTTTTTCTTCTCTTTCAATTTACCAAATTCAGAGGTTCTTCTTGCCAAACCTTGGATTGAAGGAATGTGGAATGAGGATTTTCTGCGAAGGGAGGGTCTCAATCTGATCTATTTACATGGGCTTCCTGGGTGTCTCCAGGGGAAAGAGGCAGTTCTGGAGGCAATAGGTAATCTTTGTGAGGGCTGCTCTAAAGCTATCTCACCACATGCCAATAAGGGCTCAACAGCAGGTCTTGGCCCTGATTCAGTAATTGCAGCCGTGTCTGCTGCCAGCAGTCGGAAAAAGAGCTCATTTCGTAATGCTGCATTTGCTTGTTTGGAACAGGTTGAATATCTGTCACCTCATACCCATATGACTTGCATTGGGTTTAGGGTTTAGGGTTGTCCCAAAAATGGCCTGTTTGCCAGTTTCAATACTCTAGTGTTGCACATGTCAGTTGCTAGTACATAAACTATGGGAGATGCTCTTTATGTAAATGAAATTACCCATAAGTTAGAAGAAATGGTTTGAGCTCACAGTTTTTCATCCTGCTTGGCATTGAGCAGGTTCTCAAAGCATTTAAAGATCAGGATGTTTATGAACAAGTTGGCTCTCTCATAGTCGATGCATGCATGCAACCTCCTGTTCGTAAACAGGCAATTCCTGCAGATGAAGGCACCTCTGACAAAGGTATGTTACTTGATGTATAGGTTTGGTGTTTTAAGAAGTCTACATGAAACTCTTTTTCCCTGACTCAAGCAGTGTGCTGATGCTTGTTTTTGGTTATTGACAGCTATTGAAACAAAGGAGACGTCAGCTGTGCCATATGAGAAAGCACTGGCATGTCTGGCAGCTAGCATTAGTGCAGCATCTCCATCCACTATTTCAATGCATGGGGAGAGCATTACCTCCGCTCTAGTCACCACTCTCAGCACTGGTCACACATGGCAAGGTATTTACTGCTTGCTTGCTCAGCTCATCCATTGTCAAAGTGGGTTTCATTATTGAGCAAATACAGAATGGGTGGAATGCAAACAGTCATCTTTTGCAAAAGTTAAGACAACTTTCTTTCCCATTTTCTGTGTTTATGTGCAGTCAAGCAGTCAGCTTTGTCAGCTGTTGATGTTCTCCTCAAGAAGCTGCGTGAAGATGGTCCTTCAGGAGTCTCCAATCCTTCAACTGAATCGATTACAGTATGGCCCTCCATTCCAATTAATGTTGTCTGTCTTGTATTAGCACAGGTCCTTGTGGGTCTTACTCTGGTGACTTTTTTTAGCATTGGCATATGCTGTCAGAGTGTATATATTTGTGGAAAAGACAGGGGAACAGCTCCTACTACATAGATATCATGTCAGAGAAAGCTTTTGGTCACAAAGGAATGAGTGAGTTTCCTTCAGCATAAGAATTTTTACTTGTCTATACAAAGATCACCATTCTGATTTGTGAAGTGCAGTTGAAAGAATGCTTGATCATCTTTATCTATTTTTATTTTGCAGTGGCTGGAAATGCTGGCATTGCCTTTACTGGACTGTATTAGCACCATCAAGATCGTGCAGGTAATGCTAAGAATCCTCTACTATGCATGGAATCCGTTACTTCTGAGACTTCCAGTTTTGAGAATATGGAACAGATGGGTTGATGGGTATCTTGCAATTATTCCAATGAATGGAGACATATTTTTCCATTTTCTCATTTCTGAAGTATCCAATTTTTGCCAAATCATCTTTGATTTCTGGTGTTGGAGAGTATGGGATCTGACATGGAAAGGAGTGGGTTTAATGAATGCAGGTCCATGTTGCTGCATTGGAGCAGTTAGAGCAGTTAGTTGAGACAGCCAATTTAGGACAGGGTTTAACAAAGACCTTGGGGCAGACAGTAGAAGGCAGATTACTAGAGTTGCAGCAAGCAGAGAAAAACGCTGCTGCAAAGGCACTCATTTCACACATTCTGAACATGCTGAGAGATCACTCAATTTCCCAAATGCAAGAATGAAACTCTGTGCTTTAGACTTCCCCCACTTTCAGAGTTGAAATTGTAGAGGTCCCCCTCCAAAGGGTGTAAATCCATGTGAAACAACTTTCGCCCCAAATGGTGATTTCATTAGCCACCAGATGGTTATTATACAATGGCTTTTGGCCATAACATTTCATGGCTACATGAGGAGCTATGAAAAGATTTGTGCCCCACCATAGTTGAAACATCATACCTGCAAACAGATCTTTCCATGGTTTCCTTGTGTCATCCAGGGAAGTCTGACAAAGAACATTCTACTAAGGTTTACAGCTGCTTCTTTATCTGCTTGTTGGGTGTCTTTGTCTACAGCTTACAAGAGTCTTCACACTACCCATTTGATTGTCACTGGTGGATTTCAATTGATCTGGTCAGAATTGAAGGCGGATTTCAATTGATCTGGGTGGAATTGAAGGCAGATTTCAATTGATCTTGGCAGAATTGAAGGCTACTCTGATCAATTGCTCCAATTGCACTGAAGTAGAAGTGGATTGACCAGAGACACTTTCTCAGACACAGTAAGTAAGACCACTTTCTGGTTGTGCTTTGCACATATTTTTGGTTTGTTTGTTTGCTCTGTCCAGAGGGAAGAGACTTTGTATCTGCCCATTCTGCCAGGTGCACCCTAAACAATATTCCTTGGCGAACATCACTCACATCACATCACATCACATCACATGTAAGTTTTTCTTAAAAGTCTTCATTTTCTGCATGCATCACAATTCATGCCATCATTATAAGTATCAAGCTAATCTCACTCAATCCACATGAGCATTACCAAGTATCATAACTGATTGTGGGGAGTGTCTTGCTAACATGGCAACACAGCATCGGACAAGAGCTCCCAAATTATATCACATATCCTATTATCCTTTGACATGCATGCTTGTACTCACACTAATTACTTTGTGCTCATTGCTGGTTGTGGGTTGGCTGAACTTCATAACTCACACTCTTCTCTGACCCAAAAACCCCACATGCCTGGGCACTTTAGTGTACTCAGTTATGTCCGGTAATTGGTTTGAGTGCACTAGTTATTGTGAATAGTTTTGGTGCACCAACACCTTGATTATTCACAGTAGCTTTGCAGCATGCTTTTGAACCAATTACCTAGTCCATATGTCAATTTGTTCCATTCTTGTAAGTCCATTTTTTTGACATTCAACATATGCAAGAAGGTGACAAGCTAATTGTGAAAGAGAAAGTGTACAATTGTGCTACATGTGCCTTAGCTCCCATTAATCAATCCCACACATTGCAGCTTAGATAATAGAGCTAGGTCTCCAGCTCTCACTCACACATTGGTTCCAAGTTCAAAGTTCCAGTCCTTTAACATTTTTCAATGGATCTATTTTTATTTAGTTTCGGTTCTTTTTTTCAAATATGGGACTTGGTTTTGGTTTTGGTTCCAGTTTTTAAATTAAGGGATGATTTCAGGTTTTTTTTTTAAATAATAATATTATTATTATTTATTTAATAAATTTATTTATTTAATTTCAAGTTAGGTCAATTTTGGTTCTCAATTCTATAACCACCAGTTTCAGCTAATTTCTAGTTCCAATTCCAACATCCAAAATGTACTACACAAACAAAAATTAAAATTAAACTTTTATTCAAAACAAAATACAATGATTGGAGCAACATTAAAAAAAAGGAGTTTATTTTTTGATCTTTCAAGTTCACAAGACCAAAAAAATGGACTCCTTGTTATTATTATTATTATAATAATAGTTTTTTTTTTGCAGGCTGAAAAAATGATTTTTTTTCTTTTCAAAAAGCTCACAAGACCAAAAATGAACCCCTTGAAAATAATAACAATAATAAGAACAATGATAATTTTCGTTTTTCACAAGTCTAAAAAATGAACTTTTTTTTCTTTTTCAAGAATTCATGTTTTAGTTATGCAAGTTCAAAAGACCAAAAAATGAACTCGTTGAAAACAAAAGCAATAAATGAACAAAAAGTTCGACTTTTATTTTTTCGAGTCTATAGTTTTTGGTCTTATGAGTTGACGACAAGACCAAAAAAAAGAATCCTTGAAAAACAAAATGGAACTT
>Ga0209208_10007194_pt1 | contig 15159 bp, 9 predicted proteins | sample S1TSphfallax_3_FD_187694 | JGI IMG/M metagenome (GOLD analysis project Ga0209208, IMG submission 187694) | Host-associated microbial communities from peat moss isolated from Minnesota, USA - S1T2_Fd - Sphagnum fallax MG (SPAdes) (version 2) | ecosystem: Host-associated > Plants > Peat moss >...
TCAAACTCTACATGTTGAAGATCTTCAAGTTCAATAGGTAATGGTTTAGGTTCCTTGGTTTGAACATGTTCATTAGTAACCAAGTCACTAAGTATAGCTAATACAGATTGTAAAGTTCGACAATATTCATGAACATCTTGATTCATCATCAGCCACCAATACCCATCATTTAAGATTTTTTTCACAGTGATATTAGAAGAGGAATGGCCTCCTACAATTCCTCCATGTAATTCTTGCAAAATTGTGGGCGTCTAAGTTTGTTGTAGAATTCAACAAAACCTATTATCTTGTCCAAATCTATATAGTACTCATTCTTGAAGCATAAATGGTTTAACTCTTTGGGCTAAATTTTGTCTTTGGGATGTAATAAATCTTTCTAGCATCACTCCCTCTAATAGATTTTCATAAACACTATGTAACCAGTCACACTAGAAGAAATCAGCCAAAATGTAACCACTTCATTTGCAACTACATGCAATTTATAGTCATTTGCGACTAAGTTTGGGAGTATTTACAACTATAAGATCAAATTTCAACTATTTTGCTCACTCTTACAACTATGATGCAAATATTGGAAACTTCATCTTATTGATTGGATGGCTTTTAGGTTTGTTTTCAACCATGAATATATTGATATTCCCATTAGTTCCAATAGCCACCAAATTAGTCATATCCCAAATAGGGGTGTATTTTATGTATGTTTAAAACTATATTTATGATATATTACATATATCATCAATATATATTTGTGTGTATATTAATTATGTGTATGTATGTATGTTGTTCATATAATGAATCAAAAATTTAATATTTTAGTTATGAAATGTATATACATTTCATTTTAAAAATTGATATTTTAATCTAAGAAATATTTATGTGAATTTGAATTTTTTATTTACATTCTAATTTTTTTGTTTAATTAAAAATCATTATTTGAGTCTATAAATTGTTATTCCAATTTCGAATCATTTTATTTGAATCTAAAAATCAATATTTCAACTTTAAACATTGTTATTCAAATCTAAAAACTGATATTTCAATACTGAAAAATCTTATTTCAATTCTGAAAATTATATTTGAACCTGAAAATTGTTATCCCAATTCTGAAACATTTTATTTGAATGTAAAAATCAATATTTGAATTTGAAGTTTTAAATATGAATTCATTAAATTGTTATTTTTATTCAAGAATATATGTTTGAGTACACAATTATAATTCAAATTATGAAAATTACATTTAAACATTAAAATCGATGTTTCAATTCTGAAAATTGCTATTGGAATTCATTTTTTAATTATAAAATTAAAACAATTGAATCTAAAATATTTTATTTCATTTCTAAAAATTGTTATTGGAATTCTTTTAATTATTTTAATTTGTAAAAAAAATATTTCAATTCAGAAAATGATTAATTGAGTTTAAAAATGGACATTTCAATTCTGATTTTGTTTTTTTTTTTAAATCAAAGAATTATTTCATCTAAAAAATGATATTTGAATTTTGAATTGTTTTTTTGGAATCTAAAATTAATACTTAGAATCCTAAAATTATTGATTGAGTTTTAAGGCTTTTTCTACTAGTATTATCCATAATGAATCATTTTTATAAATAATTATAACTGATTATATTTATTATTTATAAGTTATACTAAATATTATTTTTAAACATATATTTTATATTCTTACGGTAAAAGAAATTAATTACTGTAATTAATGTTACATTCTTTAAAATCATTGTAATTACTTCATATAAGAATTAATTATAGTATATGAAAAATTATTTTCTAATTGAACATAATTATTCACAATCTATAATTTATAACTTTAAATTTGAATTGAATTTTCGGAAAAAAATATAATGCAGTTAAAATAATTACAGTAATGATTATAATTCAGGAGTTATTATAAAGTAATTTAAGTTTTTACTTAAAAAAATTCTTTAATTACTTATCTATGATAAAGTTTCTTACAACAATAAATTAATTATATAATAATTAATATAACTTTTTTAAGATTACATTTTTAAAAATCGTGTAGGAATGTTTTTTAATAACAATTGTTTTTTTGTTATATATATATATATATATAATTAAAATAAATTATTATTTTAGATGTTTATTTATCTTTGAGTTATGTATTAAAAACTTATGAGAAACTAGATCGCTAGTTAATGAAATATTAAGAAGTTATTATTTATTTAAGTAGTTGATAATGAATACTTAATATTTTTGATTTATAGTTTATATATTAAATATATGTTAAATTTAATCATTATTAATTAAATGGTTATCTAATTATTTAGTGAGCCATGTATTTGAATTATTTATAAATTTAAAAACTAAAAACAAAAGGCATGAAGAAAGTTTTGGAATTGTAATTTAGTTTATGAAGAAGTTGTTATTTCAAAATTTATCCCATATTGTTTATTCTCCATTCCTATTTTGAACATTATGTAAATAAGGGGTGTAGTCATCAAATTTCACATTAAGAAATTTATGCACATGGGATGAGTCAATTGAAAGGTTTAACCCAAAACAAAATGAAAAGTTATGCACAATTTTAAACTATCAACTTCCCCAACCTATTTATCTACCTAATTAAGTAGGTACATAGTATGACCTACTTACTTAGTCAACCTAAGCACCTACCTACCTAAGCACCTACCAACCTAATATTAATATTTTTTTATTATATTCATCTTAAGGTGCCATGTGGCATATTTACATTAAACCACGTGTCATAATATAAAATCATCCAAGCATTTGAATTGAACGTCCTAGATTATTTCAAAATAATAATAATAATAATTTACATAATTCAATATTAAAACACGTGGCAACACATCATTTGCCTCCATTATGACCAAAATAGTTACATCATAATCACATGTGATAATACGTGTACAATGCAATCAAAGGATGGACTTATATTTCTTGACTTTTTTTTTCATCCGATACACCTTGTCACTTGCAACTAATGTCTAATGCGACTTATCCAAGGCGACTAATGAGATTTTAGTCACAAATGTCGCATATGATTAAATTTTAGTCATAGAGACTAGTAAAAAAAAACATGTTTTTCTTCTAGTGATCAGGTTGTAAAGTGAACATGTGAGCATCATGGGTTTAATTAGGTACTCCAATAGGTTCAGTCTAGTTTGGTAATCTACTAAATGCATCTACCATTAGATGGAACGTACCAAATTTGTATACAATCTTGAAATCATACTTTATAAATAATAAAAACCATATAACTAACATGCCAAAAACCTATGGCTTGTGAACTAAATAAACTAAAGCCATATGGTCTACATAAAATGTGAACTTGTTGCCTAACATGTAATGCATAAATTTGTGTAAGGCATAAACCATAGTTAAAACCTCTTTTTGTGTAATGGTGTAGTTTTTTTCAGCAGAATCAAGTAATCTTGATGAGTACAAAATAAGTTGATCTATTTTACTTATTAGGATGTGGGCCAATATTGCTCTTATTGTTAGTTGAGATGCATCAATATGAACATGAAATTTTAGTTCCCAGTTAAGACTGATGAATACACGAATTTGAAAGTACTGATTTTTAATGTTTTCCCACGTGGTTTGACATTCAGTAGTCCACTTGAACATTTTTATTTTTTTGAGTAACTTGGTGATTGGTGCCATAACAAAGGCAATTTTTTTGATAAAACATTTATAAAATTATGCCATTCCATTGAAGACTTGAATCTTTTGGGGTGTTTTGGGTATTGGCATTTTGACTAAAGCCTTTACCTTCTTAGGATTAAGAATCTTTCCTTCTTTGGAGACTATAAATCTTAAAATAATTCAAGAACACAACATAAATGCACATTTATCTGGATTCAAACTAATGCCATACTCTCTACATTTTAGAAAACATTTTATGAGTTTAAAAAAATGAGTGGACATGTCATTAAAAGTAGTAAAATCATCTAAAAAAATCTTCATCAAAACATCAATGTATTCACGGAAAGCTTTGGTGACTGCCTTTTGATAGGTAGGTGGTTGATTTTTTACCCCAAAAGGCATTACAACCCATACAAAAACCCCCCAATCAACAACAAAGGCAATTTTTTTATTGGTCCCCCGGTGCTATGGAAATCTGATGGTACCCAAAAAAACCATCTAAAAATGTATATACCTGATGTCCGACTACGATGTTAATAACCTCATTAGTAAAAGGTAATGAATATGGGTTTTTTTTAGTAGCAGCATTAATTTTTTTTAAATCCACACAAATTTTCAATTTCCCATTTTTCTTAGGCATTACAACTATAGGTGATAACCAAGTAACCTTTTCAACATGTTCAATAAACTTGCAACAAGCAATTTGTCAATATCTTGTTTGACAATAATGCATAGTTAGAATTTAACCAATACTTTGTTTGATGGGCATGTGGCATCGATGTGTCCAACTCAATCTAATGTTGAGTTATCTTAGGTGATATACCCTTTAAGTCCTTGTAAGTCCATGCAAAGATGTCTTTGAACTCTTTTATCAATTCAATAAAGTGATAATTGAATACAACAAGTTCCAAATCAACACTAATTTAAACCCGAGTTGATCTTGATCAATTGTTCTTCTTTGGTGATAGTCCATCTAACAACGCGAAGATTTTGAACTCTAATTCAAGTAGGCATCTTGTTAATCTCCATATCTCCAATTTTAGGTTGGAAAAAAGTTTATGGTAAATGTTGTTTGAAAGTATTAGGGGGTATAACTATCTTAACATGTAGTACATATACCAATTCAACAAGTATATAACACGAAATAGGTAGTATATATACAAGTTCAACAAGTACATATACATGTTTAATTAAATTCAAACATGTTGATGTAGTCAACTTAACAGGTTGATCTAACCAGATTGATGTAGGGATAGTGTGTTATGATTCCTATTGAAAATAGTCTTGGTTTTGTAGCAAACATCAAATCTTTTTCTTTGTCAGATATTCCAAAATGGAAATCATAACAAACCAACATTTCTAGACACTTGGTGTTCTAAGTATTTTAATAACGAGTATGGTTATAATTGTACTAGTTCCTTATATAGTGATAGTATTATTATCCCAATCATGAGACATTTTAACATCCCTTAACCAAGGTCAACCTAACAACATGGAGTAACTAGAATCTAACACACTATTTTGAGTTACAATGAAAGTCACTACATAAGGAGTTCCATGAACAAAAAATTTAAAATCTAAAGGTTAGACCTAAAGGTTTGACAAAGGTTTTATCAACCATGCTTAGGTTGTAAGGTGTGAGTTTTGGTTTTAATAAACTTAACTATATTTTCAATTTTTGTTCGTAACAATATTAACTCCAAAACCACCATCTAAAAGTACATCTTTGATAAAATTATTCCCTACTTGAATCTGTATCATTGTCATTTAATGATCAATGGCAACTAACACAACTTCTGGTTTTGGTAAAGTAGGTTTTGATGGTATTGGGTTAAGAATGTAGCATTTGATATCAAGGATCATTCACAAAAATTGACCCAAGTTCAATGTACACTTGGTTTCCAAAACTTGTTTGCCAATATCCCTTATAATTTCTTTTAAAGTCTTATCTATTGTAACCTGTTTTGAAATCACAATTTGCCAATTTACATCACTAGTTCAATTGATTTCAGCCAGTTGAATTATAGTAAAATTATCAGGCAGTCCAACCCAATTACTCTATAATGATTCCTCATTGATGATAATAGGTTATTTATCAATCCCATCACGTTGTAATTGTTTGTCAATTTCAATACGTGAATTTTGTAAATGCTCTTCTTATTGCCAATCTTTAGTTCTTTTTGCTTTAACCAACTCCTTTTTTTAAAACACATGTTGTTTTGAATGTTGACTATGAATGGTAATATAAGATACTACATTAACTGGTACATTGTTAATTTTAGGTGGTTTAGGTGATGTTGTAGCATTAGAATCAACAAGTTTAATTTTGAACATGTTCTATACCTCAATCTTCCTAAGGCATTATCCATATCTATGTTCTTCACTAGAATAGACTATATAAGGATAATAAACATGTATTCTCCTAAATTTATAGGTTGGGTTTTAGTTTTTGTTATAGGTTTTGTAGATTCAACTATAGCAATTGGTACACCTAATACCTTTCTTTTCATGTTATGACATGTCTCTACTAAATGACCAATTGTATCACAATTAATATATGTTAATGTTGATTTAGTTGTGACAATAGGTACTACATGTTTAACTACTATATTAGCCTCTGGTGTAATTAATAAAGCATTGTAACTCAAACTAACAAGTCCATTTTCCTCACATACTACAACTTCCTTGTGCTCAATTAAGGTATCTCTTTTCATACTTGTAGTTGTTAATTTCAGGTAAGGTAATAAACTTGCCTTAAAAACAGTGGTGAAAAAAACATATGTTGTTTTAACATGTAGATATTTTGTTAGTTTCAACAAATTTTCATAATAAACCTCAACATGTTTGGTGGTTTGTTGTTGTATATTTTGTAATTGCATGTAAACCTCTTCATTGTACTTTATAGTTCTGAATCATTTGCAAAATGCTTACTCCAAATTTTCAAAAATGCAATTTGGATGGTCTTGAACATAATTTTATCCCCATTCAAATATATTATCCCTTTGAGTAAAACCAAACATGTTGATGATGTTAGCTTCCATTATTTCCCCATTAGTTTTAATGGTCTTCTTAAATACTCTAATGTGAACATCAAAATCAATGTCCTTGACATAGGTTGGATATTGTAACTTCATGTATAGTAGCTTGGTTGCTAGTTTTTGTATAGGTTACACAATAAGTGGTTGATACCATGATGGTATAAACATACACATGTCAAGTGCTAGCCATCCATAAGATCCAACAAATCGATTAAAACATGGTCTTCCAGGCATATCTCCTCCAGGTGAACTTTGTATAGGTGAGTCTCTAAGTTGTCCTCCATTCGATGGTTGGTCATGAGTAGAACCTCTAGGTACATAAGTTGGTAAACCAGTGGTAACATGTACAGTGATTGGAATTAGTGTAATAACAAGTTGTTAAACATGTTATTTGTCTCTACCGGTCACTAGTTGAACCATTGTAGGAAACTAATTTCCAACATAGTATGGTGTATAGGTTGGTGGTACAACAAGTTGTTTAGGTATTAGGTACACATTCCCAAGTACATAAGCTACATAAATCCTAAATATTAAGGAATCAAGTCCTTTGGTTCCAATTGGATATGCTGGATACAAACTAGGATCTAAAGGCGCAAAAGGGGGTATGACATTATAACACATTAGGTTTGTTGAAATAGGTAACATACTAGTTTTACCTAGTACAATTGGTGTAATAGGTTGTTACCGGGGTTGTTTGATAATTAATAAATATTACCATATGACCCATACCAAGATTCATGGGTCAAGTTCCTAATACATACACATTGGGTACTACTATTGTAGTGGTTGGAAAAATAGATTGATGAGTATTCATCACCTCCTCCCTTAATAACTACCTTAATCTATCATCAACAAATAGGCAATGGTTGAACAAATGTCCCACATGTTGATAATATGAATAGGTTATAATTCTAGCATCTTGGTTTCCTTTTGAAATTGATCTACGATGCATAACTTGTGATCTTTCACCTAGACCAAGTACTAATCTAATAGGCCAAGTGCCTTGTGAATATGTGATTCCTTGTCAAACAATTTTGGGTGTTACTTAAGGTTCAACATGTTCTAAATGTGGTATAGAAGTTTATTGATTAGATGGTCTTCAATTGATGTGACAAAATTGTTCTAACATGTTAAGTAGGTGAAGTCATTCCATCTCCAAATGAGTAGGTACCAAAAAATATTGTTGTTTGTTGGGTAGTTTTGAAAACCAACATATGTTACAATTGGTGTAGATGCACCAGTTTTGGGTAAATTGTAATATGGGGTTGCAAATCGCTATGGTTGTCGTGCAAAGATAATTTCATCAAACAAATGAATAGGTTCATGATTGTCATCATGATAAACATTCATTGCCCATGGTTGGGTTATTATTTGTGGTGTTTTTTTATGAATGGTTAAAAGCATTGTTGGGTCTCTCTACACAATCGATTTTGTTACATTTTCATGTTGTTCATTGACTTATCCCCTTTGTGCTACATCCATGTTTGATGCATTCATAGGTTCATTTCGCATAAGTTGCACTTGATGTTAATCTTGTTTTTGTGTAGGTTCTAAAATAGGTTGATGTTTAACCTATTATAGTTGTTTTCTAAGACTTTTAGTAACTACTTGACATTTTCTAAAATCAACAAGTTCTAGGAAAGCCCTTACATTATTTTTTAACATAAAATCAAAACAACCCCTCCAAGTAATCAAAAGTTTATAGGAAATTTCTTTTATAGATTAGGCGCATGTCTTACTTCAAAAAAATTACACTAACCTCACCCTATTCCTAATGTTTTCAAATTAAACATAAAAGCAAAAACTTCAATCCTAAAGTTGTCAAAAAAACAAAAAAACATGAAACAAATCAAAATTTCAAGTGTGATTGTTTTTCAAACCTAATTTATTAAAACTACTAAATCAAACTAGAAATTTTTAATGTGATTGTTTCTAGATTTTGATCCCCAGTATGGTCACCAAATGCTAAAGGGTTTTTGTATTCATGTTAAGGTTGTTCAACTTCTAAATTCTCCAATAATAGATTTTTTTACAAGTATATGCAAAAAATTTAACAAAACTAAAACTAATTACAAATCCTAAACTAATGTGTACACAAATTACTAAAAACTTGAAGAAAGTTGGTTGAAAGAGAACGATTCATGTTTCAAAATGAAAGAATGAAACACACAACCAAATGTGAAATCAAAAGTCAATGAAAAAAAGTATGTCTTCCTAGTATTATACTAGTTATTTCAAATACAACAGTCATAATTTACCATATATATAGTCATTAGCCAATACCTAGACTAATAGTCCAAATTTTCAAAAAACTACACCATGTTTAACTACCTATTCAACTACTTGTTGACTAACCTATCAACCAATCTTTTTGACCCAATATAATATTACCTATCAGGTTCAATAATCAATTAGGTTAATGCTTCATGTTAGGTTAGCTAATAGGTTAAGTCACTTGTTAGGTTTAACAACATGCTTACATTTTCAACCTATTAGGTCACATGTTAAATATGGGTAACACAAACAAAATTATTGCAACAATTTCATACCCGTGATTTCTTCTTTGGATGCCAAAATTATTGTTACAAATTATGCAAGTCGTCAATTGACCCTAGGAAAAAAGCAATCTATTTGCTAAAACTACCACATATGGCCAAAATGTATAACCAACTATTCGACCTTGGGCAAATGGAAAAAATACGCTACATATTAATAAAATATAAATATGAGGTATATCATGGTTTTGATACAACAATTCTACATAATGGCACAATTTTATATGATAGTATATATTGTAAAATATACCTTAGGCAAATGAAAAAAATATGTTACATATTAATGTGATATAAATATGAGGTGTATCACATTTTTGATACAACCACTCTACATAACAACATAGTTATATACGATAGTATATACCATAATATATAAATGTACGTTGGGATACAAGTGTACAAAGTGTATAAGCATAGGGCTACGATGCTTAATGGTCACAATTGCAAGTAATGGCACACAAGTGGGTCTTCTTGGATGATTTTCAAACAAAAAGTTGTCCACCTTAAAGGATGGAGAAAAAAATAGTCGCAAAGTAGTCGTAGCATAGTTGCAAGCATGACCAATGCCCATAAATAGTTACAGTTAGTCACAAATGCAATGATTAAAAAAATAGGATTTCTTTTAGTATAACGTGATTGGGGTGGGGCATGTTACCAAAGACAATGGCGTTATTGGACGGTAGGATGTATGCCATGTTACAAAAGTATATATGTTCAATCTCTTTGACTCATCACAATAAGGTGTTACTCGGGCAAGAATGTTATTAATGGTAGCCAACATGAACCACACTATTGATGATGGGGTGAATGGGATTTGGTGGGATGGTAGAGACAAAAGAAGAAGACTATGTCGTTGTCTCGAGGTATTGTGAACACACAAGCATAGTCTAGTGCATGCAAAGTGTCATGCAATGAAAACAAGGTAAACTTGGGTTGTATCATCTTGGTGAGTGGGGTGAATCCTAATTGTTTGGGAAGACTATGGGCTTCTCAAACCATGGAGACATTGTGATGTAGGATTATTTTAAGATGTAGACCATGTTGTGTGTTGTGTGTAGTTTTAGATGGGGGACTCGATTGTTTTGCTAAATCATGGCTAGCAATGAATTACTACAACAAGAATAATACCAAGGATTAATGGGCAAGGATGTGCACCATGGCACCCTTGTTGCAATTGGGTGGTTTCAAGTGCAATTTGATGAGATAATGGACGGTTGTAGGGATACTCTAATGCTTGTCACAAATGAGGGTGATGATCCACCACAATTGAAGTTAAATGATGTAGTGTGTAGTAGTTTGGTATGGAAAGGTGGATTTTTGTAGAAAAAACAATGAGTAGTAATTGGCTTAAACTATTTTCCACATTTGCATGTGTGTAACTATTATGTGGTCTCCATTTTTGTTATTTATACACAACACTTGGGATTGATGGACTTGATCCATATGCTTAGATGATTTAACAATTGTATTTTGTATCAATAGTAGAAGTTAGGTTAAAAAACTAGATGTTTCCACATGCTTTATTTCTCATTGGGAGGCTATGTAAATTCAATGCGAAAATTTTAAAACTTTGGTCTATGCAATGCTCTTTAATTGGTTTACGTAGTTTTTGATAATGCATTGTTTTTCAACTACAACATGGAAAATCACTCATATGATTTATTTATTTTATAGCCAACTACTTGCTAGTGGGCCACAATTTATTTAAACTACAGGTAACAAAATTTCAAGGGAAAGTTAGACAATATTGATCCTTAGTTATTTACAAATATTGGTTTGGTTTGAAAGGTGGTGGTGCAGGATGTGCAAGGGATACTCTATGTGGATCAATCTAGGTGTGTGATTGTTGTCCACATGTGTAATGGAATAGGTTATTAATGTATATAAAAGGATTATTTTGTTAAGGGGTTCAACTTCGTGTTGCCCATTTAGCTATGAAGGTATAATTTTTAAGGTGATGTTATGGAAGGTCCATGTGCTCTTACATAACTAAATGATGTAAGTGATCTTGTCACTAACATGAGGATGTGGGAAAGGTATCTGGGTTTTGCATTTTTGGAGGCAACTTAATTAATAGTCACAATGTGATGATCCATTCACCAACCTTCATAGCAACACGAGTATTAAATTATTAATATCAAGGGACTTGGGGTCTAGGTCTTCCCCTCTCTGACCAAGGCTCATGATACTTGTGATATTAGTATGTTAAGCACACATGTTGGCTTGTAGGAAGGAGCTTTTTATCCCCCGAAAACATGGTTGTTCCCCAAGGCAACTTAAGCTTTGCTCCTTCAAGAACATGGTTGCTTCCCATGGAACAACTTAAGCCTCTTTTCCCTCGAAGAACAATCATGTCCCCGAGGAGAAATTAGAACCTTTTTTTCCCCAAGGAACAATCATGTCCTCAAGGAAAAGGAGGTTAAGTTGCCCTAGGGAGAAACTTAAGCCTTTTATTTTCCCCTAGAAAACAATCATGTCCTTGAGGAAAAGGAGTTTAAGTTGCCTTGGGGAACAATTTAAGCCTTTTTTTCCTTGGGGAACATCATGGACATGGGGAAAAGAACGTTAAGTTGCCCTAGGGAACAACTTAAGCCTTTTTTTTTCCCCGTGGGGAACGATCATGTCCCTAAGGAAAAACACTCACTTAAATCACCTTGGGGAATAACTTAAGCCCTTTTTCCCCCAAGGAATAATCATGTCCTTGGGAACAAGGAGGTTAAGTTATTGGGCAAGGAACGACTTAAGCCCCTTTTTCTTTGGGGAACAATCACGTCCCTGAGAGTAAGGAGGTTAATAGTTGCCCCTAGAATAATTTAAGCCTTTTTTCCCCATTGGGAACAATCATGTCCCTAAGGAAAAGGAGGTTAAGTTGCCCTAGGGAGTAAATTAAACCTTTTTTTTCCCTAGGGAACAATCATGTCCTTTAGGAGGAGTTTAAATGGCCCTAGGGAGCAATTTAAGCCTTTTTTTCCCCCTAGGGAACAATCATGTCCTTGAGGAAAATGAGGTTAAGTTGCCCCATGGAGCAATTTAAGCCCTTTTACCTTATAGAACAATCATGTCCTCGAGGAAAAGGAGTTTAAATCACCCCAAGGAACAACTTAAACCCCTTTTCCCTGGGGAACAATCATGTACCTAGGAATAAGGAGGTTAAAGTTGCCTTGGGGAGCAACTTAAGCCTTTTTTTCCCATTGGGAATAATCACGTCGTTCAGGAAAAGGAGGTTAAGTTGCTTAAGGAGCAACTTAAGCCTTTTCTTTCACTGAGGAACAATCATCTACCCAAGGAGAAGGAATTTAAGTTGCCCCAAGTAACAATTTCAACCCCCTTTTCCCCTAAAAAAAATAATGTCCCCAAGGAAAGGGCATTTTTTTCCCCTTGAGAACATGGTTGCTCCCCAAAGCAAATTAAGCCCCTTTTCCTTGGAGAACAATTATGTCCATGGAGAAGAGCTTAAATTGCCCAAGGGAGAAATTTAAAGCTATTTTTCCCTAAGGAAAAGGAGCTTAAGTTGCCATGAAGAGCAACTTAAGCCTTTTCTTCCCCTAAGGAACAATCATATAGTCGGGAAAAGGAGTTCTTTCTTCTTCGAGAACATGATTGCTCCCTAGTGTAACTTAAGCCTTGGTCCTTCAAAAACATGGTTGTTCCCCAAGGATCAACTTAAACCCATTTTCCTTTAGGAATTTATTTTCATCCATTTTGTTTGTAGATGAAAAAAAAATTTAGGAAAAGGTTCAAACCCATGATTTAAGGGTTATAAAGGTGATTATAACCACTACATTATTATTTTTCATTTGAAAATGCATTTATTATTTAATATTTTGATGATTATGCATGTATATGTATAGTAAAAAAATATTTAATATTTTTTTCATGTTGGGCACTATATTGAATTATACTATGATTGTGCCAAGCCTAGCCACAGTTAATTCATACCTAATATTTAGTTTGTGTTAGAAAAAATTTGCTCAACACCCATTTTTTTGACTTGCTAAAATCCTAGGATAACAATTGTTTAACGTTGATTATATCTTACTTGTAAAAACCCTAGAAAAAACTTGTGTAACATTGATTATTCTAGACTTACTTAAAGCCTAGAAAAAAATTATTTAACATTGATTACTCTTGACTTGCTTAAAGCCTAGAAAAAAATTGTTTAAAGTCAATTACTTCTAACTTAGTAAAACCCTATAATAAAAAAAATTATTTGATGAACACTAATTGTTTAAGGCCTGCTAAAGCCCTAAAAAAATTATAGTTTGATAAATGTCAATTATTTCTGACATACTAAAACCTTAAGATTTTGTTGAAACAACATAACAATCACTTATCAAAAACTTCAATTTTGATGTCATAGGAAAACACACATTTGTAATTACTAGCAATGGCATTATAAAGGTGGATGTTCGATCAAGGATGGCAATGGAAGTATCAACATCAACACAAGCTAGTGTTGAAGAGGAGGACTGAGGAATGGTCACATTCTCTTTTGCATTGAAAAAAGTTTCAATCTTCCCTAAGCATGATGTCAAATCCATGGTGCAATGTGTGGCATCTCAACTAGTATTGATTGCGTGGGGTGTATTGATTGTCATTTCTGAAAGAACTCGTGCATGCCCACAAGTACCAAAGTAGAACAACCTTGGGCATTGGCTTGTAACCAATCATTGCAACATGCATTTTATGTAGCTACAAACCATACATAACTAATTTCGCACAACACATATCCTCTTGTTATTGAAAGAAATGAATGTATTGCTTTGATTGTTTTGGATATGTCATGTGCAGTCATCCACACATGAAAATTTTCCTTCGAGCAAGGTGTGCATATCATGTTATTGAGACAAAACATATTTTAGGTCGGTTGGTGAAGAAGATGTGTCAATTCGATTCATTGAATGTTAGTGTGATGAATTGCAATATATCTCAATGGATTTGCAATGTAGATGGGAGAATTCAAACTCCTAATCATAAATTCATTCTTGGGGGTTGTGTTATTGTATGCATCAAAGATTCAAAATACTATTTTCAAAGTTTTGTAGCCCCTCAAATGTTCACCTTCATTGACATTAAATGAGGGGAATTGTATGTAAATTATGGCTATATTAGGGTTGCATGTTTTCAAACTAAATTCAGATTCAAATAAGTGTTTAAAGAATGGTTTGATATTTTATGGTTGGGAATATGAAATTGACAATAATATACCCCTATTTTTAGCTCAAATGGAACATTTGTTAATGAACATAAGCTTCAAAGGAATGGTGCAAAAGTTGAACTTCAACATGGAGACATCACGTCACTTGTTGGTCCATGGGAGCAAAGTAGTGAATCTTTTTCATTTAACCAATCCCAAAGCCATTCCCATAGTTGTTCCCAAATTATACCATAATAAATCTAATAGGGCATAAAATCCATTGATACATAATTCTAATACGTATGTATATATGACCCAATTTGTCTACACATTACAAATAAAGCTTTTGTGTTTGTCTATAGTAGTGCCAACAAGGATAAACATGTTGGGGATAAGTATTCAAGCTAACCCCATAAAGGTCACATGAGCAACATCTTACAAGAGAAAAAATACTACATCTTGTAAGGAATTTGGCAACCATTAAACTAATATATAAAAGCAAACTTGTCAAAAACCCTACAAATCAAAAGGCAATAGCTTTTAGAACTCATGCACACCCAAAACATAGCTAATTGAAATTCTTTATTCTACTAGTCCATTGTGTTCATTTCATATTGGGTTGGTGCTACAAATGATGAGGAAGGAAGAGGGGCAAAATGCAAGAGGATACAAGGTCCTGGAAGTGGAAGCCTTAAAGATCCAATCTTTGCCAATGAAGTGAGGTTCAAATGTTGTAGAATTGATGTGGAGGGGATGGCATTGTTTATATAGTTGGAATTATCCAACTG